>Ga0115567_10003484_pt1 | contig 15485 bp, 6 predicted proteins | sample COGITO_mtgs_1204_2_FD_88679 | JGI IMG/M metagenome (GOLD analysis project Ga0115567, IMG submission 88679) | Pelagic marine microbial communities from North Sea - COGITO_mtgs_120412 | ecosystem: Environmental > Aquatic > Marine > Epipelagic | place: Germany:Helgoland, sampling site Kabeltonne... | reverse complement strand
TATAAGGTTATGCGAAAAATGGCCGGATGGGAAAACAGCTTCCTTGATGATATTTTAGTGGCAAATTTCATGAGGTAGCCCTGTATATGCACCCCCCTCCCCAATATATTGATCAAAAAATAATCTAAATACGGCTTATCGATAAAAAAATAGGCGGTTTAATACGTGGTAGATATTCAATCTTAACTATTGAAATGCAACGACTTATTCATTATTAGCTGATCAAGAAATATTCATGCTTATAAATTAATCAGCAAATATAGTCTATTGACTGCTAATGCATTCCTTTTTAGAATCCAAACCTGAAGTTACAAAATGATTACATTGTGAGCGGTGTGGCTAGGTAAATATGCAATTTTTGGCCATCTATATTAGCCGTATTTGTAGTAGGAAGGAATTTTGAATGACTCAGATTAGTCCATCTGCAGCACAGGGTTTAATAAGACCTCAAAGTGGCGAAGAGTCTGCACTGGTTCCTCAAGCACATAACCATACAAGTTTAAATTTGTCTGGTGCCAGTATGCGGAAAAAACACACAGATAGGCCCGTTAAAGACGATCTCGTATTGCAAGTGAATCCATTGATATTGCATAAAGCCTTGGAGCTGCCAAGCAAAGTTAAAGAAAACGTTGCTTTAAGGTTTTCTACTAATAAAGAGCTTGAATTACCAGATAACTTATGGAAAATGATCGATGGTGAGAAGTCGCGATTAACAGCAAGTCAACATGCTGAATTAAAACATAAAAATACTCGACAATTGGATACCATTCAAGCAACTTCTCGAGACGGTAAGCTTGCAGCTGCAAGTAGTTGTCATTTCGATCTATTTAATAACATTACTATAGATAATGGTAAAAATAAAAAGCATGTTCAGGTCAATATGCTTCCTTCTGATCAAGAACGAAAAATAGTGGCTCTAACGTTTACCAACGACAATTTGCTTTGCGCTAAAGACGCACAGAACAACGTGCATGTATTTTACAATAACACTGAAGATCATTTAACGCTCCATTCCTTGCCTGAAGATATCAATATTATAAGTGGGTCTAATAGCCATATTTTGCTGTGCGGAGAAAGCAAAGCCCGCTTGCATCATATCTATACCGAAGCATCAATTGATTTTACAGCACCTCAAGATTTTAAAATTAGCAGCGCCCAGGTGTTTGCGGGCGGTCTTATAGCATTGGGTTCAGAGGCCGGTAATATCGCGCTCTACGAGCGCCAAAGTGATGACTCAAAGCCTCGTTGCATCGGTGAGATACCAGCAAAATCAGCTCAATCGGGTAAGATCGTGCACCTTGATTTTTGTGAGAAAACCAATCGATTACGCTGTGCAAGTCAATCTGGTCGATTAGAAGTTTTTGATCTTCAATCCCTCAAGCCACATGAAAAGATCAAAAACGATCCGCTGAATACGTCGACTGCTTCTAAGTCGAGTCAGGCCAGTCAGTTGTTTTATGGTTGCTTAGCAAAATTAGTCAGCTTTAAAGCAGATGAAGTCAATTCCTTAGGGCTGCGCCCTGGCCTACAGCAATTTATAGGCTTTTTACAACCTAATGAAAGCATTTTAGTGGTTGATTTTTTAAAGCGATTCGATGAACTGACCAATCCAAATACCATTGATAAAAAAACAGCGTCTAAAAAATTTGAAGTCGCATTAAATCACCTCAGTCAGAACTTCAACGCATCACGTGCCCTTATTAAAAGCATGCTTAATTTTGATTTTATCTACCATAATCACACCAAGCTTAATTTTAATGAAGTGCATGATCTTTTAAATTTACTCACACCGCAAGAAAATAACTTTAATGCAGCTGCCAACGCCGCCAATCAGCATGTGAAAGGTTTATTCAATATTGCTGGTCAGGGTAACTCCATCGCTGCCAGATTTCTCACTGGCAATCGGGAGGGGTTGATCTCAGACGCTGGCAGTACGGCACAAAACTTACAAACAGCCAATGGTGCGCCGGCGACTGCAATTAACCAAAATGGGCTAGCCCAGGGGCGAGAGCACAACACCCGTCTTCGCGCAGAGCTGCGAGTCCCACAAGCTGAACTGATCACTCGAAGTTTTGTGGCTGACCCTGTGGTTGCATTGAATAATGAAGGTATCGAGCATACGCTCAGTATTATGGCAGCCCATTGGGAGAATACCTTAAAACTTGGTTCATTTTCCCATCAACGAATGGAACAACTTGATCCTATTGATGCACTGCGGCGGCAGTTGCCTGCCACAATTTTGGCTCTTGCTTCCAATCGTGGCGCTCATCAGGTTGATAACACCCTTGTTAGTGACTACGTCAATCAATTGCAACGATTTACATTTAATCCAGATACTAATTGCATTGCCACCACTCAAGAGATGATTCAAAATATAAAACAAAAGCTTGTACCAGTTTTGTGTGCAGGGCTTGGTGATCGGTCGCAAGCCTTGACGGCTTGGCTTGATGGCATTAAAAATAGCCTATTGCCATTTACTAAGCAGTCTAATGAGGTTGGGCTTTTACTCGATGCGCATAAAACCGGTATAGCAGCTGGCCACAAAATTCTCAATGATTTGCCATACATTAAAACCCCAAGCTCAGCAGCATTCCAAGCTTATTTAAAAGGCAGCAGTAGTCAGCTTGGTGATTTAACCGAGACAGATTCACAACTTTTTCTCAGCAGTGCTCTGAATAAACTCACCAAACAAGATCAGCAAATGTACCATGAACTAAAAAAGCAAGCTAAAACCAGCCCAGCAATTGCCCTTAGTAAGGTGCTGGGTCACCGAGTCTCCATGCTAGAAAAACTCATGCGGCGTGAAATAAATCGTGGTTTTATAGATCAGCAAATGTTACTTCAATCGGTTGGCGAGTCTATTGCAAAAGAGTCAAAGCTACACGTTGGCTCCACTTGTATTGTAAAGCGTAAAGACCGAGATGGTCTTGCTGCTGTGCAGCGCATGCAAATTGAAAGTATTGAACACGATCAAGGTAAAAAATATATAAACCTAGTAAGCCCTCATGGTCAGGCCAATAACACTAAAGAGAAGGTGCGGTTAGGTCATCCTGCTCAAAGCCTTTTTTTAGATAAGAATATTGAAAAAGACATCGTCGCTGCGCAAAAATTATTCATGAATTTGGAAGTGCAGTTCGGTGATCGATTTAACCTCAACAGCTTTATAGATCAGAACAATCTGCGTGAGTCGTTATTAAATTTATCGGCTGTAGCCCAATTGCAATCGATTAATTTAGATTATGCAAAATTATCTGAATGTGCTGATGCCAAAAGATGTGCTGCATTAAACCCAAATGCGACACCGCGATCTGGCATTATCTTAGGTGGCGGCCCAACTGGTTTGTTAACAGCGCTACTTGCCAGTCAACAATACCTAGCGGCAAACGGGACCTTAACGCTCTATGAGTTACGTGATGTTGATAATCCTGATAAAGAACCCTATGAGCGATCGCAGATTGTAAGGCTCGATCCCCGTTGGATTGCAACGCTTCGCTATGTGACTGGTACTTCTTTTGAAGATATTTTCATGCCACTTGAGGGTCATACGCAAGCGTTTTTGGCCAACAACATACCGGACCAAGGGTTTGTGGAAACCACTATTAAAACTCTTGAAAAGTCCCTCTTAAGAACTGTGCAGGAGTATCAAAAAGCTGGGCATATTAATTTAGATTGTGGTAAGAGAGCCGAGTATGATCACGAGCAAAATACTCTAAAGCTAGGTAATTCGCAGAAGCTTAAGCTTGAAAATACCGATGTTATTGATTGCGCCGGTAAAGGGAAATCACCAAATGGTCTTTTTCAGGTAACAAACAGTGAACATTACGCTGTATGCTGTTTCAGTGGTGCGAAAGTCAGCGTAATTGCTCATAAGCAAGGTGACACTCGATATCGTTCGCCCCTTGCCTTGGCCGCGCGTACCACTCTGGGCGATGACCCAACCCGACTTATTGGTGATTTCACCAAGGCAGTGAAAGTGACTGAACTGTTCAAAGCTATTGAAGAAGCTGCTAATACCAAAAGTGTACAACACGCGTTTTTATCAATACTTACAGGGTCTCAATCTAAAGATGAAAAAGACCAGTTCTTAAAGACCATAGTGACGGGAATTACAAATCTCAAAAAAGAAAGTGCTAACTTTAATCGTGATTATAACCAAGCTCGAGTATTTGAAGATGGCGCTGTGTATTATATTGGTACTGAAGTCAATCGCGAGTTTAAAAACTGGCAAACATCAACTGCAGATGAATTTTTCCCTGGCCAGGCTGATTATGGTAAAACCGAGCGAGCCGCCTTTAATAAAATCTGTGATCGGCTTTGGTTTAGCGGCTTTCAAACCACGTTGAATAACTCTAATATATTGAACCCTAGTGCCAAGCTGCCCGTGTTTTACCCTTTTAGTAATCCAGATGAAACAAGCCTTGAAGACTTAGCGCTGGGCGATGCATTTACTCTTGATGATAAGCGTTACGAATTTATTGAGAAAATGGCAACGTCCAAAAACCGTTATATGTGTCGCGATATGCTTGGTAATATTGATTGTTTAAGTGGTGATAAACAAGTACGCCAAGCCAATGACATAGCTCGTAGCCGAGATGGCGAGACAGAATCAAACGTTGGGGTTGCTAGTTTTCCAGTCCAACATCAAATCGCTTATTCAGCGTTAAACACTGATGATGACCATCGAAATTTTTACGCTAAGCTGGGTGATGCACAGGCCTCACCACACTTCATGCGTTATAGCGGCCTTACTGGTGGTTGCATTAATGCCCATGCAATTGCTGGCGTGGTTCCAAGGCTTAGACAGGATAGTCCAGCAGCAAGAGTCACTGCGGCAAATAACTATCGACAACATATTGATTGGTCAAACTGGGAAGTTGTGGTGCGTGGAACAGCGGCTGGTACTGGCGATGGATTTTTGCATCCGTCCATAAGTTATAGAGATCTTATTGATTATGCTGCCAATAAAATTGTAAAAGAAATACCAAATATAGACGCTATTGATGAAAAGTCTCGTAATACAGCACTTAAAAAACTGTTTCCAAATTTTTGGATTAAAACGTTTGCAGATGCGCTTATTCCCCGAGCTATTGAGTCAAATGAGGACTTTAAGAACGGTTATAAGGCGAGTTTTCAAAACGCTATTGATAGCAGTGATTTCATCCATAAACATGAGCTAGTAAGCCCAGCTTTAAAAGATTTGTGTAAAGTTTTAGGTAAAGACATATGGATGGAAGCTTTCGTTGCGGGTGATCGTGGCAAACGTGTACCAACACCCTTGAACACTCAACCAACGGCGTTAGATGCTCATGCGCTCATTTCTGGCTTCCAAGGCCAAACGGCGATTGAGGCAACCACAACTGCCGGTGCGGCCATTGCGTCTCTTAATGCCGCAAAAGGCATTGCCGAGGACCAACTTGGTTCACATGCTGGTTTAGTTGGAGACAGCTTGGTGCCTGTGTTAGGTTTATTTACCTTACAGCGAGCTTTCTCAAGCGTGGCTAATGCGCAGCAGTATAAAAGAGCCTTAGAAGCAATTCAGGCCAATTACGCACTGACACATGGTCCACAGGCCATGCGCAAGCTTCATCAACTCACAGGTTCGGCAGCGGCTCTTAATACTCACAACCCTTTATTTTGTGATATTGACCAAGCTTTCGACCATCTACAAAGCACTGCCAGATTTTATGATTGTGATCCTGCAATTACTTCAGGTGTTGACAACACGCTTTCAAAAGCTCAAGTAGAAACTGGTTTTCAAAGCCTTGATAATCTGCTCGAACTTCAAACTCAATTGGCGAACGTTATTATTCCGCAAAGTTTAAACGGCCAGCCATACGTACAAGCCAGTGCGGTCAATTTAGAGCGCACTATCAGTAAGTTCACTCAAACTATTTCAAAGTCCGGGCCTTCGTTATCTGAAGATGGCTTGAAAGAAGCGCGAATTGCATTAGAAGGGTTTGACAAATGGCAACAGATTGCACGCAAGTTTATCAAAAATTCTGAAGTGAAACTTGGCGTTTATAGCAATAGAACCTGGTCTGATAGCAGTCTCTTTAGTACTATGCACAGTATAGTCAAGGCCACTTTAGAGCCTTTGGTGAATACTTTGGCAATGGATAAACAACTTGCAATTTACGAGCATTGTTCTTTTTCTTTGTTTTCAGCGGCGCTGCTTAAACAGCTGAGTGCTGTGCAAGTGCATGCAGAGCAAACGCCGAATACTATTGACTTAAGCGCAGATATTCACTTGCTGTCCCAATTTGTCAAAGCCCGTTTTGAAGCGGATGTGGCATCAGCTACAACAGTGGCAGCTTCGCTGACTGTGCCTGCATCAGCACTGAGTTTCGCTTCAGCCATGGCGCAGCTTGCCATGGCGATGAGTGATGTAGTCATGCCCTTGAGTATGGCTGCTGGCGGTGTCGCACTGGCCCCGGCGGCTATCACCACCATACTCAATGCGAGAACATTAAAATATGATCTCGCCAATATTCTACAACCAAGACAAGACATGCGAGGATCTGATCTTACTGGCGAACAAAAAGAAGCTGTGCAAACAGTCGAGCGTCTACTTAAACAGCGGGCAGCAGCTGCAGCACTCAGAACCGGTGCAAGTGCATTAGCAGTGGCTGCGGGTGCTACCAGTCTTGCAGGTGTCACAGTGCCGGTTAGTGCTGGCCTAGGCGGCGCTTCCTTGGTTTCCGCACTTTTGGCATCTTGCGTGGATTTGCATGCAAAGTATGGCGTTTTGTATAAGGCTGATCAGGCGATGTTGATCAATCTATGTGATGCCTACAGGCCATGGCTGAATGAGCAGCATGCAAAATTTTTAGAAAGCTTGCCTTCGATTGATCCGAATCGAGATACCATTGCATGGAAAGCAGTGGCTGCACAATTTTTAGACACTACGAGGTATCATCGAGCGACTGGTAACGATGCCAATCGAACACAGATGATTAACACTTATATTTCTTCTGGCCTTAACAGAGCTGCAGTACTGGCTACAACTTCTCCAATGACTCTAAATGATCAAGGCAAGATAAAATTGAGCGCCCTTATTCCAGTTGATCTTAATAATTTAGTACCATATCGATTGTATAAGGTTAGGGTGGAAGAAAAAGACACTGATTTACAATTTAAAGAAAACGATAAAGAAACTTTAAAGTTTGTAAGCCCAAAAGATTTTAAAGAGTATAAGTTTTCTAAGAAGAACGTCTTAGCTTATGGTTATGATACCGAGCGATCATCAACTCTCGTAAAAAACTCCACAACTAAGAAAGCGTTCCTTTTAATGGAAGCTAAGAATTCAAAATTGAATGTAAACATAAGTTTGAATCAAATGAGTTTCTGATTTTGTTCAATAAAATAAATTGAAATAAGTAATGCATCATAATTTATACTAAGGATCTGAATATGAGTATACAGCGACCTAACGAAAACCCTTGTTGGACAGAGCATCCTGTTATTCGAGGCTATCTTCAAGAGCCAAAATTAAGTAAGAATGAAGTGAAAGCCAGGCAATCTCTAGTCGAATTTCTAAAAGACAAGGTCGAGGTCTTTCGAGAAAGTCCAGATGGGCGAGGCCCTCGCTATGCCACTAATTGTGTGCCGATTCGAATAAAGGGTGAAACCGCAAAAGTCGTTATCGATGGTGAAAATGCAGACTTGAAGAATTTAAAGAAGCTTAAAACCTTGCCGCCAATGGCGTTTAGAGGCAATATATCTATTATCAATATGCCAAGCTTAAGGTCAATTAAAACAGTTGGTGGGCTAAATAAAACTAATCCTCGTGATACTTATAAACCAAAGGAAAACCCAACTCTTGTTTTAAATAACAACAAACAACTGTCAGAGATCAACATTAGAAACGTTGATCTCCATGTCGATGCATGCAAAAATCTAACCAATATAAGGCTCGAAAGTAAGCCTAGTCACAATCTGGTGATAAACCATTGCAACAGTTTAAAAGATGTTACTGGAAGTGGAGCCGGTTTAACCAAAATTGCCATTTCAGAATGTGGTAAGCTCGAGAAAGTTACATTGGATCAAACTAACATTACTAAAATTAATGCTGAGGGTCTTAAAGGCAGTAGTAATCCTGGGATCGCTCACTCACTTGAATCTAGGCTTAGCATTCATAGATGTGTCAATCTTAAAAATATCAACTTTAGCTTTAGAGGCAACGCTACTCGCGAATTGAGCTTGGATGTAAGTATACGAAACCAAGATAAATTTAAAGACCTAGAATTTGGCAAACAAACAAATACTAATGACTTGGTCATTGAAAACTGCCAAAAACTTAGGGCTTTACCTTCTACGGTCAGAGCAGTTGAAAATTTAAAGCTAACCAATGTGGGTAAGAAAATTGATTTGCGAGGTATTGAACACGTTACTGGTGATGTTATTATCAAAAATAGTGTTCTTCCAACTTTTAATCACAAAGTTTCCATTGAGAAGGACTTAACTTTAGAAAGGTGTAAAAAATTTACTATACCTAATGGAATGTCCGTTCAAGGCAATATGAACGTTCCGAAAACGACCCTGTCTAAGGCCATAGATGACACATACTCAGTTAACGGCCTGATTAACAATTTGTCGACCAGCGAAAGAATGAAAGGACTTAGAGGAAAATCCACTATCGTAGAGCGACCTGTGGGTTTCAAATGGAATAGTAATCCTGTAAAATGGCCAAGTATTTTGAAAAATGGCCCTTGGAAAAGCATAGGTGGAAACCAGCAAACAAATACCCATGATATTGATGACGCCCATTCAGGTGATATTGGATCAACTGCTGGGGATGCCAATAGTTTTATATCAGGTTCAACTTTCAAAAGAAGTAAAGCGCGATTCAACGATCCACGGCAGCCAGCTTTCACGCCGGTACAAGTAGGGCCACAGCTGAATTTACCAAGTGTGCGAGAAGAGCATAGACCTCCTACGCCGCCTGGTGAGATGGTACCTATCAGCCCGGCTCAAGGAAATGCATCGGAGGTGGTAACAATGGCGCAGGCAATGGCTGAAGAGGCAAGTGTGCCGGTTCAGAGAGCTGGTGTAGAGAACGAGATTCAAAGCGCACCAGCGGAAGGGTATGACGCTAGTGACGATGAAGGTGCATTGTCAGATACCAATCTTTCAGTTGGTGCAAAAGCTATGCTTGAACCCACTGAAGAGTTACTGGGAACTTCATCCGAAATGCGGGCAGATGCGTTCTATGGCCCAGCATAAAGTACATTAGTATTTAAGCTTATCACTCAAAATAATAGAATATATTTATGAGTGATAAGCTTAAGTAAGTTTAAATATAATTTATGATTTTACTGCCGCATAATTTTATCAGTGTTTCAAAGATTGTATAATTACGTGCTAGCGACCAATTAGTAATCGTGCAATTATTGTGCCTTGCTGCCAAGTTGATAGAATGTATTTTAAATACTCATTATTCAAAAATTAAAATAGTAGTTATTGGCTGGTGAACTTTCGTTATATAAAGAGGTCTGTATGCGCCCAATTTTAAATGCTAGTCGAGTGGAACCTACGGTAGCGCATGAGTCGTTCTGCCGTGATGGTCAATTGTCTCGAATACATACGGTGTTACACGGCACTCAAAGGCGAGTAGCGTCTTTTGCGAAAAATGCGTTGAACTTTTGCCTGCGTCGACCAAAGCCAGTGAGCCAGGCCAGCATGTCTCAAATCAATAGTGAACGTTCTCATAGTAACAGCGGGCGGCATATCTACAGAACTAGATTGGATAACCATCGAACTGTAGGCGATATGAGACAAGGGCCCACCTCATCGACTCAATCTAGCAGTAAAACTTTCGAGTCTTCAAATTCGCACTTTCGAGGTATTACCCGCTCACAGAATGAAAGACTGTTAGCAAGTATTGTGAAAAGTTCTAACGTGCTGAGTATGAGTGACCATGAAAACAGCAGCCTTCCTGCTTTTTCCTCAGGAATTAAGGCTGTTAATGTCAATACTATTGACGAGAAAGGGGATAAGAAGACTATCGTCGCTGTGTACGCGCAGTCACTACCATCAAAGAACTCTGACCTAAAAGTAAAAGCTCAATTTTTAGACGACATAAGCAGTTTACTCGCGTCTAATGTTTTGGACCATTGTGACGATCAGGCACATGGTTGTTTAGCTATTGCAGGAGATGATAAGGGCGGCCTTAATGGCTACTTCAGAATTCTACAGGCTGCCCATAGCGTCCATGATCAGTTGAGTAAACTATCTGAAAGTCAAAAAACTGTGTACAACCTAGATAATAAGATTGACCAAATTCTTAATAAATCTCAAGCTACGGCAAGATTTAAGGACGATATGCCATTGAGCGAGCGAAGATCTTTAGTAAAATTTTTACTAAAATCACCTTTGCCAGTTGGGAATCAAATCCATCAATCTAAACAACAAACTCTAGAATTATCTACTTCGAAAATTCAAACTAAATATAGTTCAAGAAATGATTTTAAAATGGCCGAGGTCAAACAATTAATTGTGCAAGCTTATGCTCAGAAGAAATTGATGTCAATCAAGACGCCGCCGAAGCCAATAACGAATAATCTTAAAATTGAAAGCAAGGCTATCGAAAATACTCAGTCTAAACAAGACATAGTATTAAAAGCTACTATTATGCCGAATACAAATTTCCGCGGTATTGAATGTTCTTCTACAGATAATCTGTTTTCCGGTATTGTCAGAAGCTCAGATGTACGCGGTATTAATGATTACCAAGATATTAATCTACCGACTTTTTCATCAGGATTAAAGGCTGTTACTATCGAAACTATTGACGAGGACGGAAATAAGAAATCAAATATTGCAGCTTACGCGCCGACACTTCCAGCTAAGCATGCAAGTCTTAGGACCAAGACTCAATTTCTTAACGATTTAAGCACGCTGGTTGCTTCGAACGTTTTAGATCGCTGTTCAGAAAGGCGTCATGGTCGTATTGCAATATCTGGTGGAGTAAAAAGTAATCTTGTCGCGTATCTTAAGGTTGTGGAAGCAGCACACACGGTACATGGACACTTGAGTAAGCTGTCTGGTAGTCAGAAACAAAATTATAATATTGATAGTATGATAGATAAAATTTTTGATAAGTTTTCTTCAGATGGGAACTATAAAGATACCATGTCTAAGGAAGAACGAAAATCCTTAGTACGACTATTACTAAAACCTCAAATACCGGCCATGAAGCCGATTAATCAAGTTGGGCCAAATTATTTAAATTCGAATCAAAAAACTCAAAACAGTTCTTTTAAAATTTCTGAGCTTAATAATATGGTCTCAAAAGTTCGGGCAATTAAAAAAGCTTCAATTGTTAATCCTCAACTTAAAAACGATCATAGCCATTTAAATGGTGTCCCTTTGATGTTCAGGCTGCGTAATCATCATCCGTATTACAAACTAACTGAAGCCTTTATTGCATCTGAGATTACATCTAATAATGTACCTCGTATGATAAAAGAAAAAGCTGTGGATCATATTAGAGAGTGTACGTTACGCGAACAAGATAGGAGCGGGCTGCGGTTTTCAACCGAGCAAAAGCAATATAAGCTCAAAATTTTCTATCAAAGAATGCGTGAACGTTATGAATCATTAGAGCCACTTAACAAGCAAGAGTTTGTTCGATTATTTGTTCAAGATGTTGCGGAGTATGTCAATCCTTTTGGTAAATATTGCAACGCAGGCTCCTATCTCATGGCTTTTGGCAAAGAATCATCAACTCGGCTTGATCCAAATCTTGATTTTAACGCACCCTTAATAAATCCTAATGATTATTGTTCTCCGGAAAAATTCAGCGAGCAAACCAGTGAATGGAGTTATGATCCAGTAAATAAGTCGGAAAACTTCATTCGAAATATGTTTACTCTAACAGAACTTGGAAAACGAGCATATGCTTTCAACGAATACTTAGCGGACCAACAAGGTTTTAGCTCTACTGAATTTCATAAAAAATGGCCAATGCAATTGTCAGCCGGCGATGCCCAGCATACAACTCATGTTATTAAACAAATAGCAAAGCTTGCAGATAGTTTCGTCTATGATAGCAACAATACGTCTCACGGTGATGATGTGGTTAAGCGCGTCGATGAAAATGGCCGCAATTTATTGCATCATGCCGTAATACAGGGCTGCGATCAGCATGTAGTGGCTGCGTTAATTCAACTTGGTTTAAATCAAGCTGATTCTGACAATAGCAAACAAACTTGTTTGCATTATGCGGCGCACACCCAAAATTTCAGCGCGATTCGTGGGTTTAATTTCAGCGGAAACTGTTTAGCAACAGCGATTAGATCTAAAAACAAAGATGGAGACACTGCATTTCACATTGCAGCTCGACATAAAGATTTAACCACTTTCCATCTGCTACGACAAGAAAACGGTAGTGGTGAACTTGCTGCGAAGAACAACAAAGGTGAAACTGTTCGAACTATTATTGAAAAACAATTTGGGCCACTTCCTGATTTTCAGTCGCGAAATGGTTTTGTGATTAGTTCATAGGTAGGGTTTGTGTCTTAAAGAGCGTGCCAGCCACTTCACCACCACTAGTGTTCATATTTTTATTTTGGCAGTGAGCACTGAGCTGCAGGCGAATGCTTAACTTTTACATTTTAAAATCGTTTTTTTCTTTTATTTGCGTGATGTCGGTATAGAGTTCGGTGAACAATGTCTGATGAGTCGTTTTTAAATACTCACAAAATTTTTGTTTGCCGAGTGTTCTCTCATAAATATCCATGGGTATAAACCGCTGCATTTCATTTTTAAAAGATTTGCTATCAATTATCGACTCTAAATTTGCGATACAGAGCTTGAGATTTTTAGTAAAATTTTCTAATCGATAATCGGTTTTTTTTTGTAAGACCAGTTCAACATTTACTTTTGCCCCTTGTTGCTGTAGCCAAGCCAAATCCCATATGTCGCGATAGCGAATGTAGCGAGTTGTAGCGGGAAATGCGATAAGTTTGTCAGCCATGATTTCATCGAGAGTTTCTGTGTAAATAAGCGTGTCTTCATAACCGTCGGGCAGGCACTCATGATTTCGTTGTAAAGATCTAGCTTGTTTGGTGTAGGCAGGGATATTGGCAATTTCAAGTTTAATTCTCTGTTGTGGTATATGCTTTTGTTCAGGTGTTGTATTAATGGATATTTGCCACTTATCAATTTTGATTTGGGCGTGATTGTCTTCTTTTAGTGATTTTGGCTCTTTGACGTTAACTGAGAGGTTGTACCTGTTGCCAATGTAGTCTTGTATGCATTCTTTTAATCGAAGCATATCTACACTTGAGAAAGTATGACCACCTGCAAAGTCCAAGTCTTCACTGAAACGATTGCCGCCATAGCAAAGACGCAAAGCGGTACCACCTTGAAATACAATATTATCGAGTAGGTTTGATTGATCGAGACAAAATAAAATATCATAATGCAATAGTTCTTTTTCAATCACAGGTCGCATGTTCGCTACGTTACTGGAAGACATTGCACGTTCAACCAATGTATTGAAATTTTGCCATTCAGTCGTCATCTATTAAACCCTTGTCGATAAGGTGAGTATTGCGACCCACTCTGTAGAGATCTCTTAATGCAGCGTGCTTTGTAGCGATCCGAAGAGGTCTATCGACGTCGACGCTATTGATTAAAATATCATTGATCGATCTTTTAGTATGAGTAAGTTCTATAACGCCGAAAGGCGTTTTGTACTCACCCTTGCGACCGGTGGTCATGAGTGTCAATCGATCGATTGGAATTTGCGAAATAACACCATATTCGGAAAGTATAGATTCAAGCGATACATAAGTGTATTCACCTCTGCGCATAGCCTTTGCAATATGTTCTAAAATAAATTTAGTTTTATGCTCGGAAAACCCATAGACATAGACACCTTTGATAGCGCGTATTAACACGCCTTTTTCCGTAAGACGAGATAAACACGCAGCTAAGGCTTTAGTCGTATTAGAGTGTAATAACTTAGCAAGGTCCTGATTTTTATAAACAAATCGACCTTTTTTATCATAGGCTTCCAGTACTTTAATAGCGTCAATGAGCTTCATGTCAAAAAATTAAGCCTTTGTTTCGAAATTCCACTTTAAGTGTACACTAATTCGGTATAAATGTAGTTTTAGTGTCTACTTAAAGGCTTAAGCTGGTTTAAGACGAGGTAAACCGCAATTAACTTCACCAAAGTTGTCCTCAATGGACCTTCCTTCAATGCCAATGCTTCACATGCTCGTAGTTCTTCGATTTCAAGTTTAACTTAATATCCATTTTGTCCCCTCATTTTCCGTTGTGGGTAAAGAATCGAGCTCGTTACTCGCTTTACCTGGGTTTTTTGTCGAGGGGACATCTTACCCATTTACCGGCATTAGATCTAATACCCGTATCGTTATGAATTTAGGCCTCCAAGTATTTCGTCTTTCACTTTACTCTATGTTGCTCCGCCTGCTATGGGGAAGGCCATAGTGCATTGTCGCGCCTCGATTAAAGCAAAATTTGAAACACTTTTTATACTTAAATTCATAACGCTATGGGTATAGAACAGACTTAAACCGCCATGCAGCTCAGTACGGATGCAAGATAAAAAGGTGTTTTCTGACCTACTCAGCGAACATACTGAAATGTTTGAAGGGGGTGCACTGCGCTTTTCCGACCATTTTTTCCTCGATCTTCCGCTACTCGCCTATTCCGCGCCAGCGACTATATACCGAAGCATTGATCTTGACTTAATCAGATTGAGTGCTAATTTAGTATCATTCCGAGAAGACTATTAAAGCGATTGGTAACAGGATCAGTTGATAAACTGAAAACTAAAGTGATTGAATTCATTAAGTATCATAACGAAACCACGGCAAAGCCATTTAAATGGCTTTGCCGTAGAAGAATAAAACGATCTAAGAATAGCTAATTACCGGACAACCTCTCCTAGGCTCAGTCAAACTTAAAGGGATGTAGAACCAGAACCACTTCCAGAACCAGTGGTTACAATAGAAACAGAAGAACCGTCAGATGAAACGGAGGATGTAACACTAGCAGTTGAAGTTGAAGTGCTTGAACCTGAAATAGAAGAATTATAAATGCCTGATTCAAGAGTTGAACTTTGTCGCGCTAAAAGGTCAGTTCTAGAAATAGATCTAGTTCTTCGGCCACCAGTAACTTGTAGCAATTCATTAAGATCAGTGATTTGAGTTTTCATAGATTTCTCCAAATATTAAATAGCCAGTTTGATTACTCTTACTTTGTCCAAGCGCTTTAAATAAGCGCTTCATTTAAGTTTAGCAAACAAAGTCATGCGCCTTGATAACTTATATGTTTATAAGTTAAGATATGTTATCAAAGTGCTTTACTTTATACAGTAATCCGAACTGACGCACAATACCGAGTAATTCAATTTGTCTGAGCGCAAATAAATCATTAGAAGACATCATTTCTAAGCATTTAGAATATCTACTCAGCAATTGTGGGCTTTCTCTTCTACAATTGAATCAAAT
>Ga0115567_10003481_pt1 | contig 15488 bp, 12 predicted proteins | sample COGITO_mtgs_1204_2_FD_88679 | JGI IMG/M metagenome (GOLD analysis project Ga0115567, IMG submission 88679) | Pelagic marine microbial communities from North Sea - COGITO_mtgs_120412 | ecosystem: Environmental > Aquatic > Marine > Epipelagic | place: Germany:Helgoland, sampling site Kabeltonne... | reverse complement strand
GTTGAGAGCGTAACTTTTCTTTGTGACAACCCAAATGCTCTGTCACTTAAAAAGTTGATAGTCGCTTTTTTTACATTATTATAGTTATGGAGAGGTTCACCTTGTCCCATATAAACAACATTAGACATTCTCTCTTCTGGATGAACGTGCTCTCTTAACCAAAGAGTAATGGCCATATATTGCCCAGTAACTTCACCAACAGTTAGATGCCTTGTAAATCCTTGAGTACCAGTGTGACAAAATGTACAGCCAATAGCGCAACCAACTTGAGAAGAGATACATTGAGTAAGCCTATCTCTAGAGGCAATAACAACAGTTTCAACTGTTTGCTTATCTCTCATTTGAACTAAAAACTTTCTAGTTCCATCCTTACTAAGAGCATCCCAGATCACTTTTGGTAAATAGAACTCAAAGTTCTCTTTTAAAAACTCTCTGCATTTTTTTGAAATATTCGTCCACTCATCAATATTGAAGTTTGTTTTCTTATAAACCCAATCAAAGATTTGAGCGGCGTTAAACTTTGTAAAGCCCTCACCAACTAAGTAATCGCTAAGATCATCTTGAGTGTAATCAAAAATGTTTTTTAAAGAAATTTCCATGCATGGTTTTTATAGAGATTTTAAGTATTTAGCAAGTTTTTTTCAAAAAGAATGTAGAGTTTTCAGGGTCTCAACAGCAAGTCGTACTCAGGGCCATGTAAATACTATCACTAGACTATAAAGATGATTACTATGTGCCCTAAATGATTATATTCAAGTTGATATTATTAGGAATTTTCTGACCACTGAGGTTTAAGGATGTATTTTATGAGATTTATTTTAATTATATCATTTGTACTTACAGCTCTATCAGCTTTCGCAAACTCTGATGATCTATATAACACTACAATTGATGGGCATAACTATAATGCAGCTATCGTTATCAAAAAAAATGGTGAGCTCTCAAACCTCATAGATTTTGAGGACTTCTTCCAGGATCAAAGTTCACTTTGCTATAATGGCGACTTTGATCTTGCTTATCTAATAGCACTTGAGCTTGAGAATGATATTTGGATATACGACGAATACGAAATGTACTCTATTGAGCAAAGAAGTGACGCAATAGAATTTAAAGTTTTTGATTCGTTTTCATTTCATGATCAAGGTGCCAATGAGTCTGACAAAGAGAGTTTTATGACAATTTTTACTGCGCCAAAGTGTCAGCTTTAATTAATTAAAAATCCGATCAAAGATCCCTTTTTTCGAATCGGGATCACTTGATTCGACTTTAGTACCAAATTTTTCAAATAGTTCACTAAATTCTTGTTCATTCTTAACACTACTTGAAATAGCGCTATTAAACTCTGTGCTAGAAATCATAAAGCCATAAGGAATTTTAAACTCCTCTAAAAGCTCAACGCAAAAAGCTGCAAGCCCCTCAAGATCATTAAAGTTCATCTCATTTTTTTCTAGCTCAACAAAAGATTGCTCATCAAAGATTCTAACTATCGAGTAACTCTGACCTATGATCTCTTTATTAAAGGTGTATAAAATATTTAATTGATTATGTTTCATAATTTTTTACTCAAAAAGTCCAAAGTCAATTGAGATACTTCCCTTAGGCTTAATTTCAATATCTATTAATTTATTAGAAGATTTTAAATGAGTTTCTCTCTCATCTATTGACTTTAAAAAGGCCAAGTTTTTATGCCCTTTAATTTGCATCTTTTTCTTATAATTTGTTGGGTTATATATGCTAATTCTTCTAATTTCCTCATAGTCCAACTCATAAGCATTTGAGAACCTATGCATCCAAATAAAATAAAGATCTTTGTCCGCTTCACAAAAAGGATGTTTAATCTCAAGTGTTGAAATGATCTTATTCCAAAATTCGTATTGCTTTGAAGTGCTAATACCCATAAGCTCTTTTGAATCGAATCTAAAAAGCGATCCAAGTCCTAAAGATGAGCTCTTCACAATAACCCCTAGCCTAGCAGACTGAGACTCAATGCTATTTTCGGCCAAAAAGATACTCAGCTTTCTTAATTGAGGTGCGCTCAATGAGCTTTCATCTAAAAAGACTACGCCGCCGTTCATAAAAACTTTTAGCCCATAATTAAACTGCTCATCAGTGATACTATCATTGCAATAGATATAAATTTTATCGTCAACTTCACTTGGAGTGGGTGTGTTTATTTTGTAAGTCCATTTAAAGTCATTATTAAAAAACTCATCCAAACCAAGCTTAACAAAGCTGTCGTTATCATCAATATAGATATTGAATAAATTTAAAGGCTCAAAACCTGTTTTTTCTTCAAGGTCGTTATCCTCTAAGCCAAACTCGACAAGATCTCTCTTTACAATATTTGTTAAGGCCTCATCTAGACAGTCATCCTTAAGCGATTCACCTAAAAGTACGCTACTAGGTACAAAATTATTAAATACGCAAAAGAAAAGGCTCTCAAAATAGCTCTCTTTTTGACTCCAATCGGGCATAGATCTTTCAATACTCTCTTTTAGTGACGAGCCTAAAAATAGAAAATCTCTAAATCCAATTAAATTTGTTCCCATCTGATCTTTAATTGATTGAACATAAAGACCCTTAATAAGTTCTTTATAGGATTTGACTTCCTCGAGTTCTAATTTTTTATTAAGTTTAATTTGTTCAAACCTCTTAGGGTCTTCAATCTCAATTTGATTAAGATATCTATGAAACCCAGATTCAAAGTCACTAGATGAGTCTTCAAAAAAAGAAGTCGCTTTTTTATCATTATAATAAAAGCACTCAGCTCCAATAACCTCACTCGAGATGGCGCGAGTTACAAAGTACTTATTTAAAGTTTTTAAAAATTTACTATAGTATTGGTAAACTCTAGGATTATAAAATGAATAGATAAGGTTTAAGCTCTCTTTTCTATCAAAGTTAAAAAGCTGCATCCCATTTTCATCTAATGAGTGAGTTTTAGCTAAGAATGAAGGAACACCAGAGTTTGCGATAAAAGGTGATGGCCCAAAAGGTAGAATAAAAACAACTCTAATGTTGAGCTTCTCAGCAATTGTGTGCAGCTTTGCCAAGTCAGTCTCTGGTTTTACATCTCCAAAGTCATACTGATCCGGATTCGGACTATGAATAGACCAATTAATGGGAATATAGACTTGTGATCCTAATGCGTAATCAGAGAGCTTACTCTCCCACAAAGAAGCTGATGTCTTCCAATAGAGAAACCATTTCTCTCCAGGAAACACATCGTCATTTTTAGATATTTCAGGTGTCGTTAACAATTTTGCCTCTATAAGTCGTTGCTTGTACAAAAAGTGTAGCAAATTTCTACCTCAAAGCACAAGATACTTGCTTTATTTAATCAGAGAATTATTGTAATGTATTCAAATCAATTATTTCAAAGGTTTATAAAGTTATGTGGTATTTTTCAGAAGAAGAAAAACAATTACAAGAAGTGTGCAGAGATTTTGCCAAAAGAGAACTCGCACCTAAAGCCGAGCACCATGATACTGAAGAGTCATTTAATATGGATGCTTTTAAGAAAATGGCCGAGCTGGGAATCTTAGGAATCACTGCTGATCCTGAATATGGCGGGGCTGGACTTGGAGCTACGGCGGCTACAATTGTGATGGAAGAATTCGGTAAGGCATGCGCTGGATCCACTCTTTCTTATCTTGCTCACTCCATGCTTTGTGTAAACAATATTGCTGTTAACGCATCAAAAGAACAACAAGCAAAATATCTTCCAAAACTTATTAATGGTGAACACATTGGTGCTATGGGAATGAGTGAACCTGGTTATGGCTCCGATGCTGTTGGAATGCAGTGCAAGGCCAAAAAAGATGGCGACTCATACATTATTAACGGAAATAAAATGTGGATCACTAACGCACAATTTGCAGATGTGGTTTATCTCTATACTAGAACAGGTCCAAAGAAAAAGGATCTCACAACATTTATCGTAGAGACAAAAGACCTTGATGGTTATTCTGTTTCAAAAGAAATTCACAAAATGGGAATGAGATCATCCCCTACGGGCGAACTTACTTTTGAGAACTGTAAAGTTTCTGCTGATAATAAAGTTGGTGAGGAAGGTGACTCCGTTGTTCATATGATGAGAAACCTTGAAATAGAAAGATTAACAATTTCTGGGATCTCCTTAGGTATCGCTCAAGCTTGCGTTGATCAATGTATTAAATATGCAAATGAAAGAGAGCAGTTTGGAAAAACTCTAGGCAACTTTCAAATGATTCAAAAGATGATCGCTGAGATGGCAGCAGAAACTGAAATGATGAGAACTTTTCTCTACGACTCATGTAAGTTATGGGATGAAGGAAAAGTTTCTAATACCAGAGCAGCAATGGTTAAGCTTCAACTTCCAAAAATGGCCACAAAGATAGCATTAGATGCCATTCAAATTCACGGCGGATATGGTTATTCTCGTGAGTTCCCTCTTGAGAGAATGATGAGAGATAATAAGCTCAATGAAATTGGCGCTGGAACTAATGAGGTTATGATTATGATTATTGCTAAGAACCTCCTTAAAGGTATGTAATCACATAAATAACTAAAGAATTTCGTCCAAGAGACCGACTAGAGCAGTATGAGAATACTGCTTTTTTTATGTTTTTCACTATGCGCACTATCAAAGGTATCTCCTTTAATAGAAGGTGGTAAAAATATATCTATTAGCGATATGAAGTATATCGACTTTATAAAGCTAGAAAAATATCAAGGCCCAGAGTGCTCGGCCACAAGAGTTGCTCATAATAAAATTTTGACTGCGGCCCATTGTGTGATCGATCAAAATTTAAATCCAATCTATAGAGTTGGCGCAGCAATTGGAATGTATGGGAGCGTAACTAAAATTGCGATCCATCCCAAATATAGTGAATATTTTCGCAAAATGAAAAGTATAAAAGTACTTTATGATAGTGAAGAAAATAAAGACAAAAAAGCTAAGCTTAAAAAAGAATACAGGAAGTTTGAGAAATTAAAAAGTTCACACGATATTGCTGTTGTCACAACAAATAGAGAAAAATCTAAAAGAAGCATTCCCTACCCAAAAGTTATTTCTAATAGCACTGAATTTACAAAAAGAAATAATATAGAAATTGTAGGCTTTGGAAATACAAAACTGAGTTGGGATGGCAATCAAGGAAGCTTCGTATTTAGTGCTCCAGCAAAACAAGCAAAACTAGCAAAAAACAACTGGATAACTTGTCCATATAGTTATGAAAAAAGTGAAGCACAACAACTTGGTGAAGATATGCTTGGTATACTTCAAATTGAAAATAGAGTTCTACATAAAATTCAAAGCAATAAAGAAACTCAAGACTACTCCAAATCAATGGTTCTTCAAGGAGATTCGGGAGCCGGTGTTATTGAGTATGACAAAAATAATGAAATGGTTATTACTGCAATCACAGCAACTGTAACCCCCTACGCGAAAGGTAGTGGAGCACCGACAATGAAGATTGAATATCCAAGTGGCAAGTCTGAAGTTATAACTTTAGATAAGATGCCAAGTGATTGGGGAGATTCAAATAAAGCCGATACCGATTTTAGTGAAATAAAAAATCAAATAATTAAAGATGGTGAAGATCCAAGTAACCCTAATATTAAGATAACAAGATCCTATACAAGAATAAGCACGGGACAATTTGCTGACTTACTACATCCATCGAATCAATCTTTTTTAAAAGAGAATCTATAAATGTTCTTAATCCTTATGACTCTATTATCTTTTAATCTTTTTGCCGATATTGAGGGCGGAGATAAAACAGATGATCCTAGATACAAGCACTTTATTAAAATCACTTCAAAAGATGGTTATAATTGTTCAGCAACACAAGTGGCCCATAATAAAATTCTAACGGCAGCCCATTGTGTTGTGTCGGTCTCTCCAAATTCTGAGAGCTACCTTTATAAAAAAGGAGATCGCTTAAATAATAGCTCTATAGAGAGTGTCATCGTAAATGAAAACTACATAAAGTATTCAAAAGAGTTATTGAAACTCAAGACTGAAGATGAAGCCTTTTTAACAATTTTAAAATATAAGACTCTTGGTGATATGGCGGTTATTACGACCGATGCAACTAGTGATGAACAAGACTACCCAAAAGTCATATCTCCTTCAACTCAGTTTCAAGATAGATCAAAGATTGAAATTGTAGGCTATGGAGCGACAAAGACTGAATACAGTGAAAAAGAAATGTACTTTGTAGATAATTCCATTTCTAATAGTCCCATCAAGGGTGAGAACTTTTGGGCCACATGTCCTATTAACTACAAAAATAAATCAATCGATCAAATAGATAAGCTTATTAATAATGTAGAAAAGACATTAAGTATAACAGGACACAGTGTTCACAATATTACTGGGAAAAAAGAAAATCAAACTCACTCTAGATCAATGCTACTTCCAGGTGATTCTGGCTCTGGGACTATAGAGTACGATAAAGATGGTGGGCTTGTAGTTACCGCAGTTGCTAGTAATATCAATCGATTTATAACTGGAAGCGGTCACCCTGTCGTTATTATTACTGATCCTAGCGGGAAGTCTCATGAGTTTAAACTTAAAGAGATGCCTAAAGCTTGGGGTGATAAAAATAAGGATGATCTCAAGTTTCCCATTATCTACAAGAAGCTCAGAGAACTAGGCCTTATAAGAATGGGAATGGTTAAGCACGGTGTAAAGATCACGAGACAATACACTAGAGTCGCCAGAGCAAACTTTGCTGATCTTATGTATCCTGATAACCAAGCTTTTTTAAAAGAAACCTTATAACTAAGGTCTCTCCAATACAGTAGCAACTCCTTGGCCCATACCAATACACATAGTTGCGACACCAAGTTTTACCTTTCTCTTTTTCATCTCATGAACTAAGGTTCCAACAATTCTTGCACCACTACATCCAAGTGGATGGCCTAAAGCAATTGCACCACCATTTACATTTATGATATCCGCTTTATCAGCTAATCCTAAAGCACCCAGAACTGGCAAAGACTGAGCTGCAAAGGCTTCATTAAGCTCCCATAATTCAACTTCTTCAACTTTCACACCTGCTTTAGCGAGAGCTTTTTTACTGGCCGGAACTGGACCAAAGCCCATAATAGCTGGATCACATCCAGACGCTGCCATAGATTTAACAACAGCTAAAATTTCAAGACCTAGCTCATTGGCTTTATCTTCACTCATTACTAATAAACAACTTGCCCCGTCACTTAGAGCTGAAGAGTTACCAGCAGTCACAGAGCCGCCTCTTGGGTTAAAGACTGGTCTAAGAGAATTTAACGCCTCTAAACTTGCGTCGTCTCTAGCGACTTCATCATTTTTAAACATATAAGGAAAACCATTTTCATCGTGGCCTTCAACTGGAACGATTTCATCGTTAAAGCGCCCACTCTCATTTGCGGCCACTGCTCTTTGGTGAGACTGAAGAGCAAACTTATCTTGATCTTCTCTAGATATTTTATGCATAGTCGCTAGCATCTCTGCCGTAAGCCCCATTGAACCAGAAGCTTTAGCCGCTACTTTTGAGAACTCAGGATTAAAGTCAACACCATGATTCATAGGAACGTGGCCCATATGCTCAACACCGCCAACTAAGTATATTTCACCTTCTCCAGACATGATCCCTTGAGCTGCCATATGAAGAGCTGTCATAGAACTTCCACAAAGCCTATTCACTGTTTGAGCTGGAACTTCCTTTGGTATGCCAGCACTTAAAGCTGCATTTCTTCCAATATTATAACCTTGCTCTAGAGTTTGTTGAACGCATCCCCAAATAACATCATCTATTTTACTTTGATCAACCGCTGGGTTTCTCTCAAGTACTGCACGCATAAGTTTTGCACTCAATTCCTCAGCTCTAACATTTCTAAAAGAGCCATTTTTTGATTTACCCATTGCAGTTCTTGCTGCATCTACTATTACTGCTTTTTTCATATTGTTATCCTTGATAATAAGTTTGGTTACTATTTGCTTTTTCTAAAAATCCTTTTGGTGCTTCGTAAAGTTCTCCAAATGATTTATATTTTTTTGTAGCTTCAATAATATTATTTAACCCTGTCGTGTCAGCGTACTTAAGAGCTCCTGTTCTAAATGGAGGAAATCCAAGACCTAAGAGTAGCCCCATATCAACTTCAGTGGCAGTGTTAACAATTTTTTCATCTAAACATCTTGCGCACTCAAAAATCATTGGGAACATAATTCTCTCTACGATTTCTTCATCAGTAACATCAACATTTCTTTTAACAACTTTAGAGATGATTTTATCAACACTTGGATCGACTACTTTTTTAAGCTTTCCTTTTCGATCGAGTTCATACTTATAAAAGCCAAGTTTATTTTTTTGACCAAGTCTTTTCGCTGAATGTAGGGCCTCAACGATAGTCTCATTTTTCATCTTCATTCTATCAAAAGCTTCGGCCATAATGCTTGCAGCGTGATCGCCTGTATCAATTCCGACAACATCCATTAGATACGCTGGTCCCATTGGCCATCCAAATTTCTCCATCACTTTATCAATTCTTTTATAATCAACGCCATCTTCTATTAGAAGATTAAAGCCATTAAAGTATGGAAAAAGAACTCTATTCACTAGAAAGCCTGGGCAGTCATTAACAACGATTGGGGTTTTTCCCATTTGAAGAGCGTATTGAACTGTTTTTGCAATCGCTGCTTCACTTGTTTTTTTACCTCTTATAACTTCAACTAAAGGCATTCTATGAACAGGATTGAAAAAGTGCATCCCGCAAAAATTCTCTGGCCTCTCTAAGCCTTCAGCGAGGTCACTAATATCTATCGTTGAAGTGTTTGATGCGATAATCGTATCTTTTTTTACTTTGGATTCTAGATCCTTAAGAACCGATTGTTTAATTTTTTTGTTCTCTACAACTGCCTCAACAATAATATCCACACTCTCAAAGTCACCGTAAGATAAAGTTGGTGTAATCATTGATATAGTTTTTGCCATTTTATTGGCATCAATTTTTTTTCTGCTTAGTAGTTTTCCTAAGAGCTTATTGGCCTCAGACATACCTAACTCAAGGGCGCTATCATTAATATCTTTCATGATAATGGGAGTACCTTTAGAAGCCGACTGATATGCAACTCCCCCGCCCATAATTCCAGCTCCTAGAACAGCAGCTTTATTAACTTTATCACTTCCTTTTGAAATTTTCTTTGAGACTTTTTTAAGATACTGATCACCTAAAAAAACTGTAACTAAACTCTCAGCAACTTTTGTATGAGCAAGTTTTGTGAAAGTTTTTGCTTCAATTTTTAAAGCTTCATCGCGCTCAAGAGTTGAGCCTTTTTGAATTGTTTCAATAGCACTTACAGGGGCTGGGTAATGAGGTCCAGCAACGCCAGCAACAAAACCCTTTGCTGTTTCAAAGGCCATGGCACTTTCAATTTGATTAAGAGTTAGCGGTTTTTGCTTTTGGGCCCTTCTTTTTTTCCAGTCGAACTCACCTTTTATAGCTCTATCTAAAGTTTTAAGTCCTGCTTCTACCAAGTCATCATCACTTACAACAGCGTCAACAGCTTTCATTTTCAAAGCAACATCTGCACTATATTGTTTTGCTGAAGTGATCCACTCGATAGCGTTATCTGCACCAATCAACCTAGGAAGTCTTACTGTTCCTCCCCAGCCAGGCATAATTCCAAGCTTTGTTTCCGGCAAGCCTACTCTTGCAGATGTAGATGCAATTCTAAAATCTGTCGTAAGACACATTTCAAAGCCACCACCTAAGGCAAAGCCATTAATGCAGCTAACTGTCGGCATCGGTAGGTCTTCAAATCCATTTAGGATTGAATTCATATTCATTAGCCAAGCTTCAAGCTCTTCATCAGTTTTTTTAAAGTGGGCCATAAACTCTGTTATATCGGCACCAAAAATAAAATTATCTTTATTACTCTTAATCAGGAGTCCTTTATGATCAGAGTTTTCTTGAATTTTCTTTAACACTTCTTGCATCTCATCCATCATGAGATTACCGATAACATTCACACTTTGATCTTTAATATCAAAGCTCATATGTAGAATATCATTTTGGGACTCAAGGGAAATGGCCTTACCATCAAATATCATACTTACTCCTTGTAGATTTAGTTTTAGACGAGCCTATTATCCACTTAAATCATGTTTAAATCAAACAAACTCTGCATATAGTGCTGCGCATCTCTTTTACAATAAGTATATTTTTGATATAAATACCCAAGCTAAATACTTAAGGATTATCAATGAACGAGATGCAAAAAGAACTTAAAAACTCCATAGGAAAATTTTGTCTAAATCAGATAGAACCTCACATGGAACATGATGATGCCAACTCAGAATTTAGAAAGTCGATATTCAATGAATTAGGACAAATGGGTCTTACTGGGATTACGACTTCTGATCAATATGGTGGAGCTGGGCTAACTTGTGAGGATATGTGTGTTGTACTTGAAGAGATAGCAAAGTACTCAGTCTCTTATGCAGTAACAATTTCTGTATCAACGATGGTCCAGTCAATAATTGAAATGTTTGGCTCTAAAGAACAAAAAGAAAAATACCTTCCAGCTTTGGCAAGTGGAGAAGGAATTGGAGCTTTTTGTTTATCTGAATCTCACTCAGGAAGTGATGCAGCTTCCTTAAAAACAACAGCTAAAAAAACAGATGGCGGTTATATTTTAAATGGTACAAAAATGTGGATCACTTCAGGTGGAATTGCAAAAACTTATATTGTAATGGCCAGAACTGGCGGCGAAGGTTCAAAAGGTATCTCAGCATTTATCGTTGAAGATGGAATAGAGGGTTTAAGCTTTGGTAAAAAAGAAAAGAAAATGGGCTGGAAAGTAAGTCCAACAAGAGAAGTTGTTTTTGATAACTGCTTTATTCCAGATTCAGCTCTTTTAAAAGAGGAAGGGCAAGGATTTAAGATTGCGGCCAGCGCTTTAGATAAAGGAAGAGTAACAATTGGATCCATTGGTGTGGGTCTAGCTCAAAGAGCTTTAGATGAATCAATAAAATATTCACTAGAGAGAAAGCAATTTAACCAAGAAATTTTTAACTTTCAAGGTTTGCAATGGATGATGGCCGATATGGCCACAGAAGTTGAAGCTTCAAGGCTACTTGTTTATTCTGCTGCAAGAAAAATTGATAGTGGAATAAAAGATATTATGGCCGCATCAATGGCGAAAATGAAAGCAACAGATACGGCCATGAGAGTGACAACAGACTCCGTGCAAATACACGGCGGAGTTGGCTATACGACAGAATATCCAGTTGAGCGCTTTATGCGAGATGCTAAAGTCCTGCAAATTGTAGAAGGAACAAATCAAGTTCAAAAGATTGTTATCGCCAGAGAGTTAAAAAAGAAGTTTAGCTAATGAGAATTAATGTAAATATAAAAAGTAAAAGTAACTCTGAATTTTTAACTAAACAGTCTAAAGTCGACTTCTACGAGAAATTTTTGAGTACGACTCAAAATGCCAACTATGGTTTTTTTAATTTAACTCAAGAATCATCTCACATTGAGAGTTCTAAAAGAGTTTACGAAAAATTCAAAGCTAGAAGAAATTTTGTTCAAATTGGAATAGGAGGAAGTGCCTTAGGTCCTCAGATGCTTATTGATGCTCTTGGAAAAAAAAATGATAAGAATTTTATTTTCTTAGATAATACTGACAGTGAAGATATTTTTCACAAGCTAAGTGAAATAGATCTAAAAGACTCACTCTTTTATATAGTTTCAAAGTCCGGTGGTACGGCCGAAACTATTGCTAGCTTTATTATTTGTTATAACAAACTATTGGATCTTGGCCTAACTGAAGATGAAATGAAAAACTACTTTGTTTTCTCTACTGACCCAAAATCTGGAGAGCTAAGAGAGCTAGCAAACACTCACGGTTTTGATACCTTAGAGATCCCAAGCAATGTTGGTGGACGATTCTCGGTACTAACAAGTGTTGGCCTTCTACCTGCTTTATTTGCACAAATTGATATCGATCAACTATTTGCTGGTGCAAACTCTAAACGCGACGAAATACTTAAGTCTAAAGAGAGCTCAGACTTAATAGAGCTCGCCTCAGCTCTTAAGTGTCTATACGATCAAGGTATAGATCAAACGATCCTAATGCCATATAGTTCAAAACTTAAATCTTTATCCCATTGGTTTGTTCAGCTTTGGGGAGAGAGCTTGGGGAAAAATGACACTAAGGGTGTCGCTCAAGGCTTAACACCCATTCCAGCTTATGGAGCGACCGATCAACACTCACAGATGCAGCTCTTTATGGAGGGCAAGAACGATAAAGTATTGATACTTCTAGAAGTAGAAAAGAGAAAATCCAATTACAAGCTTGCAAATAATCTATCTTTAAACTCAGCTAAAAAGTTGAGTAACTTTGATTTAAACTCTCTTATATCAGCTCAATTAAAGGGAACTCTTCAGGCCCTAAGTGATAGAGATAGAAATACTGTTCACATTCAGATAGAAGAGAATAATGAGTTTGCAATGGGTCAGATGATCATTTACTTTGAATCCTTAACAGTCCTAATGGGATCGTATTTAGAAGTTGACCCTTTTAATCAGCCTGGTGTTGAACTTGGCAAAAAATATGCTTTTGAATACCTAAACTCTTAGGGTTATAATTCCGATTAGAAAGTACAAAGAGTAAATTGGAGAGAAGAATGAGTGATGAAAATTCAACGGTTGTAATTACCGATATCCACCAAGCATTAATGAGTAGTGATGCAGAAGCATTTGATAATGTAGCCTGCTTTGTCGCTGTTGGTGGGGAATTAAATGGAACTCTTTTTGATCTCAATGAAGGTGAAACCCTTGTGGGAAGAAACCCAGATAATGAAATCCCATTAGACTTTACTGGAATATCGAGAAAGCATTTTAAGGTTTTAGTTCAAGACGACAAAGCAACTCTTGTTGATTTAGGCTCTAGTAACGGAACCTTTGTAAATAATGAAAAAGTAGAAGGTTCACTGGCCTTAAGAAAATCAGATATCGTAAAGGTTGGTAAAGTTGCCTTAAAGTATTTGCCCAAAGGTGATACTGAGAGGCTTACTTATGACAAACTTCATCAGGAGGCCAGTACAGATGGTCTAACTGGTTGCTATAATAAGATGTACTTTAATAATGCTTTAGATCTTGAAGTAAAAAAATCTAAAGTTACTGGAAAGCCACTGTCACTTATCATTTTTGATTTAGATCACTTTAAAAAACTAAACGATAATTATGGCCACGATGCTGGTGACTATGTCTTAAAAGAAAAAGCTCAATTACTTAGGGACAATGGAATTAGAAAAGGCGATACCTTTGCCAGATATGGTGGAGAAGAATTTGTTGTTCTTTTACCTAATACAAATTTAAAGCAAGCTTTTGAAATCGCAGAGAGACTCAGAAGACTTGTTCAAGATCATGAGTTTACTTATGATAATAAAAGATTACCAGTTACAGCATCAATTGGTGTTGCAGACTATAGACAAGGCGTTGCAACTGGAACAGATCTCTTTAAAAGAGCCGACAGTTCTGTCTACAAATCTAAAGAAGGTGGTAGAAACCAAGTAAGTTTCTACAAGGGCTAATGTTAGATAAAATAGAACTTCTTCCCGAGCACATTATAGATCAAATTAAAGCTGGTGAGGTTATAGAGAGACCTTCGACTTTAATAAAAGAGCTTCTAGAGAACTCTATTGATGCCAAATCAAGTAAAATTAAAATTCACATCATTAATAGCGGCCTTGATCTTATAAGCGTTGAAGATAACGGTGTCGGTATTACTCATGATGATCTACCTTTAGCATTCTCAAGACACGCTACAAGTAAAATTGAAAATTTTGAAGACATCTACAAGCTAATAACCTACGGCTTTCGCGGAGAGGCGTTGGCCAGTATCGCCAGTGTTAGTAAAGTGACTTGTCAGACAAATAAAGTTAATTGCTGCCCTTCTACAATTAAATTTGAAGGCCCAAAAGAAGTTCTTTACGCGAAAGATGAAAAGACTAAATGCTCTAGCGGTACATCAATATTTATTAAAGACTTATTTTTCAATACCCCTGTGAGAATGAAATTCATTCAATCAAAACAATCAGAAAAAAATCAACTAAGAAGAATTATAAATGCTTTTATACTAACTCACCCCGAAGTAGAATTCGATGTCACTTGGGATGAAGACTCTAAAGTTCGATACCATAGCGTTGATGAAGACCTTATAACAAAAAGAGTAAAGGATTTATTTGAAAAAAGAGCTAGCCCATTGGAGCTCATATCAACAACTAGCGCCTACGACGGCTTTAGAGTTAAAGTTATCCTCTCTAAAAACTCACAAAAAGGTAATAGTGGAAAATTTCACTACCTTTTTATAAATGATCGACTTGTGCACGATATTCAAATTCATAAAATCATACTCAACAGTGCATCAAACCTGTGGCCAAGTAATGAGTCGGGAAACTACTGCGCGTTTATTGATGCACCAGCGGATCAGATTGATGTTAATGTTCATCCCAATAAAACAATAGTTAAAATTTTTCAAGCACCAAAGCTCTATTCACTTATCTCAAGTTCAATTAAGGATCTGTCTTATAAAGAAAGAAATGATAAATCTGGCCCAACACAAGCTCAGAGTAACTTTACATTTAACGACACTCAAAAAGAATCTAATATTCATTATAAAGAACAAAAATTTGACCAAGACTTTGACATCCAAACTTACTTTGATGTTTTGGATAATAAAGAGAATCTATCAATAAAAAAGAGTGCATCTTTTCAAACAAAAAGCTTCACTCTTTTTAACTTTAAAGATCAAATTTTACTGATTGATAATAAAAATTTTTTATTTCACTTAATGAGCAAAATGCTTATGGGTCAGGAAGTAAGCTCAACTCCCTTACTTGTAAGTGAACCCTTCCAAATCAAAGACAGCAATAAAGATGAAGAAATTTTTAAGCTTATAGACATAGGATTTGAACTCGACAGATTAGATGATGAAACAATTGTTTTAAGATCTTTTCCTGAAGTTCTAAATGACTTTCCATATATAGAATTTTTAAAGCATAAGCTTCTTAAGATCACGAATACTCCAATACAATCAGAAGTAAAATTAAAAGAATTTCAAATTATAAAAGGTATTGAACTTTTAGGCGTATCATCTTTACTAAAAGAAGGACTTATAAAGATTCTTAATGATAAAAATCTAGCAGAGCTTATGAAATGAAAGATATAATCGTCATCTCTGGTCCAACTGCTACTGGAAAAACAAGTACTAGTATTAAAGTTGCAAAGTTAAAAAACTTTGAAGTCGTAAACTTTGACTCCCTAGTCTTCTACAGAGAGCTTAACATTGGTACCGCCAAGCCAAGCCCAGAAGAAATGCAAGGAGTTAAACACCACCTTGTTGGATCCGAATCAATATCCAATCCATTAAATGCTGCAGACTTTCAAAAAAAAGCAATTACAATAATAAATGCTATTCACTCAGCTGGTAAAGGCGTCATTCTGGTTGGAGG
>Ga0115567_10003476_pt1 | contig 15493 bp, 13 predicted proteins | sample COGITO_mtgs_1204_2_FD_88679 | JGI IMG/M metagenome (GOLD analysis project Ga0115567, IMG submission 88679) | Pelagic marine microbial communities from North Sea - COGITO_mtgs_120412 | ecosystem: Environmental > Aquatic > Marine > Epipelagic | place: Germany:Helgoland, sampling site Kabeltonne... | reverse complement strand
AGATCCGCGACGATGCGCGCGTCGCCCTGACCGACGGTCCCGAACCGGGCACCGAGATCGTGGCCGCGGGCGCCGCACAGCTTCGCGACGGGCAGACGGTCCGCCGTTTCACCGGTCTGGGGGGCTAGGCCCATGTCCATCGCCCGCGGCGCCATCGACCGCCCTCTGCTGACCTGGCTGCTGATGATTGGCTGCCTGATGGGCGGGGTCTGGGGGTTCCTGACCATTGGCCGGCTGGAGGATCCGTCCTTTACCATCAAGAACGCTATCGTGATCACCCAATACCCCGGCGCCACGGCCGAAGAGGTCGCCCGGGAGGTCAGCGAGCCGCTGGAATCCGCCATCCAGCAGATGGATGAGCTCGACACCGTCACCTCGTCCAACAAACCGGGGATCAGCCGCATCAACGTGGAGATCGCGGACACCTACGACGGCTCGGAACTTCCGCAGGTCTGGGACCGGCTCCGCGCCCGGGTCGAGGACGCGCGCGGCGACCTGCCGCCCGATGCCGGAACCCCCCTGGTCAACGATGCCTTCGGCGATGTCTACGGCATCTTCTTCGCGGTTTCCGCCCCGGGCTTCACCGATGCCGAAACCCACGATATCGCCGATTTCCTGCGGCGTGAACTTCTGACCGTCGAAGGCGTGGCCGATGTGGCCCTGGCGGGCCTGCCGCAGGAGGCGATCTTCGTCGAGCCGGACCCCGCGATCATCTCCAACCTGGGACTGTCGCCCCAGACCGTCACCGGCGCGATTTCCGATGCCACGGCGGTGGTGCCGGCCGGAACGGTCGAGCAGCAGGACCAGCGCATCCGCATCGACGCGCCATCGGGGTCGACCTCCGTCGACGCCATCCGCAACCTGACCATCGGCGTGCAGGGTGAGATCGTGGACCTGAGCGATTTCGCCACCGTGTCGCGCGGACGGGTGGAGAGTCCCTCCATGATCATCCGCTACGACGGACAGGAGGCGTTCACGCTGGGCATCTCCGGCAAGGAGGGGCTGAACATCGTGGATGTGGGCAAGCGCGTGGACGCGAAGCTGGCCCAGCTGCAGGCGGACATCCCCGTGGGCGTGGAGCTGAACCCGATCTACCAGCAGCATGTGGTGGTGGAGGAGGCGTCGAACGCCTTTCTTCTCAACCTGGCCATATCGGTCACCATCGTCATCGTCGTGCTGGCGCTCTTCATGGGTTGGCGGGCGGCGGTGGTCGTGGGCACCACGCTGCTGCTGACGGTCGTGGGGACGGTGTTCTTCATGGCGCTTTCGGGAATCGAGATGCAGCGGATTTCCCTGGGCGCGCTGATCATCGCCATGGGGATGCTGGTCGACAACGCCATCGTCGTGGCGGAAGGCATGCAGAGCGACATGGGCCAGGGCAAGACCGCGCGCGAGGCGGCCCGGGACACGGCCGGCAAGACGCAGATCCCCCTTCTGGGCGCCACGGTCATCGGCATCATGGCCTTCGCGGGTATCGGGCTTTCGCTGGTCGCGACGGGTGAGTTCCTGTTTTCGCTCTTCGCGGTGATCGGGATCTCGCTGCTCTTGTCCTGGGTGCTGGCGATCACCGCGACGCCGCTTCTGGCGCATTACTTCTTCAAGCGCGGATCGGGCGACGGGGCGGGAGAGTACGACGGCCCGGTGTTCCGCGCCTATGCCGCCGTCCTGCGCGCGGCCCTCAGGCTGCGCTGGCTGGTGGTTGCGGGGCTGATCGGTGTGACGGTCGTCTGCTACTGGGGCTTCGGGCAGGTCAAGCAGCAGTTCTTTCCGGATTCCAACACGCCGCTCTTCTACGTCAACTACAAGCTGCCGCAGGGCAGCAGCATCCAGGCCACCGCCGAGGACATGAAGGTGGTCGAGGACTGGCTGTCCGACCGCCCGGAGGTCGTCTCGACCACGACATTCGTGGGCGGAGGCGCGTCGCGCTTCATGCTGACCTATGCGCCGGAGGAGCAGCTGCCCACCTATGGACAGCTTATCGTCCGGACGCATGAATTGGCTGAGATCCCGTCGCTCAGGACCGATCTGGAGGCGTTCGGCCGCGCCGCACTGCCCCAGGGAGAGTTCCGTACCGAACGGCTGGCTTTCGGACCCGGCGGGGGCGCGCCGATCGCGGCGCGGTTCTCGGGGGCCGACCCCGATGTGCTGCGGCGTCTGGCGGCCCGGGCAGAAACGGAGATGCTGGCGGCATCGGACCGGTTGCAGGACCTGCGCACCGACTGGCGCGAACGCGAGTTGGCGATCCAGCCGATCTACAACGAGGGCCGCGCCAAGACCGCCGGCGTCACCCGCAGCGACCTGGCCGAAACGCTTCAATACGCCACCGACGGCGCGCGCGCCGGCACCTACCGCGAAAGTTCGCGCCTGATCCCGATCGTGGTCCGCACACCCGGCGCGTCCGACGAAGGCGGCGCGCATCTGGTCGGCCAGCCGGTCTATTCGGACGCGCTTCAGGGCGCGATCCCGCTGGAACAACTGGTGGACGGGTTTCGCTATGAGGCGCAGGACACCCTGATCCAGCGCCGCAACCGGGTGCCCACGATCACTGTCCAGGCCGGCGTCGCGCCCGGCGTCAACGCGGCCGCCGTCTTTGCGGAGATCCGCGGCAGCGTCGAGGCGATCGAACTGCCGGAGGGCTACACACTGGAGTGGGGCGGCGAATACGAAAGCTCGACAGAGGCACAGGCGTCGCTGAACTCCCGTCTGCCTGTGTCGCTGCTGGTCATGGTGCTGATCTCGATCCTGCTGTTCGGGACGCTGCGCCAGCCGCTGGTGGTCTGGCTGCTGGTTCCCATGGCGGTAAACGGGGTCGCCATCGGACTTCTGGGCACCGGTTTGCCGTTCAGCTTCACCGCGCTCCTGGGACTGCTGAGCCTGTCCGGGATGCTCCTGAAGAACGGCATCGTGCTGGTGGAAGAGATCGACCTGACCCGCAAGGACGGTGTGCCGTTCACCCAGGCGGTGGTCCAGGCGTCCACGTCGCGCCTGCGGCCGGTGATGCTGGCGGCGATCACGACGATCCTGGGGATGGTGCCGCTTTTGTGGGATGCGTTCTTTGCCTCCATGGCGGTGACGATCATGGGCGGGCTGGGCTTTGCCAGCATCCTGACCCTCATCGCGGCGCCGGTGTTCTACTATCTGATGTTCCCCGGAGAGCGGAAGGCAGAGCGCGCCGGGACCTGACCCCGGGCGACCCGTTGCGGACACATTCCGTCCGTCGTCACCGCGGCGGCAGGATCAGGATCGCCCGGAAGTCGTTGACGTTGGTCAGGGTCGGGCCGGTGACGACCTGCCCGCCGACAGCGCCGAAGAAACCGTGCGCGTCGTTGGTCCCGAGGGCCGTGAGGGCGTCGATGCCCTGGCGCCGTGCCGCGGACAGGGTGCCGGGACCGGCATGGGCGCCGGCGACTTCGGCCGCGCCATCCACGCCGTCGGTGTCGCAGGCCAGGACATGGACCCCCTCCAGCCCGTCCAGCGCGCAGGCGGCGGCCAGCACGAATTCAGCGTTCGGACCGCCGACGCCGTCGCCCCTGCGGGTCACGGTGCATTCTCCGCCCGACAACAGCAGGATCGGCCGCCCGGCCGCGGCGGCCTCCGGAACCAGGCCGCGTGCGGCGGCGACCTGCGCGCGGGCCAGGTCCCGGGCCTCTCCCTCCAGCGCATCGCCCAGGACGCGCACATCGATGCCTGCCGCGCGCGCCATCCCTGCCGCCGCCGCAAGCGACTGTGCGGGCGCGGCGACGATGCGGGTTTCCGTCCGCGCCAGCCGCGGGTCGCCCGGGGCCACCACGCTGGAGCCGCGGGCCAGCGCGTCCCGCACCGCCATGGGCACGTCGATGCCGCGCCGGTCCAGGATCGCCAGCGCGTCCTGCGGGGTGGAGCCTTCGCCCACCGCCGGGCCGGATGCGATGTCTGCCGGGTCGTCGCCCGGCACGTCCGAGATCACCAGCGCCAGCAGCCGTGCGGGGTGGCAGGCCGCGGCAAGCTGGCCGCCCTTCACCCCGCTGAGGTGCTTGCGCACCACATTCATCTCTCCGATCGGCGCGCCAGAGGCCAGCAGGGCCTGCGTCACGGCCACCTTGTCCGCCAGGCTCAGCCCCGTTGCCGGCGCGCAGAGCAGCGCCGAGCCGCCGCCGGAGATGAGCGCCAGGGCCAGATCGTCCGGCCCCAGCCCGCCCGCAAGCTCCAGCATGCGCCGCGTCGCGGCCGCGCCGGCGGCGTCGGGGACAGGATGCGCCGCTTGGGCGATCTCGATGCCCTTGCAGGGGCGGGCGTAGCCGGTACGGGTGATGACAAGGCCCTCGCACGGGCCCATGGCCTGTTCCACCGCCTCTGCCATCCGCGCGCTCGCCTTGCCCGCGCCGATCACCACCAGCCGTCCTGCGGGGCGCTCCGGCAGGTGACCCGGCACGACCCGCATCGGGTCCGCGACCTCCACCGCGCGGCGGAAGAGCGCGGTCAGCGCGCCGCGCGGATCGTCGCAAGGATCGGGCAACGCCATGGTGTCAGCCCAGCCAGGACCGGTAGTCGCTGACCAGCAGATGCACGGGATCGGCGTCCTCTTCCACCGACGCGAACCGGCCGATCGGATCGCGGTAGACGTTGTCCGTCTCATCGTCGTTCACGGTCGAGACCTCACCCACCAGCACGTCCCCGCCCTCTCCCCAGAACGCATGCCAGTCGCCAGGCCGCAGCGTCACGCTTTCCCCCGGCGCCAGCCGCAGCGTTTCACCGGGCCCATAGTCGCGCCGGATGCCGTCGCACAGGACGGTGCCGCCGCGGTCCCGGTCCAGGGCGCCGTCATCGTCGGATCCGTAGAGTTCCACCGCCAGCGTGGCGCCGCCGCGGTTGATGATGTCCTCTGCCTTGATGACATGGGTATGCATCGGGGAAAGCTGGTCCCGGCGGGAAATCAGCAGTTTCTCCGCGTAGCACATGCCGCCGCCGCGCTGCAGGTCGTCCAGCGTGCCGTTGCGCAGGGTAAAGAGGACCAGGCCCATTTCGTCGAACCGTCCGGCGCCGAAATCGGTGATGTCCCAGCCGCAGCGCGCGTCGATGACATGGCGCGCCTGATCGCTGCGGGCCCTGAACGCATCGGGCGTCCAGTAGGCGAACGGCGGCAGGACGAAGCCGTGGCTGCGGATCATCCCGTCGGCTTCTGCAAGAATATCGTTGATCCTGGAACGCTTCATTGCGGCTCTCTTTCCTGCGGCTGTGTTGTGCGGCGCTGTTTGGTGACGCAATCTAGGGGCCGCACGGGGCGATGGCCATGGCGCCCCCGGGTCCGTGCCGTCGCGCGGCCGGGGTCCGCAAGCGCGGATGCGGAGCCGGCCCGACGTCCGGGCACCGAATGAGCCCGAACTGCCTGGGGCCGCCGCGCATCGCTACCCCCCTACCTCTCGGAGCGAAGCGGCACCAGCGCGCCCCGCGCGGCGATGACCTGCCGCGCCACCGCCGCCCCCCTGCGCGCGGCCTCCTCGGCCGACGCGCCGCCCGCAAGGGCGCAGAGCGCGCCGGCGTTGAAGCTGTCGCCCGCGGCGGTCGTGTCCACGACGTCCTCTGCGGGGTCCGTGGCGATCATCCGCACCGTGCCGCCCGACAGGACAAGGGTATCCTTCGCCCCGTTCGACACCAGCACCGTCGCGGCGCCGGCGGCGGCGTATCTTTCCGCGGTCGCCTGCTGGTCGCCGTCGCCGAAATGCGCCGACTCGTCGTCGAAGGACGGCAGCACGATGTCCGCCGTCCCGGCGGCCTCCATGATCCGGCGCCGCATCAGGTCGGCGTCGCGCCAGAGCGCCGGGCGCAGGTTCGGATCGAAAGCCACGCGCGCGCCGTTCGCCGCCGCGCGGCCCAGCGCCGAGATCAGCCGCCGCCGCCCCGCGTCCGGCAGGATCGCCAGGGTGATCCCGGAAACGTAGGCCATGTCGCCCGGCGACAGATGCGTCAGGTCGGTCAGGTCGTCGGCCAGATGACGGGCCGCCGACGCGCTGCGCCAGTAGCTAAAGCTGCGCTCTCCACGGTCGAGCGAGATGACATAGAGACCGATCGTCTCTCCGGGCCGCACGGCAAGCGCGGCCTCGATCCCGGCGTCGGCCATGAAATCCGCCATCCGCCGGGACATTGCGTCGTCGCCGATGGCAGACAGATAGCCGACCCGCACCTCAGGGCCCGCAAGCTGGCGCATGTACCAGGCGGTATTGAACGTATCGCCGGCGAAGCCCAGCCGGTAGCGGCCGTCCGTCTCCGGCGCCATCTCGACCATGCATTCGCCGATGGCCAGAAACCGTCGCATCCCGATCGCCCTCCCCCGTTCCTCACCCGGTGCTCCGCGCCTGGCCGCCAATCTGACCGATCGCGCCGCAGATGGACAGGCTCCGCGACGATCGGATGGGTTCGCGGAACCGCCGGGCCGCGATACCCACGGCGGATGAGGCCAAGCTGGACATGCCGGACCGTCGTTTGGGCCGCGGTGCTGCTTTACGCGGTGCCCGTGCAGGCCGGTCTGCGTCTGGACCAGGCCCTGGACCTGGCCCGCAAGGGGTGGGTGTACGAGCTGCGCGAGACGATGCTCGGCCGCGACCTGTCGATCCCGGTGCGCATCCATCCGGACGTCAACATGGGCGCTACCCTGTGCCTGCTGGGAGAGCCCCCGACGCCCCAGTCCCGCCAGGTCATCGACGCCTTCCTGCGGCTTCTCCGCGACAGCTTCGGCACAGCGCCCGATGTGGTGGAGGCGCGGACCATCGACGGCTGCGACACCGACCGTCCCGTGGCGCTGCGGCTCTATTCGGGGCGGCCGCCCAATGACGCGCTGACCGCGGATCTGGCCTGGCTGAGCGCCCGGCACGGGCTGGGACTGCCGCGCGGGCGGCGCTTCCTGGCGGTGTCGCCCGCCCAGGGCCAGACGTTCTTCGGTCCGCGCGGCGCCGTCACGCACATCATGGTTCAGCAATCCTCGGGCCGCGACCGGTCGCCCCTGGCCGACACGTTCTTCCGGTCGATCCTGATCGAGGAACTCTACCAGTCCTTCACCTTCGGCATGGACATCCTGCATTTCGACCCGAGCGTGCCCTGGGCATCGAAGCTTGAGGAAAATCCCACCCTGCTGCGCAACATGCCGTGGGACTCGGACCGGTTCAGGATGGGCCTGCTGGCGTCGAACCCGGTGGGACTGTGCCCGTTCGACCTGATGATGCTGGCGGCATTGGCGGACGCGCCGGTAGAGACCAGTACCGATCCGGCGCTGCTGGACCATATCGCCGCCCGGTTCGACGCGCTGACCGCGCGGGTGGCAGAGCAACTCGACGACCCGCGCAACGCATCCATCCTGGATGCGTCCTGCACGGGCATCGCGGATGCCGACTAAGGAAGATGTTCCTGCCGCTCCACCGCCCCGCTAGGCTCGGCCCGACCGACAGATCGGAGCCGACATGGACGCCGCCGCCAGCCTTTCCGAAGCCGCCGACCCGCTGCGGGCCCTCACCGATCTGTCCGACACGCTGGGCCGCGACCTGATCGGGCGCGGTCCGCTGATCGAGAGGTTGCTCATCGGCCTTCTGACCGGCGGGCACCTGCTGGTCGAAGGGGCGCCGGGCCTGGCCAAGACCCGCGCGGTCAAACACCTTGCCGCTGCCGTGGACGGCAGCTTCGCCCGCATCCAGTGCACGCCGGACCTGCTGCCCGCGGACCTCACCGGCACACCCGTCTGGCGCCCGGAAACCGGCACGTTCGACTTCGTGCCCGGCCCGGTCTTTCACAACCTGGTGCTGGTCGATGAGATCAACCGCGCGCCGCCCAAGGTGCAATCCGCCCTGCTGGAGGCGATGGCCGAGAGCCAGGTCACCAGCGGCGCCGAGACGCACGCCCTGCCGGACCCGTTCCTTGTCGTCGCGACCCAGAACCCGATCGAGCATGACGGCACCTTCCCCCTGCCGGAGGCGCAGCTCGACCGCTTCATGCTTCACGTGGTCGTCGACCTTCCCGACATGGCGACAGAGCGGCGCATCCTCGATCTGGTCGAGGCCGAAGCGCGGGGCGAGGTCTCCGCCCTCGCGGTCCTGCCCATGGACGTGGTGCGTCAGGCCCGGTCCGCGATCGCCCGCGTCCATATCGCCCCGGCCCTCAAGGACTATATCGTGCGGCTGGTGGGGGCGACGCGCGCCGGCACGTTCGCGGTTGAGATCGAGCACGCGGTCTCGCCCCGTGGCTCCCTGGCCCTCGCATCGGGGGCGCGGGCGATGGCCTGGCTCAGGGGGCGCGACCACGCGGTGCCGCAGGATGTCGCGGACCTGGCCGTCGAGGCGCTGGCCCACCGCATGGTTCCGACATGGCGGGCGGTCAGCGAAGGGCGCACGGCGCGCGCCATCGTCGCGGACCTGCTCGACCGGGTGGAGCCGCTGTGAGCGCGGCATTGGAGGCGCCCGGCGTCGCGCTCGATGCCGATGCGCTCATCGGGCTGGAATTCCTGGCCCTGCGCCATCGGGGACGGGACCGCCGGCTGTCGTCGCTTCCCGGCGGTTTCGCCACGCGGCGGCGCGGTCAGGGGCTGGAACTGGCCGACATCCGCGCCTATCAGCCCGGCGACGACGTGCGCCACCTGGACCGCAGCGCCACGGCGCGCACCGGGCGGCCCCATGTGCGCACCTTCCAGCAGGAGCGCGACCGGCTGACGCTGCTGGTCGCCGACATGCGGCCCGCCATGCTCTGGGGGACGGGCCGCGCACTGTGTTCGGTGGCCGCGGCAGAGGTTCTGACCCTGATCGGCTGGGAGGCCGTGGCGACGGGCGGGCGGGTCGCTCTGTTCGTCGCGGGCGCCGAGGGGCCGGTGGCGCTTCCGTTCCGCGGCCGTCGCCGCGGCATGGTCGAGGTGATCGGCGCGCTTGTCGCGGCCCACGGCGCGGCACTCCGGGGCGCCGCCCTGGGCCGCCGGACGGACCCGCCCCTGGCCTCTGCGCTGGCCCCGCTCGACCGGCTGGCCCCGACCGGAAGCGAGGTCGTCCTGGCCTCCAGCTTCGAGGCGCGTGGTGAAGGGCTGGGCCCCCTGTTCGACCGCCTCGCGCAGCGGCGCAGTCTCGATCTGATCCATATCCGCGACGGCAGCGACAGGTTGCCCGCCGGTGCCTACCCGATCCGCGCCGGACCGCTCCGGCGCCGGGTCAACCTGGGCGCGGCGCCCGTCCCCGCCGCAGAGCCCACGCTGGAAGGGCATCCGGTCCGCCACCTCTCCGCCGACACGACGACCGAGGGCCTGGCGCGCGACCTGGCGCTGGGCGGGGACCGCTGACATGGACCGCGCGCTGACCGAGGCCGCGCTTCTCTCCGCTCTCCCGGACCCGCGCCTGCCGGCGGAGGCGGCGGGCGGGCTGGCGGCGGACCTGCTGCTGGGCCTTGCCATCGGGCTTCTCGCGGCCGCCCTGATCGGCGCGGCCGTCCGTGTCGCACGGCGTCCCGCCGTTCGGCCCCGTCCCGAACCCGCGGGGGCGGACGACCGCCGCCTGCTGCTCCTGCACCGTCTCAAGCGCGCCCATCCAGAGCGGTACGCCGCCCTGACGTCCGGCCTCTACCGGCCCGGCGGGATGCCGGACGAAGCGACGTTGCGCAGGGCTCTCTCCCGATGATCGACCTTGCCACGCCGCTGGCGCTGCTGGCCCTGCCGGTGCCGCTCCTGGCGCGGCTCTTGCCGCGCCGGGCCGGGCGGGGGGCGGCGTTGATCCTGCCCGCCGGCACCGCCGCCGCGCTGATGGACCGCGCAGCGCCGTCGCTTGCGGGCCGGACCCGGGGCCAGGCGGGCTGGTGGCTCGCCTGGGCGTGCCTTGTCCTGGCGCTGGCCGGACCGCGCCAGCTTGTCCCGGTCGACGCGCTGCGGGTCTCCGGCCGGGATCTTGCGATTTCACTCGATCTGTCCGGCTCGATGGTCAGGGACGATTTCGCCCTGGACGGTGCGCCGATGACCCGGCTCGACGCGGTCAAGCGCGTCGGCGCCGAATTCGCCCGCCGCCGGGCCGGGGACCGCCTTGCGCTGATCCTCTTCGGGTCGGAGGCCTATTACGCCGCCCCTTTCACATTCGACACGGAGGCGGTCGCCCGCCGTATCGAAACCGCCGAGATCGGGATTTCCGGCCGCGCCACCAACATCTCCGACGGGCTGGGCCTGGCGCTCAAGCGGTTGGCGCGGTCCGACGCGCGGACCCGCGTCGTCGTGCTGCTGTCGGACGGGGTGAACAACGCGGGCGCCACGAATCCGCGCGGCGTGGCGGAACTGGCCGCGTCCATGGGCGTGCGGGTCCATACCATCGCGCTCGGGCCGCGCGACGTCGCCGGCGCGGAGGCGGGCGAGCGTGGCGTGGTGGATGCGGCGACCCTGCGCTCGGTCGCCGAGATTTCCGGCGGCGAGGCGTTCCGCGTCCGCACGCTGGGGGATCTGGAGACTGTCGCGGAGGCGCTGGACCGGCTGGAGCCCACCGCCGGGGACGGGCTGGCGGCAGAGGTGTTCCGCCCGCTCTGGCTCTGGCCGGCGCTCCTTGGCACGCTGACCTGCCTCTGGCTCGGCTGGCGGGGGGAGGCGCAGGCATGACCCGCCCGTGCGCCCGATGGCCCCGGCGCGGGGCTACGCACCGGGGCCGTGCTCCGCTGCGGACGGGTTGCGCGCGCCACCGGCCTGCCGCTCCCCCGCCGACGGCCGCCCGCCCGCCCGCGCGCTGTACCCGTCCTATCCCCCTTGGTCCGATGCCGCTGTGCCCGCCTCTGGCGTCGCGGTGCCCTTCGCGGCGCAATTCCGTTGTTCTCAGCGCCGCGACATCGCGCCCGATCACCGCCGCCAGCGCCGAATGTCGCCGTGGCAGGAGGCAGCGCGACGCCACGCCCGTGCCCGGCCGACCCATCGGCAGGGGGGTCGCGCGATGAGCCTCGATCTCACCTTCCTGCGGCCGCTGTGGTTGCTGGTCCTGCCGCTGGTCGCCGCCTTCGGCTGGTGGCTCTGGCACCGGGAGGGGGCGCTGGGGGGCTGGACCGGGGCGCTGGGCGCGGACAGGATCGCCGCGCTGCGCGCGCTGGGCCGGGTGGACCCGGGGACGGGCCGGGCGCGTCCGGTCGCCCTGCCTCTGGCCATCGCACTCATCGTTCTGGGCCTGGCCGGACCGTCGGTCGAGCGGCGCGACCGGGCGGCGTTCCGCAATCTCGACGCGGTGATGCTGGTGGTGGACGCGTCGCCCTCGCTGGCCGGAGGCCCGGCCTGGCCCGGGATCCAGGCGACGGGGCAGGCGGTGCTTGCATCGCTCGGGTCGCGCCCGGCGGGGATCGTGGTTTTTGCCGGAGACGCCTATGTGGCGACCGACATCACGGCGGAGCAGCGGGAGCTGAGCCAGACGCTGACGCTGATCGACGCGGACACCGTCCCCGATCCCGGCAGCCGCCCGGAGCGCGGCCTTGCCCTTGCGGCCGGCATGCTGGCGGAGGCGCAGGTGCTGTCGGCGGATGTGGTCGTGATGACCGACACCGGCGGCGCCCCGGTGCTGGACCGGCTCGCCCGCTTGCCCGCGGGCACCCGCGTCGCCGTCGTCGCGCCGGAACTCACGCCAGAGATCCACGCCATGGCCAGGGCCGCCGGCGGCGCGGCCTTCGCGGCCGGCGCGCCGCGCGACCTGGTCCGATGGCTGGCGGAGGGGCGGCCCGGCGCGCTGGTCCGGCAGGACTATCCGCTGCTGTTCCGGACCGACCTTGGCCGCTGGCTCATCGCGCTGGCGCTGGCCGCCCTGCTGCTGGCCTTTCCGAGGAGACCGGCATGAGGATCGCGGCGCTGCTCGGCCTGGGCACGCTGGCTCTGGCCCTGGCGCTGTCGCTGGGGGGCCTGGCGCCGGCGGCGCGGCTTGCCATGACCGCAGGCGCACCGGGGGCCGCGGCGGCGCTGTTCGCCGATCCGGCCTGGCGCGGCGCCGCGCTGATGCGGGCCGGCCGCCACGCCGCCGCGGCAGAGGCGTTCGCGGCGGCGGGGGACCGCTATGGAGAGGGCCTGGCGCTGGCCCGGACGGGGCGCTATGCGGCGGCGCTGGAGGCGCTCGACCTTGCCCGCGCCGGGGGCGACCGGGATGCCGCCGCCGCCTTCGACCTGGTCGCCGCCTTCTATGCCGGTCTGGAACTCGCCCCGGATGCCGTCGTCTCCTGGGCGAATACGTCGAAGGACGGGCCGACCGTCGCCGCCTCGGTCGGGAAAGGCAGCGGCCGGGCGACCTCGACGGGGGACGAGGCGCAGAACGCGGGCGCCTCCATCGACCTGCCGGAAGTCGCCAGCCGCGGCCGGCTGGGCGTCCGCCGGGTGTTCGATGACCGGTTCATGGCTGCGACACCGCGCTGGCTGGCCACGCTGGACGATGTGCCGGGCGCCTATCTGGGGGCGCGCATCGCCTTCGAGCACAAGGCGCGGCAAAAGGCCGGCCTGTCCCCCCCGCCGCCAAAGGACCCGGAATGAGGGTCCTGCTCCTTGCGCTCCTGCTGCTGGCGCCGACGCTCGCCGCCGCGCAGACCCGGGACGTGAAACCCGGTGAGCTGACCCTGTCGGTCGGCCTGGAATATCCCGATCGCCCGGTGATCGAGGGCGCGCTGGCGCTGCTGACCGTCCACGGCACCTACCGCCGGCACATCACCCTGGAAAGCCTGAAGCAGCCCGATCTGGATGGCTTCAACTGGTTCCAGCTGGGTGAGGACCAGTGGTATGAGACCACGGAGCGCGGCAAGCGGGTCAAGAACTTCAAGCGCCGGATCGCGCTCTATCCCAACGCCTCCGGGCCGGTCACCATCGGGCCGTTCGTCCATGAGCTGACCCTGACCGACGAATCCGACGACTGGTTCGCCCATGCCGTCGCCTCCGCGCCCCTGACGCTGGACGTGGACCCGGCACCGGCGGGAGAGGATTGGTGGTTTCCCGTGCGCGACCTGAAAATCTCCGATAGCTGGTCCAACCCGCCGGACCAGCTGGCGCCGGGAGAGGGCGTGCTGCGGGTGATCCGGCTGGAGGCGGTCGGCGCCTCGCCGGACATGATCCCCGAGATGCCGGAACTGACCTCGCCCTCGGCGATGATCTACCCCCATCCAGAGGCGCGTCTGGTCGAACTGTCGCCGGAGGGGCCGGTGACCATCGCTTTCTGGCGCTGGACGATCCAGCCGACCAACGCCGTCTCCGCCATCGTCGAGCCCATCGACCTGCGGTATTTCGACACCGCGACGGGGCAGTTCCACGATGTGGTGATCTCTGCCCAGCGGATCGCCTACGACGCCGCGGAACCGGCCCCGGACGCGCCGGCGGCGGCGCAGGGGCCGGCGCGGCTGTCGGGCCTGCCGACGGCGCTCGCGGCGCTTGTGGCCATGGCTGCGGGGCTCTATGCGCTCTGGCCCGCGACGGGACTTTCGCTGGCCGCCGCGCGGCGCCGCATCCCGCGGCTCGATCCGCTTGAGCGCGGCATCGTGCGCGCGCTTCGCGACCGGGACGCCCGGGGGTTGCGCCGCGCACTGGCGGCGCGGGCGAAGGCCGACGGTCTGGCCCCGCCGCCGGGACTGGCGCGGCTCGACCGGCACCTTTTCGCGGCCCGCCCGGACCCGGTCGATCTGGACCTGGCCGCGCGGGAACGGTCCGCGGCGCCGGACATCTGACGCGATGCGACACCTCGAAGCTTGAAGCCCGGGCGGATCGGCGTAACCTGTTTGCGGGAGGAACTCGACATGAATGATCCGTCAACGGCGACGTTGCGGGGCGTCAGCGACGTTCTCATCGTCGACGATCATCCGCTGTTCGCGGAGGCGCTTGCGCTTGCCGTGGAAGAGGCCTGCGATCCTTGCCGCACCGTCATCGCCACAAGCGTGTCCGACGCGCTCGACCTGCTGGGCCGGGACCCGCCGCACCAGCTGATCCTGCTGGACCTGAACCTGCCCGATTCGGAAAAGCTGTCGGCCTTCGACCGGATCCGCGACGCGGCCCCCGGCCTGCCGATCCTGGTCGTGTCGGCCTGGGCGACGGAAGAGACCATCGCCCGGCTGATCGCCAAGGGGGCGGCCGGTTTCATGCGCAAGGAGGATTCGGCCGATGTGCTGCACACGGCCATGGCGCATGTGCTGAACGGACGGGTGTTTACCTCCGGTGCGCCGCGCGTCGCCCCGCAGGATGCGGAGGCCGGCGATCTGGCCGAGCGGCTCGCCGGGCTGACCAGACAGCAGGCCCGCATCATGAAGCTGATCTGCGACGGCAAGCCGAACAAGCAGAGCGCCTATGAGATGTCGCTGGCAGAAGCGTCGGTCAAGGCGCATGTGACCGCGCTGCTGCGGCGGCTGGGCGTGCGGACCCGCACCCAGGTCGCCGTCCTGGCGCGCGCCGCCGGGGAGGATGAGGACCCGCCCCGCATCGCCGCGGGCTGAGGGACATGCGCGACGCGCCCCGGCGGCCGCGTTTCATCGCCTGCGGGACCTCGCGCCTCGCCGATCCGGAGGCGGCTCTGGCAGAGGCCGCCGCCGCGCTCGACCCGGGCGCGGCGGGGCTCGTCCTGATGCTGGCCCCTCTGAACGCCGACACGGCCGCACTGGCCCGCGCGATCCCGGCGGCGCTGCCGGGCGTGCCCGTGGTCGGCGCGGTGACGCCCGGCCAGATCACGCCGCTGGGTTATGAGACCGGCACGCTGGCGCTTCTGGCCCTTCCGCGGGCGCATTTCCGGACCGCCGTCCTGCGTATCCCCGACCTCGACCGCATGTCCATCAAGGCGGTGACCGACGCCGTTCAGGCCCGCGACCGCGCGTTCCGCCGCGCCCAGGGCACCCGGCGCCTGGCGATCTGCCTGGCCGATGGGGCCGCGCGCAAGGAAGAGATGTTGATTTCCACCCTCTCCTCGGCGCTGGGGGACACGGAGGTGTTCGGCGGCTCGACCGGCGCGGTGTTCCACGAAGGCGCCTTCCATGGCGGGGCGGCGCTCTGCCTGCTGGTCGAGACCGACCTGCGCGTGTTCGGCACCGGCTTTACCCATGTCCTGCCGACCGAGCAGGATCTGGTCGCCACCGATGCCGTCCCGGAGCGCCGCCTGGTACGAGAGCTGAACGGCGCCCCCGCCGCCACCGAATACGCCCGCCTGATCGGCTGCCGCCCCGCCGACCTGGGGCCGCGCGTCTTTGCCGACAACCCGATCCTGGTGCGCCACGGCGCGCAGCATTTCGTGCGCGCCGTCGCCGCGGTCGAGGACGGCGACGCGCTGTCCTTCCTGGCCTCCATCGACGACGGTGAGATCCTGACCCTGGGGCGCGGGCAGGGCATCGTGTCGGCGCTGGAAACCGGTCTGGACCTGCGCACCGGCACGGGGGCAGAGCCGGATTTCGTTCTGGGATTCGACTGTATCCTGCGGCGGATCGAGATCGGCCAGAAGGCGCTCGAATCCGAGGTTTCGGCCATCTTCCGGCGCCACCGCGTGCTGGGCATGAACACCCTGGGCGAGCAATACTGCGGCCGGCACCTGAACCAGACCTT
>Ga0115567_10003470_pt1 | contig 15516 bp, 13 predicted proteins | sample COGITO_mtgs_1204_2_FD_88679 | JGI IMG/M metagenome (GOLD analysis project Ga0115567, IMG submission 88679) | Pelagic marine microbial communities from North Sea - COGITO_mtgs_120412 | ecosystem: Environmental > Aquatic > Marine > Epipelagic | place: Germany:Helgoland, sampling site Kabeltonne... | reverse complement strand
GGCCTGGGTCGATCCACCGGATTATACGGGCCGCCCGCCCATCTATGCCCAAGGCGACGGCGTTATTCGCGCGCCTGTTGGCTCGACGCTCGTCGTGCGGGCGTCCGGCGGGGCCGATCTGCCGCGTCCGCGTTATATGGGCGAGGCTGGACAGCGCTTCATCACGCCGACAACCCTCGGCCAGAATAGCGCCGAAGCCCGCACCGTCATCGACAGCTCCGGCGTGTTTGACTGGCGCGTGGGTATTCTGCGCAAGGCGTTTACCGTCGACGCGACACCTGACGCGCCGCCGACCATTGAATCGCTGGAGCCGCCGGAAGCGGATAAGCGTGACCGCCTTGTGCTCGTTTTCGACGCGGCAGATGATTATGGGGTTGAGCAAGTGCTCCTGGAAATGGTGGAGCTCAGCGACGGCATGACGGAGGAGACAGCCTTTGATGCGGATGCGGTGGAGGTTGATACGAAAGCGGGCGGTTTTACCGACGCGACAGCCCGTACGCTGAAACTTGATCTGACGCGGCATCCACTCGCGGGACGCAAAGTCATTGCGCGGCTCGTCGCGGTGGACGGCGCCGGACAGCGCGGGAACAGCGCGCCTTTCTATACCACCGTTCCGGACAAGATTTTCGTCGAACCGCTGGCCAAAGCGATCATTGAACAGCGCGGTCTGCTGCTGGGCGCGGCGGATACGGCCTACACACCCGCGCCCGAGGCGCGCGCCGATAATGACGCGTCTGATGGCACGTTCGACACTTACCAGACTGACTGGCGACTGGGCCGCGCCGCGCCGTCCGTGCAGCGCACGGCACAGCTGATCGAGGCGGTGACAGACTATCCCGACCCGAAGCTCTTCAATGATCCGGTTGTCTATATGGGGATGCGCCATGTCGGCAAAACGCTTCGCTACGCAAAATCCGAAGCCGCCCTGGTCGGTCTACCGGACCATATGTGGAAGCTCGCCATTCGCGCGGAGTTTGGCGTGCTGGGAACGGCCTTGCAGGAAATGCAGGAAGCGCAGGAAGCCTTGCGCGAGGGCATTGCCCGCCGCGCGCCGGAACGCGAAATCGACACATTGTTCGAGCGCTATAACCAGGCGGTCGACGCCTATATGGAGGAGCTTCGCAAGAACGCGACCGTTGCGGACGGGGAAGGCGGCGGCGGACAGCCCATGGGCTCGACCGACGAAATACAGGCGCTGCTCGACGCGATCGAAGAGGCCAACCAGACCGGGGATACGGAAGGGGCGCGGCGCGCCCTCGCGCAGCTGGCCGAGTTGCTCGAAAATATGCAGATGCAGCTTAATCCAAGCGGCAGCGGCGGCGAAGGTGAACCCAATGATGATGAGATGAGCGACGAGATGCGCGATTCGCTCGAGGACTTAGCCGACATGCTGGGCGAGCAACGCGATCTTCAGGATCAGACCCGCCGCGCCGAGCGCGATGAGCTGCGCCAGCAATATGGCGAAGACCCGAGCGGCGACGCGGCTTCGCCCGAAGAGCTGGCGGACCGCCAGGCGCAAATTGAAAGCCTGGTTGAGGGTCTGCGTGAGCAGCTCGGCGACGCGGGCGAGCGCGAGGGTAGCGGCGAGCCGTCGGATCAGGGCGAGGCCGGAGCGGATGATGACGGGCAACAGCCGGGCGGCGGCGAGCCAGCTGAAGACGGAGACGGGGCCGCATCTGGCGAGACGGCCGACGAGGCGATTGAGCGCGCTTTGGGCGCGATGCGAGAGTCCGAAGGCGAACTGGGACAGGGCAATTTCGGCGGCGCGCGTCAGTCTCAGCAGGACGCGATTCAGGCGCTGCGCGAGGCGGGCGAAGCCCTTGCCCAAGCCATTGCGGATCGGCGCGAGGCGCAGCAGGAGCCCGGCGAAGGCACGGATCCGCTGGGCCGTGAACTGGACGGGATGGACTCGGACAATGCGGAAAGCGATATAGACGGACGTGACAATGCGGAACGGTCCCGCGAAATTCTCGAAGAACTACGCCGCCGCGCTGCAGAGGCCGAACGTGACCAGCAGGAACAGGATTATCTCGACCGGCTGCTCAAGCGGTTCTAAGCTAATTTACCCAATATCCTGCGCGCCCCACAAGACGTGGCGCGGCATATAACCCTTGATCCCGATATGCGTCTTGACGCGGCAATAATCACCATCATCGCAATCTTCGAGCGATAGCAGCGCGCCTGTTTCGATTCGGGCAATCAGGCGCGCATCCGCACCCGGTTTGGCATAAAGCGCCGCATCGGTCGTCGTCACCGCAAAGGTTTCGCCTGACAAAGCGGGTTTGCGCACCCAGGCTTCGTCGCCTTGAATGTCGCGGACTTTCCGCCACATTTCCGTCTCGGCCACGACGATCAGCGGCAGGCCCCGACGTTGATACTGATAGGCGATGGAATGATTACGCGACGGTCCCGTGCGCGCATTGACCTTGCCGAATTTCAGGCTGACGAAACGCGGCACAGCAAAGCCGGACGGCGTCCGTTCGGGGCTGACGCGGTATAGGCTGCTAACAGACTGCGATTGGGGGCGGAGCAATGGCTGACTTTCGCCTTGAACGGCCAAAGTGGCGGTCGGCGACGCGGTTGCGGCCATATCGCCAGCCTGAGCCGTGGCCGTGATGAGGCAGGCCAAGCCAGTCAGAACAGCGCTTTGTGCAAGACGGTAAAGGCGGGCCGGATCTGTTGTCATAAGCAACCGTTAGGGCAAACAGCGTTAAACCCGCGTTAAGCATGGTCCTTTTTTGTCAGCATTTTTCACGATGATAGAATTATATTTCCACTCTTCGCACATGGCAGGGCTTGCGCCTGCCCCCTTGCTCGTCCCATTAAGCCTTATGCCGAACCGCAAGACCCAGACCGGATCCCCCGCAGCCACGATTGGGCGACCCCGTGTCGCTGTGACGCGGCGGCTTCCGGATGCTGTCGAAGCGCGCATGACAGATTTGTTTGATATGCGGCTGCGCAGCGATGATCGCCCGATGAGTGCGGCAGAGTTGAAAGCCGCGATTGCCGATTGCGACGTCTTTGTGCCGACCGTAACGGACCATATTGACGACAGCATTATTGCCGCTGCTCCTGATCGCCTCAGCCTGATTGCGAATTTCGGAGCTGGGACTAATCATATCGATGTCGCGGCGGCACATGCGCGCGGGATCGTCGTGACCAATACGCCGGGTGTTCTGACGGAGGATACGGCGGATTTAGCAATGGCGATGATTTTGGCTGTGCCGCGCCGCTTGGTAGAAGGCGACCGCCGCATGCGCGCTGGCGGCTTTGACGGCTGGTCGCCGACACATATGCTCGGCCACCGCGTGCGCGGAAAACGTCTCGGTATTCTTGGCATGGGCCGGATCGGCAGCGCCGTCGCGCGCCGGGCTCACGCCTTCGGCTTATCGGTGCATTATCACAACCGGGTGCGGGTGCCCACGACGATGGAACGCGCCTTGGACGCGCGCTGGCATGATACGCTGGAGGATATGCTGGCAGAGATCGACATCTTGTCGATCAATGCGCCGCTAACGCCAGACACCCACCATCTCATTGATGCGCGCACGCTCGCCTTGATGAAACCGGATAGCTATCTGGTCAATACGTCGCGCGGGGAGATTATCGACGAATCGGCGCTCGCCGATGCGCTGGCGCAGGGCCGCCTCGCGGGGGCGGGTCTGGATGTGTATGAGGATGAGCCGCGACCGCATAGCGCACTTTTGGGGCTCGATAATGTTATTCTCGCGCCGCATATTGGCTCTGCCACCTATGAAAGCCGCCGCGAAATGGGCGAGAAAGTGCTGATCAATATTCGCGCCCATATGGATAATCATGCCTGCCCGGACCGGGTGTTGCCGCCTGGCGCTCGGCTCTCGCTGGCCTCCTGAAATACTCTATCGAAAGATCTGTCCATGATGCGTTTTCTTCTTCTCTCCTCGACCGCTCTGCTCATGGCCTGCACCGCGCAGTCTCCCGCTGACGCGCATGATCAGCATGTCGAGTCAACAGACATCAAGGCACCGGCTGAGCTGCAGCTGACTGTCGAAACGATCAGTGACAATCTGCATGTCCTATTTGGCGCGGGCGGGAATATCGGTGTGTCGACAGGGCCGGACGGGGTCGTGCTGATCGACGACAAATTTGCCCGCAACGCCGAGGAAATTCTCTATCATGTCTCGACGTTGGCGGGCGCAAATGATGACCTTCTCTTTGTTATTAACACCCACCTGCACGGCGATCATACGGGCTCGAACCCTAAGATGAAGGACGACGGGGCGCTGATTATGGCGCATGAAAATGTCCGCGCGCGGATGGGCACCTCCTATATGAATGTCGCGCGCGGCAGCATGATGGAGGCCAAGGACGCGTCCTTCTGGCCGGTTGTGACCTTTACGGATCAGGCGAGCTTGCATTTTAACGGTGTTACCGCCCGCGCTATTCATACGCCATCCGGTCATACGGATGGCGACTCAATCGTTCACTTCGAAGAGCCCAACGCCATTCATATGGGCGACAATCTATTTCTCGGCATGTTCCCCTTTGTCGATGTCGATAGCGGCGGGTCCATGCAGGGCATGATCGCGGCGCATGACAAGGCACTGTCGCTAGCCGATGCGGACACGGTCATCATTCCGGGGCACGGACCGATCACCGATAAGGCGGGTCTGGAAGCGGCTCGCGCTGATTTGCAAACCATTTTTGATCGCGTCCGCGTTCGCAAAGAGGCTGGCGAGAGCCTGGAGGCTATTATCGCTGCCGCGCCGCTGGCTGATATGGCGGAGTTGGACGGCTTTATTAAGCAGGACGGCATTATCACAGCGGCCTGGCGGTCCATGGGCGGCACAATCAAATAAGACGGCTGACATGACAGCGTCATGAAGTCGGCGCATAAGGCCCGAAAAGGGAGAGACTTATGCGGATTTCTAGACGGACAGCTTTGCGTGCGGGCGTCGTTGGCGGTGTGGCGGGTGGGCTGAGCGCTTGCGCGACCTATACGAAGGACCCGATCACGGGCGCCTCCTTCAATCACGGCGTCGCCTCTGGTGAACCGGCAATAAGGGGTTTCCTGATCTGGACGCGGGTGACCCCGCCCGATGGACATAGCGGCGCGGTTCCGGTGCAGTATGAAGTGGCACACGATGCGGACTTCAACAATATTGCGGCGCGGGGAAAGACGCGTACCGATGCGGCACGCGATTACACTGTGAAAGCTACAGTCAAAACACTCAAGCCGGGCCAGACCTATTATTACCGTTTTCTGGTCGGCGACGCCGTCTCCCCTAGTGGGCGCAGCCGTACCTTGCCAAAGGGCAGAACCGATGCCGCCCGCTTCGCCGTGGTGTCTTGTTCCAACTACGCCTTTGGCCATTTCAACGTCTATGACGCGATTGCAAAGCGAGACGACGTCGACGCGGTGATCCATCTTGGCGATTATATCTATGAATATGGCACGGACGGGTATGGCGGGGCTGTGTCGAAACAGATTGGGCGGGAGCATCAGCCGGAGACAGAAATCATCACGCTAGATGATTATCGCCGTCGCCACGCGCAATATAAAGCCGATCCGGCCAGCATCGCCATGCACGCCGCTCACCCGTTGATCTCGATCTGGGATGATCACGAGACGGCCAATAATAGCTGGGAAGGCGGCGCGGAAAACCACGACTTGTCCGAAGGCGATTGGGACGAGCGGCGCAGCGCCGCTTTGCGCGCCTATTATGAATGGATGCCCGTGCGCGATCCAGCGCGGGGTGAGGCGGCAGAGGCCTTGCTGCGTGATTTCGAATGGGGCGATCTGGTGACGCTGGCGACGTTGGAAACGCGGCTCATGGCGCGGTCCGAACAGCTGGATTATGCCGTGGTCGGCGAGCAGTTGATGACGCCGGAGGGTCTGGCGCAGTTCAAAAAGGAGGATTTGGTGGATGAGCGCCGCGAACTGCTCGGCGCGGCGCAATCACGGCGCCTATCCGACACAATGACGCTATCCGTCGAAAACGGGACGCGCTGGCGGATTATCGCCAACCAGATCATCATGGCCGAAGTGATTGCGCCGGATTTGTCGCCGCTCGAGAGTTCCCCCGCGATTGCGGAGCTGGAAAAAGCCGTCCCGCAAATCCGTAGCTTTATCGCTTTGTCCAAACTCGGCATTCCGCTGAATCCGGACGCATGGGACGGATATCCTGCCGCGCGGGAGCGGTTCTACGCGGCTATGACAAAGGCGGGCGCGACCGACCTGATCGTGTTGACGGGCGATACGCATGAATGGTGGGCGAATGAGCTGAGCGATGCGTCGGGCCGCCCGATGGGGATCGAGCTCGGCACAAACGCGGTAACCTCACCCGGCTCATCAACCTATTTTGGCGCGGAAGCGGGCACTTACTCCAAGATGCTCGCCGCGCGCAATCCGATGGTTCGCTATCATGACCCGCTCGGCAAGGGCTATATTGACCTGTCGCTGGACCGGGACGGGGCAAAGGCGGATTTTGTCAGTGTCGATAATATCCTGACGGCGGACTATGAAGTCAGCACCCGCGCGAGTTTCGATATCGCCCGTAAAGACGGCTCGCTCGCCTTGACAAAGGTCTAGATCCTAGCGTTCGGGCGGAACCTGCGGGAACGCAGACCGCCGCTTGACCATGCCGTAGGCAAAGCTCGTATCGATGGAGGCAATGCCGCCGATGCGCTGCAACTCGCGCCGCACGAAACGCTCATAATCCGGCAGGTCCGCGACCATCACGCGTAGCAGATAATCCGACTGACCCGTCATCACGTGGCACTCGACGATATTGTCATTGGCGCGGATTTTGGCTTCGAATGCATTGACGGTGTCCTCGTCATGACGTTCGAGACGAATGCGAATGAAGACGGTAATCGGTAAGCCATAAAGCTGCGCGTCCACTTCCGCGTGATAACCGCGAATCACGCCGGATTGTTCCAATAGTTTTAGCCGCCGCAGGCAGGGCGAGGGCGACAGGCCGACATGATCGGCCAGTTCGCGATTGCTCATCCGCCCGTCCCGTTGCAGGGCTCTGACAATTTTACGATCTATTTTGTCCATAATTGGCATGTTCTGCTAATATAAGAATCAACGCGCTATCAATAACATGAAAATACCAAGAGAAATAGCATAATAAGATTTCAGCGTCTTTCGGTCAGGGCTGAACTCATGCACGATTCTAATTCCAAGCCAGGTTTCGCGACCCGCGCCATCCATCACGGTTATGACCCGCTCGATCATGACGGCTCGCTGGTGCCGCCCGTGCACATGACATCGACCTTCGTCTTTGACCGGGCCGAGACGGGCGGCGCGATTTTTGCGGGCGAAGCGCCCGGCCATGTCTATTCGCGCATCTCCAACCCGACGCTGGATCTGCTCGAAGGGCGCATGGCATGCTTGGAGGGCGCGGAAGCGGGTATCGCGACCGGGTCCGGCATCGGCGCGATTACCTCGACCCTGTGGACGCTGGTTGCGCCGGGCGACGAAGTCATTGTCGATCAGACGCTCTATGGCTGCACTTTTTCTTTCCTGCATCACGGGCTGGAAAAATTCGGTGTGACCGTCACCCATTGTGATCTGACAGATCCTGACACCCTCGCTGCCGCGATGAGCGAGCGGACCAAAGTTGTTTACTTCGAAACGCCCGCCAATCCGAACATGCGGCTCGTCGACATCAAGGCTGTCTCCGTTATCGCCAAGCGCTACGGCGTGCTGACGATGGTCGATAATACGTATGCCACACCGTTCCTGACCCGTCCGCTCGAATTTGGGGCGGATATCGTTGTCCATTCGGCGACAAAATATCTGGGCGGTCATGGTGACCTTGTCGGCGGCATCGTTGTCGGCTCGCGCGAGATGATGGATCAAATCCGCCTTTACGGCCTCAAGGACATGACCGGCGCGGTGATGGCGCCGATGACGGCCATGTTGATCCTGCGCGGGCTGAAGACACTGGAACTCCGCATGGAGCGTCACTGCGACAGCGCGGCGAAAGTAGCCGAGGCGCTGGACTGTCATCCGGCGGTGGCAAAAACGCTCTATCCGGGCTTGCCGGGTTTCGCACAGCGCGAATTGGCAGACCGGCAAATGGCGGCGCCCGGCGGGATGATTGCGCTGGAACTGCATGGCGGCATGGCGGCGGGCAAAGCGTTCATCAACGCGCTGTCCATGATCCATTGCGCCGTGTCACTCGGCGATGCGGAAACCCTTGTGCAACATCCGGCGTCCATGACGCACAGTCCTTACACCGCCGAAGAGCGCTCCCGCCATGGCATTACGGATGGCTTAGTCCGCTTGTCGGTGGGGCTCGAAGCGGCAGACGACATCATCGCCGATATTGTGCAGTCTTTGGATCAACTTGACGCGCCGATCCTGCTGGACGCGGCGGAGTAGGCCCTACCGATAACAATTGGCGAGCAAGGCCTGCATCGTTGGCAAACCCAGCGCCCGTGCCACCTGAATATTTCGGGCGGGTATCGCCTCTGGATCGGGGTGTTTGGCCAGCGCCGCCTCGATACTCGCTTCGCGTAATATATGGACCATCGGATAGGGCGAGCGGTTGGTGTAATGGCTGGGATCATCGGGCTCGACGCCGGCAAAGCGGTAGTCCGGATGGAAACTGGCCAGCTGGTAAATCCCCTCATAGCCCTGACCGACCAGCAGCGCGTTCGCTATGTCGAGTACGTCCAGATAGTCGTCAAAATCAGAAAGTGCCGATGGGAAGATCAGCAAGCTCGTTTCCGCAGCGCCGTCCCGATCCATCGCGGCGCACTGCCCAATTATCTGCAATAATTGTTCCTGCACATCGTCCGTCTCAATCAGCGAATAAAGGATGCGATCCTGATCGAATTCGCGTTTTGCGAAGGGGCAGAAATTATGGCCGATGACGACATCTGATAGCCATTGTCGGGTTTCAGCAATGGGGTCGGGTGGTGTCGGCATTGGGTTTCAGACAGGCAGGGTTTCAAATAGTTTGGAGCGAGGCCATCGTTTCGCACGTATGCACTCTATGACCGCAAATCCGGACATAGCAAGCGGCTCGGTCCCGGCCTGCATTGAAGACTGGTTTCACGCACAAGGTTGGACTCTGCGCGATTATCAGCGGGATATGGCCAAGCAGTTCGCCGCCCGGCGCGATACGCTGCTGATTGCGCCGACGGGCGGCGGGAAGACGCTGGCGGGGTTCTTGCCGTCGCTCTGTGATCTGGCCGACAAGGATCCGAGCGCCGCGCCCGCCTTGCACACGCTTTATATCTCGCCGCTCCGTGCGCTGACCAATGATATTGAACGCAATCTGATGCGGCCGGTGGGGGATCTGGACCTGCCGATTACGATTGGTGTGCGAACGGGCGACACGAAACCCTATCAGCGCAAGAAGCAGCAAACCAAGCCGCCGGATATCCTGCTCACGACGCCGGAAAGCCTAATGCTGCTGCTGTCCTATCCGAACGCGCCGGACTATTTTGCGGCGCTGCAATGCGTGGTGATTGACGAAATGCATAGCTTCACCACCGGTAAGCGCGGCGATTTCACCGCGCTGGCGCTGGCACGGCTGAAAACGCTCGCGCCCCATCATGTGCGTTTCGGGCTCAGCGCCACAATTGCCGGCCCGGACAAAGCCGCGGCCTGGCTGGGCCCGACGGGCGCGCCAGCGGACTTGATTGAGGTGGCAGGCGACACGCCGCCCCATGTGACTATCATCGAGCCCGAAGCCCGCTTTCCGCTCGGCGGGCATTCTCCGCGTTTTGCCGTGCGCGACATCTACAACATCATCGCCGAACACCGCACCACCATCGTCTTCGTCAATACGCGCGCCCAAGCCGAAGTGCTGTTCCAGCAAATGTGGGATGTGAATGAGGGCGGCTACGCGATCGGCGTCTATCACGGCTCGCTCGCTCGCGAACGACGACAAAAAACGGAAGCGCTGATCGCCTCGGGACAGATGCGCGCGGTGATCTCGACCTCGGCGTTGGAAATGGGCATCGACTGGGGGGATGTTGACGCCATTGTGCAGGTCGGCGCGCCCAAAGGCGTCTCCCGATTGTTGCAACGCATTGGCCGGTCCAATCACCGGATTGACGAGGCGTCCAAGGCCGTGCTCGTCCCGACCAATCCGCTCGAAGTCGTGGAATGCGAGGTGGCGATACAGGCCATTCGCGACGGCCATCGCGACGGGGCGGAATACGGTCCGGGCGCGATGGATGTGGTGGTGCAATATCTGGTCAACCGCGCTTGCGGCGGGCCGCTCAAGAAACGCGAAGCGCTCGCGGAAATCCGCTCGGCCTGGCCCTATCGCGAGATGACCAAAGCGGATTTCGACGCGATCCTCTCCTTTGCCGTCGATGGCGGATACGCGCTGAAAAGCTATGAGCGGTTCCGGCGGCTGAAATCGACGTCGCGCGGGTTCACCATCGCCTCGCAGCCACAAGCCCGCCGCCACCGCATGAATATCGGCACGATCGTCGAATATGCCAAGCTCAAGGTCCGCCGGATTCCGTCGCCCAAGTCAAAACGCGGGCGCGTGGTTGGCGAGATCGAAGAACGGTTCGTGATGAACCTCAATCCGGGCGACACATTCGCCTTTGCGGGCGAGACGCTGCGCTATCAAGGCATTCGCGAGATGGCTGTCGAGGCCGTGCCGGCGCCGCGCGCAAGGCCGAAAATACCGGCCTATGCCGGCGGGATGATGCCGCTCTCCTCCTATCTGGCCAGCGGCGTGCGCGCCGTGGTGTCGGACCCCATCCTCTGGGACCGCCTGCCGGTGCAGGTCTCTCATTGGCTGACCTTGCAGTCGCTCTTCTCGGACCTGCCGGGACGGGACGGGCTGCTGGTCGAAAGCTTCTTTGACCGCAATGATCATGTTTTGCTGGTGCACACATTTGAGGGCCGCAAGGTCAATAATGCGCTGGGCTTTCTGCTGACGAAACGGATGGAAGCGCTGCGCCTCGCCCCGATCAATTTCACCATCACCGATTATGCGCTGACCATTACCAGTCTGGAGCCTGTGAACTCGCTGGACGGGCTGCTGGGCAGAGACATCCTCGGCGACGACCTCAACAACTGGATCATCAATTCGCCGATGATCAAGCGCTCCTTTCGCAAGATCGCGACCATTGCCGGGCTGACGGAGCAGCGCCTGCCGGGGCAGCAGCGAACGATGAAACAGGTCACCTTCAGCACCGACCTCATCTATGACGTGCTGCTGAAATATGAGCCGGATCATATATTGCTGCGTATTGCGCGCGAAGAAGCGGAGAAAGACCTGCTCGATATTGACCGTTTGCGCGGCTTCTTAACCGAGGTTGAGCACAAGACTGTCTTCCGTACATTGCCTCACGCTAGCCCGCTCTCTATTCCGGCGATGATGCAAATCGGCCGGGAGCGTGTGCGCGGCGAGGCCGAGCAGCGCATGATTGCGCAAACCGGTCATGTGCAAGACTATATGAACGGGATCGGCGATTCGCTGCTGGAACAGGTCAGAGATTATGTGGACAGGCGGGAGACAGATGAGGACGGCGCCGTCCGCGCGCCCGACCCCGCCTAGCTTGAAACCGCAGCTGGAATTTCAGACCCGCGCCGGCGCGATCGTGTTTGACTATCGCAAGGGCGCGTTTCTGCCGGAGTGCGAAACCCTGCTGGTCGCCGATCTTCACTTTGAAAAAGGCAGCTATCTGCAAGCCATCGGCGGCGCGCCGCTGCCGACCTACGACACGCCTGACACGCTGGCGCGGCTGTCTAGCTTGATCGACGCGTTTCGCCCGCGCCATGTCGCGGCGCTCGGCGATAGTTTCCACGACATTCACGCGGGCGAGCGGATGAGCGGCGATGATCTTTCGGTGATGAACGCGCTGGTCGCGCGCGTGCCGCGTTTTACCTGGATTCTCGGCAATCACGATCCGGACATTCCCGATGGGCTGGCGGGCGATCAGGAAGACCATATAGACTGCGGCGATTTCCTGCTCACTCACCTCCCGACGCCGCCATTTGGCGAAGCAGGCGTGAATGTGTGCGGACACTTGCATCCCAAAGTCCGGATCAAGACTCGCGGCAGCGCGCCAAGCCATCCATGCTGGGCCGCGTCGCGAGAGCGGATAATCATGCCGAGCTTCGGGACGTTCACAGGCGGTCTGGACGTCCGTCATCCGGCAATTGCCGATGAGCTCCCCGGTCCGCGCGCCTACTTTGCGACCACGGGAAAAGCGGTTGTCGCGCTCGCTGGTTAGTCGCTTTTTTGAGCCGCGAGGCTGGCCTTATGCTCTGTCCATTGATGCACGGGTTTTACCAATAATTGTAAATAGTGCAGAGTCGCGCGCGCATGCAATCGATCCGGCTCGGTGAAACTGTAGCTCACTTGTTGGCCTTCATAGTCTGTATAAGACAAGGTGACGGGATCGTTCCCGGCTAAAGCGGCGATAAGAATTCGGGCGTAGCGTTCTTTGAGCTCACCACCCCCTTTGCCGAAAAAGCCCATAGCCATCCCTTCTGTGCCGCCGACGAAGTAAAGCGTTTTCGTTGTGTCACCGATGGTCAAGGTTACAGGTTTTTGGCGGTCAGGCGTGACATACTCACCGCTGTCATAAAATGCGCGTGGGTTGATCAGCGCTTTCATGTCGGGCGATATTTCCGAAAAACGGGTTTCAAGGCTGACCGGCAGAACGTCTCCGTCGGCTGTCGCCAGATAGGAGACGCAGTCGACAGCCACCGGTGAATGAACGCCATATTTCGTGCCGCGACAGTCCAGGCTACTGTACGAATATAATTTTGTGAACGAGTCATAGACCGGGAAGTCGGCCGCCGCTTTTGGCCCCCAACCGAGACCCACACCATCTCTGTAATGGTCAAGGCGGAATTCCTGACCGTCGTGACTTAGGCGCTCATGGTAGCGGCGTATGATTGTTTCGCCTTTCATGGTTTCGGAGCAGTAGACGCGCGCGCCCGGCAGGATGGAGCCGATTTTGATCAGCGGTGTTTCAACCGTGACCGAGGATCCGTTCGCCGGGACATCGTCCGCGCGTTTAATCTCTGAACATTCCGGTGCGGCGGTTTCTGCCGGGACGTCGCCGGATTGCGCCAAAGCGGGGGCGGAGACAATTAGAGTAAATGTCGCCGCGCCGAGTCCGAGTAAGGTCGCCATGCGATTTAGGCGTAATACGGATTTTGCGGGCATAATTTCTCCTAATCGCGCGAAAATTTTATCGCGGCGATATTTCCATATCATTACGGGAACAGATATGAGAATAAGCCATTTCAATATGACAGCATTTGTAAGCGAGTGTCTGCAGATCTGTTCTCATACGACTGTCGGAGCTTTTCATGAATATTCTAATGACCATCATCGTCGGCGCATTGGCCGGGTTTGTGGCCAAAATCATTCTGCCCGACCGTCATGAGCCCAAAGGCTTGATCATGATTATTCTCGCGGGCGTGATCGGCGGTGTAGTCTTTACATGGCTCGGTCAACAGCTTGGCCTGTATGGTCCGGGCGATGCGGCCGGTTTCATTGGCACTGTGATCGGCGCGATCCTCGTCTCCATCATTGCGTCGAAGATTTTCAAGAAATAGGCGAAAGCTAAGTCAAAAAGCGCCGGCCTTTGGGCAGACGCGCGGCGAGCTGCTCGGCGAGTGGCACGTCGGCGGGCACGAGGGGCAGGGCCGGAATGTCCTGCGCCCACAGCCACTTTGTCGCTTGGCCTTCGGCCGGACGAACAATCCCGTCCCACTGGCGGCAGACATAGGTCGGCATCACCAGCTGGAATGTCTCATATGCATGGCTGGCAAAGGTCAGTGGTTCCAGACAATCCAGGCACGGCTCGACCGTCAGTTCCTCATACAGCTCGCGGACGATGGTTTCCTCGGGCCGCTCGCCCGTCTCGATCTTGCCGCCCGGAAATTCCCACAGCCCGGCATGGTCCTTGCCTTTGGGCCGCTGCGTGACCAGCACGCGCCCATCCGCATCGATCAACGCGCAGGCCGCGACCCAGACAACGGGTCCGGTGAATTTTTCGGACCCGGCTATGACCGGTAATCCGCATTGATGTCGATATAAGCATGCGTCAGATCGCAGGTGTAAACCGTCGCTGCGCCGTCGCCCAAGCCCAGATCAATGGTGAACTCGATCTCCGCGCCTTTCATATAGGCTTCGCCCATTTCTTCGCGATAAAGCGCGTCCGGTTGTCCATTCGAAGCGAGGCAATGCGGGCCGATATGGATGGTCAGCGTGTCGCGCTCGGCAGGCTCTCCGGCCTTACCGACAGCCATGATGATCCGGCCCCAATTGGCATCTTCGCCCGCAACAGCGGTCTTCACCAACGGCGAATTGGCGACAGATTGGGCGACGACATGCGCGCTGGCGTCACTGACCGCCCCTGTGACCCGGACCGTGATCAGCTTGGAAATGCCTTCTCCGTCGCGCACAATCTGCTGCGACAGGTCGAACATGATCTCGTGCAGCGCACGGCGGAAATCGCCGAGATCGGCATCAGGGTTCTCGGCTGCGCCGCTGGCGAGCAGAAGCAACGTGTCGGAGGTGGACGTGTCGCTGTCGACCGTGACAGAATTGAACGTTGGCCCGGTCAATTCACCGAGCAGGGTTTGCAGCGTGTCTTTATCAACCGCCGCATCAGTCGCAATATAAGCAAGCATTGTCGCCATATCCGGCGCGATCATGCCGGACCCTTTGGCGATGCCGTTGATGGTCACGTTTGTCCCGCCAATGTCGGCCGTGCGGCTCGCGCCTTTGGGATAGGTGTCTGTGGTCATGATGGCGCGCGCGGCGGCTTCCCAGCCATCGCCTGTTAGCCGCTCTGCCATCTCGCCAAACTGCGCTGTCAGCTTCTCGGCCTCGAGCGCCACCCCGATTACGCCGGTCGAGGCGATCTGCACGGACTCCGCCGTTCCGCCAAAGGCCTTGGCCGCGCCTTGCGCCGTTTCCACAACGGCGTCGCGTCCGGCCTGTCCTGAAAACACATTGGCTGTGCCGCTATTGACCACGACAAGGCGCGGGCCGTCTGCTTTGGCGCTGAGCGCTTTGCGTGACCAATCGACCGGGGCGCCGGGGCAGCGGTTCTGGGTAAACACGCCCGCGATCTGCGTGCTGGGATCGCAGCGCAGAACCCACAGATCGGTGCGACCGCGATATTTCACGCCGGCTTCTGCCGTCGCCATCATGAAGCCGCGCAGCGGCGGCAGCTTTGGAAACGCAGCCGGGGCAAAAGGAGAGGGCGTCATCGTCATTCGTTATCGTCCGATTCGTTGATTATTGTCTCGTCGGCTGGTGGCGTGTCCGCCTCAGGCGGCGTTGCGAGATCCATATCCTCGTACAGCCGGTCAATTTCGCCGCGCTCGCGCAAGTCCGTCATCAGATCCTGAACGGCTTCGAAAGTCATGAAGCGGGCAATGTCGTCACGGGTTTCCTCGAAACTGCGGCTTGATGGCGTGCGCGTATCAAGCACCTCGAAAATATGCCAGCCATCCTCGGCTTGAACAGGGGCAGAGCGCTGTCTCAAGGGCGTTCCGAATACGGGGCCGCGCAGGGG
>Ga0115567_10003466_pt1 | contig 15526 bp, 17 predicted proteins | sample COGITO_mtgs_1204_2_FD_88679 | JGI IMG/M metagenome (GOLD analysis project Ga0115567, IMG submission 88679) | Pelagic marine microbial communities from North Sea - COGITO_mtgs_120412 | ecosystem: Environmental > Aquatic > Marine > Epipelagic | place: Germany:Helgoland, sampling site Kabeltonne... | reverse complement strand
TTGCCCGGCAGACCGTTTCCGTCCGTCAGCTCCAGCACCCACAGCTTTTACCTGGGCGCATCATTTGGCAGAAGTTTGGTGATGGCAACCTAGCACGATGCAAGAAACAGATTAGTTTATAATAAAGCGGTGCGCAGCACTCCTGAGACGCATCCTTCTGAGTGATAATTTCATCGCACATTTTGCCTGCTTGGCTCATCAGCGATGGCCAAGAACGTTGGCGAGTGCAAAAGGAAGCAACGCGGAACACACTTACCCCAAGGACGATACCGGCTGCCATGTCGACAAAGAAGCAAACGACGGAAGTCGCGAGCAGCGCAGCGAGGTCTGCGGCAGAATTGCGATCGATCCGTCCGCCCCGCGGCGCTGCCAACTTGATCGCTTCAATCGTACGACCCACCTGACCGCAACACCCTGTAATCGACTGGTTGGCCCTTCGCGCGTTGGGGAGCGACTCAAACCTGCACGGTGGAGAAGGCGACGACGAGCATCACGCCAGCAAGCGCAGCGACCGGAATGCGCCCGATTGCCGGCGCCGCTAGCACCACGCACGCGGCCATGCTCGCAGCGTAGGCAATCGCGCTGAGAGCACCGACTCTGCCAAAGGTGAGTCACCGTTCGTCATTCACGGGGGCGCAAGAGGCGCCTCAGGGCTGCCTCGATGTGGGATTCGAGGGCGCCACGGACCCGCCGGACTGTGCGTTCAAGAGGGTTTGCGGAATGAGGCCGCAGCCGCCAAAGCCACCGAGTGCGGCCGATGCTAGGTTTCCCATTGCGAGGCCACCGAGTAGCCGATTGTTGTCTCCCTCACTTGGACGGCCGGCCTCGCGAGCCTGCTCCTCCACCACCTTGCTCGCGAGCAGCGTCTCGAGCACCGAAATCATGGCGATGCTCACCGCTGCGGGTGCAACCTAGTGCGACCAAGCCGCAGCATTGTGTGACTGCCACAACATCTCGTATCTATGGGGATCAGGGTCATCAGTATCGACACGTTGCTGGTAACACACCTGGCTCAACGTTGACGATGTAAGGGGCACCGCGGGGAAAGGCGTCCACGAAGGCAGCACTGCAAGCCCGCCCGCAAAGATGGCGGCATTGCCGTCTGCTAGCGTTGTAACCGGGAGGCCAAGGGCCGATGCAGCCACTTGTTCCCGCAGCGCGCGTGTTAGGCGGCCGAGTGGGCTTGTCGGGGCTGCGGGGAGGGGCTAGGACCCGTCGCCGCGACGACGCCGACGAGGGAGGGGGGCACGGCAGTCGAGATGCGCGGGAAGAGCTTGACCACCAGCCCGGTGCCCGCCACCAACCCAATCGTTGCAGCCTGTACAGCGCCCTGCGAGGGGCGTAGCGTGTTGGAGCTTACGCGTTGGAGGCGCCAGCCCGGTCGCTGGGTTGGCTTTTTGAAGGGGGTACCGTGAGTCCAGAGAAAATGACGAGTTGCGATTTGATGAGGAGGCACCCAAGACCGTTGAGAAAGCCACAGAGCACTGTGTCACTCACTAGATCCGCTAGCTTTCCTGCGCGACGCCGGCCACTCAATCGTCACGCACCCTGTACGACTAGAGGGCGCGTCAACAACGCCCGGGACTCACCGAGCCTTAAGATAGCACCCGGGACTCACCGAGCCTTAAGATGGCGCACAGCCCGATTATCACGGTCGCAAGAACCACGGCCGGGGCCATGTACGCCTGACCGTGTGCCGCAATGAGCGGCGCGAGTGGCACGACGACCACGCCCGCGGCACCTGTGATGAGCCCAGGGCGCCCTCCGACCGCGGCGGAGACAGCACCAAGAACCACACTTGACCAGATACCGATAAGAGGATTTACTCCCGCGATACCTGTGGCAGAACACTGTCAATCGCCTCAATGTAGGTACGCATGATGCGCCACGAGGTCCAAACCTGCGAAAGCGATGGACGAGGGTATCGATGCGAGCGCCACGACAAGGCCTGAGAGAACTTCCTTTGTTTTTGAAACAGCTCCGGGATCTCCAGAGACAATCATAAAAGGAAATTTGGCACCCTTTCTGACACTATTCCTTGTTCTGTGCGTGGGGCCACTATGCGTCAGTGTGAATTCGAAGCAAACAGTTCAGGATTCAACACGCTTCGACCCTGCACACACCTGGCCTGCGTGCCGGTCGTGAATGCACCACGTAAGGCAAGGGTTGGCCCACAAAGTGCATTGTCCCTGAGATCCGGTGAAATCTGATTCGCCAAAGCGCATTTAGGGGCAGGAAAGCTTCTCTCATTCTCGACAACCGGTCGGCCCTCCCATTCCAGAGCATGCAACGCACCATTGCTGAAGATCTCGAGTGAATCGAACGGTGTGGTGCGTGGAGAGATGAGAACGCCGCACAACCTGCCTGCACAATCATGTTTCGAGCGCCCCAAAAGGGGAGGGCCGCGCTCAGGAGAGGTTGCGAGGCCGCGGGGCGCAAACTAACTACCAAGAAGACTTTTAGAACATTTTACGAAATGTATTTTTGGGGTTTTGGGGGGTTTTGTATTTTCGAGCGTCGCCACTTTTAGCGGCGACAACGATGTTCCACCTTGTCAAACTTGGTGGCGCCCCTTCCGCACGAACCTCCCTGCAGTGCACTATCCCATTGTGATTTGCAAGCGCACATTACATCCCGTTAGATGTTTCGATGCCTCGCATGGAGGGGCTTCACTTCGCTAGCGAGTTGTGCGGCAGAACTTACCCCGCGCAAGCATGTACCTAAGCACCCCCATGATACTGACCGCCGCCCATTATATCTACAGCTCTCACACAGCAGCTCTGGGGCGATAAGGCGGAGAGCGTCCCTGATGTGCGCGGACCCAACCCCTCCCCACACCATTTTCCCGCCTGCGGGGCGCTTGTTGCCCTTTTGTTGCCTCTGTGGATGCACGGGCAAACCCCCGTCCCCCTCCCCACGAGCGCAGTGCGGTCTCTTCGGAACGGCCTGCGATGGAAGCACTTACAAGGAGGAGGCGCAAGCAACGCATCCGACCCCGCAGTCGTTTCATCTCTCTGCGGAATGAGGCGGGCAGGGGTGGCAGTCTCCGGGGCAAGGGAATCCTGGAGGATTGCCGGCCGCTGTGCGAGCGAGGAGAGGTGGTGTTGTGCAAATACAGTGAATAATCGACGCGTCGGGCAACGGCTTCGGCACCTATGCGAGTCGCAAGCTACTCTTTCGGTGCAGCGGGGGCCTCCTTAATCTTCCGCAGCAGCCTCTGGACCAGCGCGCCGGTCGACTGGGACCGTGGCGGCGGGACGTTCGCCTGCCCACCCCACGTCACGTCTCAACACAGCTTCTCAGCACGCGCGTGGCGAGGCAGCGTGTGGCGGCGCAGCAATAGGGTTCGCTTGGCACTCGCACCTTGGAAGACTGCTTTGGCGGAAGCGGGTCGATGCGTACGCCCTGAAGCCCCACCGCCGCAACCATTTCATCGTACTCCGCACCTGGGGTGTCAGCATTGTTCGCTTGGGCCCTCTCGTCGTCCGGAATGGCTCCGTGTTTACGCCACACGGCCTTACGCGCGTCCATCCGATGCAGTAGTTGGCCCGCATCGTGCGAGTGCTCCCATTCTGGGTCCGGCAGCAATTCGATCTGCACCGCTACTCTCGCGTCACATCGCACAGTGCCGCCCCGCGACTATCGCGGCTGTCTGGTTGTAATATGGGCATACGGGCAACTGAGCAAGCTGCGCGCGCATCACAGTCGGCTTTGGGCGCAGGCCTGCGGGCAGAGGCGAATGTTGACTTTTCTGGCAACGACGTTGCGCATCGCGGGGCGAAGCAGGTCGAGTTGCTTGCCGAGCTCAGCGATCTCCGCACGGGGGCGAATTTCGTCGAGCGACCACAGCAGCGTCGCAATTGAAAGGTCGTTCGTGATTAGCACATCCGTCAGACGTACTGACTGCGCCAAGCGCCGCAGCTCCGGCCTGCGCACCGCTGTCAGGCCCAGCGGTCTTTGCACGACCTAGAGACGATTGGGGCGGGGGTCACTTTTGCTTGGCGATATCGCCGCTCATAAGCGCCTTGGTCACCTCCTTTTCGATGGCGCGAGAAATCATGCGTCGCCGTCGCTCCTTGCGATCGTTGGATCTACTCCCCCGCTTCCCCTCAAACATCCCTGCCCACCCAAGGCCTGCGGGGGGCACGACATCCTCCAATTCCGCCTCTGCCTCTGCTTCCTCGTCCGCCTCGTTTGGGATCACTTTTTCCGCCCGGAGGGCCTGCAGCGCGCGCAGCGCGCTCACCGCACTCTCGTCGCCTCGAGCAAGCTCGGTAGCCCACTCTTGTTCGAGGAGGCCGTCGCCCCCCTCATGCTCCCGCAGCAGCGCACGCCCCGCGTCTGACTCCTCGTCTCCAACAATCGGCGGCACCCACTGACCCCCTCTTTTCTTGAGGCGCTCCCGCCGTGCTGCAAACAGGCGTCTGGCACTCAGCACGCGCTCCTAGGGCGCAGCGTGGAGCAGCACGCCGTGGGCGCTGGCGCGAGCGGCAGCGCGGCGTGGTGCTGGAGCAATTGAACCTGTCACCCAGTTGCTCCAATCGCTTTCAAGTTTCGCTTTCGTTTCAGGGCTGACGCCATCTGGCAGCTCCTGCGTCCCCACGACAGGGGATCAGCATTCGGCCTGCGTTCGGTGAAGGGGGCAGGAACCGGACACAACTTCCTGGTCGGCCATAGCGAGAGCCATTCGTGCCTCAATGCTTAGATCATCCGTTGTGTTGTCATGCACAGTAACATCTCCGTCCTCGAGGACGGCGACCCTGTTCTGTCCCAAGCGACCTTTTTCCCTCTGCACCGCGAGGACTGCTTCTCAGTGGCACATGACGCAGTTCATCGCCACACGCCGAGAAAATAACACACGCCAGCGGAGCACAATCTGTGCAGGAGATGGGTGGGCACCGTATCGAACTCCTGATCACCCCGTGCTTTCTTCCTCGGCTCCCCCTCCCCGCTGGGGTGCCGGCGACTGCGGAATTTTGGCGTCTTGCGCGGCATGAGCGCTGTGGGACTGGCATGAATTCCACGTCGAACCTCCAACCAAGACTGAGCGGGGCATCTCGCTGCAGTGTATCGCCAAATTGCCCTGTAAAGGAGTTGGGCAGGAGCTCGCCCCACGAAACAGGTCGACTCCGGGGTCGAATGAGACCTATCGACCTGCAGGACTTCAGGCGCACGATTTGAGCCCTGAACCAAGTAGCAGTGCATGTCAGTAGAAGTTCCACTGGTTGAACTGCGCAACAATGATTTTAGAACCGCCCCGAGACCGCGAGAACGGCTGGCAAACGCCATCTGGCTGGCTTGCTTTTCCGACCAGGATAATTTATTATTTTAGACGTTTTTCACCAGGATCGGAATGCCGCAAGACAACAGATTGTCTCACGATCCGTGAGGTGGCGTGGAGGGTCGGGCGCAATGGACGATTGGGGCTTCAGAGACGACGATGAAGACGATGCGAATCACACTGGTGCTGGCGAAAAGACGTCGTTACTTTCGGGAAACACGCACCTTGGGTCGCGGGCGCGGGGAAGTAGGTAAGCAAGAGGTTTGCTCCGGCAGCTGCGCGCAGCAGTGCCGAAGAATTGTTGACGAGCTGAGACAGCTACTGCAGGAACTGAACACACGTTTGCACTCAATGTTGAGCCAGTAGCATTGTTGTATCATAAGTAGTAGTTCAGTGGAATGATCCGCGCTCCTTGCTGTGGGTAAAGGCATCCCCGGCGCTGCTGAGTACTGAGGGAGTTCGTTGATGACAGGGTGGCGGTGTGCATGGCTGTTGCATTGGTCGCCTGTTTTGCACTGCTCGCTGTGGTACAGCCCTACACCGGGGACGCGGTTGATTTATCAATCGGTACAACCTGAAGGTGCCGCCGCGCGAGGCGATTGACGCTTCGCCGTGAAAGGCGAGGCAGGCTTCGCGACAGACCAGATCTGGCTGACATATTCCGTATTTGCTAACAACACGGGTTTCACCACCGAGTGCAGACGGGTCCTGCTCTACTGGAAGGCGGCGGCGAGGTAATTGGCGATTTCTTTTCGAGCCCCGGGATGGAGGCGGCGGAGGCACGGTGGCATCCTCAGTACTCAAACGGCTCGTGGCCGCATCCACCACCACACGCAGGCAACAAAGGTGCAGCCTGCAAAGCCCTCGTTTGAATGTATCCGCACAACCCCGCGCCAGCACCACGTCGCTTGCCACAACCTCAAATTTGTCATGCTGAATCTGACCCTCAATCTGCGCGCACGCGCAGTGTTCCGTGATGAGGCGTCCATTGGGGAGGCATCCATGGGGAGCGACATGGCACGATGACAGAGAGAGGTAGGGGGAGGTGTACATGCGTGGAGAGGACAAGGTGGCCGGCGATGCGCAAGAATGTTAGCAGTGGCGCGGTTTTGTACAGACAGGCAATTGAGCTCGTCGTGCGTCCACTGCAATACTTTTAGAATCTTGCCACCAGCCCAGCGCGCGAGGCGGGGCGGCCGGTTCATGCACAGCTCGTGGGGCGTCACGCGGCTGGCCCAGTCACGCGGCCCAATATGCTTCGCCGTAGTCGACCACAATCTCTTGTCTGCGGACAGACGGAAAGAGGAAGGTTTCAGGGTTGCTGCTGGCACGATACCGGCAGAGGTGCGGCAGGGCTATGCTAGACCCGTCTTGGATGGCAGCGGTGGCGATGACAAGTAGCACAGGGCGGCCTGCGATGCGCGCCTCGCTGAAGCGGCAATTGGCCCTTGCTGCTACACCTGCTCGCTCCAAGCCGTGAGCGCGCCGGGCGCAGGAGCAGGCAAGGCGCGCTGCGCAGCCGACGGCTAGCGAGGTCGCGGCGGTCACCGCGGAAGTCGTTGACGAAGCGCGTCTCGTTGCCCGCACTCGACGCGTCCAACACCGGCGACGCCGCCGCGCGCGCGAAGAGGGCCGCACTGTAGGCGCCTCGCTGCGGTGCTTGTTCTACGGGTAGCACGCGCCCAACGTACTCCCCAATGACCTGACGGTCAGTCGCGCGCTCTCGTAAGGCGAGGGCGTCACGAAATCGCGGAGGGGGCGGAGCGGGTGCAGACATCGAATGGATCAAAGTTTCTGGCGGCAAAGAGCCCGCGCTGCCCCACGCAGGGGTGTGCTGGGTCCGCGATGACGCGCGCTTCGACACCAGGAAGGCGCCGCGGCGCGAAGAGCGTCTCGCGCTCCAGCTCTGACACCCGCGCCCAGTCGTTGGCTTGCAGGTACTCAACCTCCTCAGGCCATGCGTACTGAAGCCGCACGCCTTGCGCCGGTCCGAGCCCGGCCTGACCCCTGCCCCCGCCCGCTGCTGCGCGAAGAGCCTGCCCGAATTCGGACCCGAGATCGACGTCACCCACCATCCACTCGTCATCTGCCATCGCCTACCTGCAGCCTGCAAGTTCGGAACCTTAAAGTCCCTACTCGATATGTGTACGCGTTCTTCCGGCAGAGCCTCGTTCAGCAAGCTCCCGCGTTGCTTCTTCAACTGGAAAGCCCGAGTCTTGCATCCGCTGCACCTGCTGGCATGGACCGCGGTGAGCCAGAGTCCCTCGCATACTACCTAGCCGCCCTGCTGGTGTAGACACCGGAGGGCCAGGTTCGCACGTATGTTATCCACATGCAAGTTATGGGCTGGGGCAAACTGCCACCTCCTCGAGCAGGGAGATCAACCCTGAGGCTCCGCCGCCTTGCAGACCGCCCCGCCCCGCAGAGTCAAGAACGGGCAGCGATTGGCGGATGCAAGGACGCCCGGAGATTACCAATACAATTCAAAGAGAGAAAGGACTTACCGGTGCGGCGAGTCATTGCACAACATACGACGGCGGCGCACATGAAGAAGAGGGCGACCAGAACCACATTTCCCGAAGTCAGACCAATACCGTCCACCTGCGGTACCGATTTCTCAGTCCGGCTCGGCCCCGCGACCATGTACGCTAAATTTCTCTGCTGATGGGAGATCTTTAGGGCTGGCGCACGTCTTCAAAGCGAGGGGGCTCTGTCATACACAGCCGCCCTAGACGAATTTTGTCCGCCTGAATTTATTAAAACTTGTATTCCACTTGTAGGGGCTGTAGGGCGGAAGCACTCATGGCGTGCAACTGCACGCCAGAATGATGGCGATGCGGCCTTCTGGATATGCTGTCACATGCTGTCGTGCTACAGGCAATTCGAGCACCGTTGCACGAGGCACCGCGGGCGCACAGAGGAGTCTCTTCTGGCATATTTAACATTTACGAACAGGCCTTGACCTGACATGGTCGAAGCCCCATCTCAACACCAAAACCCTCAAGCACTGCTCCATAGTGCCGACGACGGAAACCGAAGGTCATTCCAATGCTGAAGGCCTTGCGCCATATTGTTCCAGCGCTTGAGCTCCTAGCTTCAATCCCTCACTTTGTCGTGCAGATGCTGAGGAGACCTACCACCGCGCGTCACCCTGCTTCTGAGAGCCGAAGTGCGGGTTGTGCTCGCCCCAAAGTCCATCACCTGTACCAACGCAGCCCTTTGTCAGCCGTCAGCATGGGCTGTGAGGCACGATCACACGTCCTGCGTTTGGGCGAGAACGACGGGTTTGAAGAGTGGCAGGGCTGCAGCCGGGCGAGCACCGTCGCTGAAGAAGTGGCGTGTGGGCTTCGTCAGCATGCCGAAAGGCATCAACTTGGTAGTCTGAAGCAGCATGGTCGGCAGCACCGGGCGGTCCGCTGCCACGGGTGCACGCGCCTGCGGCTTCTTTTCGGCCTGCGCGGGCAAGTGATGCGTCAGAATCCCGCAAGATCTCGGCTGTCCGCACCCGCCGCGCCAGCCCTTGAAAGCGCTGTCGGCTACACTTGGCGTAGCAAGATGATATCAGAATCCAGCCTGGCGAGCTGGAATGCCCTCGGGCAGCACGCCATGGCACTGGTTGTGTTAGCGGCCGGCAGCAAGAAGCCCATACTAGCTTTCAGCCGGACAAGGGCGCCGCCAGTGGGGAAGTATGTCAAACATAAAACAGTAAAACAACAACACGATGAAAGTGAGCATTACATGCGGCGTAGCCAGGCCGTCATTGGGAAGGGGCCGCGGACCTCCGCCTCAGCCCACAGTTTGGAGTACATGCCGGAATTGGCAGCTGGCAGATTTCCATTTGGCAAAAGTATTCAAAAGTTGACTTTGACACTTTGACCAAAAGATTTCCCAAACTTTTGTTCCCGGGCCGGGGGCGAGCGCGATGACACATCCTGCACCGATGCCCTCAGTCCTTCGCCCTTTCATCTTTGTCGCTGCATTTGTTCCGGCACACAATTCCGCAGCGTTTGCTGTCCCCGCGCGGAATGCCGTGCTGACAGCCACCTCAGCCGCCAGTGCTGCACTGGCCTCGCTGGCGCCGAGTTCCTCCGTACGTGCCAGCCACACAACCTGGCAGAGTAGCGGCGCGCGCCTGACGCATGTACCGGTCCATCTGGATGGTCGAGGTCAAGCAACGCGCCAACTGGCTCGCCTGTGGCGCTTTGTACCGCGCAATGACGTCCTGGGCATGCGCGGCGGGCACGAGGAGGATTTAGAGTCTTTTGAGCAGCGGCGCGCAGTGGCGGAGATTGAAGACCTTCTGCGTGCTGACGATCGGAGATTGGACGCTGCATATCGCGGCGATGATGCTGAGCCTTCGAGGACCTTGGAGAGTTCTGGGGATTTGGATGCCCAGGCAGACGCGGCGTTTGAAAACAACGCAGAGCTTGACAGGGAGATACAGGACGACATGCGTCGTGCTCTGAATGGTGCCCATGCCATCGAACAGATGTCGTCAGAGCCGGCAAATTATATGGAGCTCTACGCGGGGTATATGCCAGAACTGCAGGAGGATGGCGGAGGTAGAGTGGTGGGCGAGAAGCACGCATTGGCGCAGGATGAAGGTACTGAAAGCGAGAATCCAAGCTTCAGGGAAGCTGCTGGGGGAGCTGCAGAGCGGCAAAAAGTGGCAACCTCCGACTGGGACGGAGGCGGTGCCGAGATGTTAGAGATGGCGAGGCTGACGGCCGCGCGCGCCCGTCCGAGTGTCCCGCTCGACTCCAGGAAGGGAAATCCACTTCTCGAGGACTCCAGCACGCTGGAGGCTAGCGACACTAGCGGCCAAGGCGATGAAACGCAGCGCGAGGTGTTGGAAGGGATCGCGCGGCTGGACGTGGGCGGAGCGCGTGGCGGGAGCGCGGACGATGCTCGGCTGGAGGATGTGCGCGACGCGGAGCTGGACGGGCGGGTGGTGGAGCTCTCATCGTCCGGGGGTGCTTCCGCGGAGCATGACTCAGAGGAGCCGGGTTCAGAAGAGGGGGCTGTGTCAGCCGCACGGCAGCTTGATGAGGAAGACGCGTTGTTTGAGATGCACGTTGCCGCCGCACAGCAGGACCCCGACCAGGCCGCCGCCCGAGCCGAGCCTGATCCCTCGCACGCCATGCACCGACAGCTGAGCGCGGGACGGGGCGTGGGAATGCAGGACCGAGACTTTTTGGCAGCGATGGAAGATGTCGTGGAGTGGCGCCGCAGTATGCGAGATAACCATGCAGCAAGCGGTAGAGGTGGCAAAAGCGGTGTTGGGGGCATGAGGGGCGGTGGCGAGGAATCGGTCGCTGTGGCTCGCCTGCCCAGCCTCACTGCGCCTCGCCAACAACATCTTCAGGCGACTTCGGGCGTCTCGGGTGCAGTCACGAGAGGTAATACGGGCGCTGAGGGCACGGGCGCGGGGGGCACGGGCGGGGAGGGGGGGTGCGCGGAGGTCGAGGGCGCGGTCGGGCTGCTTGAAGAGGTGGAGTTGGAGCTGGGCGCTGAAGACGAACCGGGAGGGCGTCGCGTGCTGCGGTACATGCAGGTGAACGTGCGCGCAGTGCAGGCAACGACCGCCGCAGGCCTGCCACCGCTTGGGGTGCCTCCGCGCGCGGGCGGGGCGCCGGAGCTCCTGGGGTCCCTCACTGACTCCCGCAAGGCGCGTGCCCTGCCCGAACGCTTCGCTGCAACGGATTCACGCGCCGCTCGCAGCTCCAGACCGCATTGGCCGCTGCGACTGAGGGGCTGGGCGTGGGGCTCGCTGGGGAGTCGGCAGGCGTGGGAGCGGCGCGCGGACGACCTCACGGGGCTGGTCGGCTGGCGCCTCTCGCAGCACTTTGCGCGCGCTCTCTTCGCGCGCGGGCGCACGCAGGGCGCCTTCGCGGGCGCGCACGTGCTTGAAATCGGCTGCGGCACTGGCCTGGTCGGCCTTGCTGTTGCGCACGCTGGTGTCCGCCGCGCCCTTTGTGCCGCCCCGTTCGCGGCGTGGAGCATCGCAATGCCTGACTCAAAGGCGCTAGGTGCGGCCTCCGTCTCGCTCTCAGATCGCTCGCCCTACGTGCTGCGCCTCGCCGAGGCCAACGCCGCCCGGACCGCCCTCGCAGGTGACGTCGCACGGTACAGGCCTTGGCCCCACGCCCCGCGACTAACGCTCCCCACCTTGCGCGTCCAAGGGTAACACCTGGCGCGATTGGGGCGGCTACCCAGCGTCAAGGTGGAGCAGCTTGAGTGGCCAAGCCCAGGGGCGGAGGGCTCGAGCGGCGCGGGGGAGTTTGATTGGGTGATTGGCAGCGAGGTCATCCACTTCGCCGGTGGGCGCGAGCGCGTGGGCTACGCGGCCTCGCAGCACGCGCCAAGCGGCCTGTCGGGGCCAGCGGCGCAGGAGGCGCGGCGCGTGGGGCGAGAGTGGGACCCCCCGCTGCTTGCAGCTGCCCAGGCGCTCCGCCCCGGCGGCGCCGCGGTCCGTCCCCGCTCCCGCCCCGGCACGCGGAGCAGGCGCGCGAGTGACTGGCGCTCGGGGGGGGGGGGGCGCAGGTGCTCTGCCTTAAGGCGCCGGGGAAGCGAGGGGCGACCGCCAGCCGCGTGGCGGATGCGAGCGACGCCGTCATGGCAGCCGCTGCCCGCGCCGCGCTCCCCCACGTGCGCGTATTTCACCTCCACACCCTCGCCGCGCCTCCCGTGCGCCGAGTCCCCGCCGAGTCCGGCGCGCCCGCCACGCTGCGGCGGGCAGACCAGACGCCCGAGCAGATCGAGGTGGCCACCCCGCCGCCCTACCGCCCCAGAAGTGGAGCGCAGGGCGCGTGACATCCCGCACGCGTGGCAGATGCGCCGCGGGATGGTGTGCGTCCTCGCTGCGACGCCTGAGGCGCTCGCCTCGGCACTCGGTGCCCTCGGCCTCGCCGAGGCCTGAGGTGCCCCCGCGCGGGGCACGCCGCGAGCGGACCGGGGCGCTGCGATTTACTGCTCTGTCAAATGGAGTACACGCGGAAAGACTCGGCCACGGCACGCAGTACAGGCCCCATCTGCTTCATGCGCGAGCGATTCACCACGCCCGAGAGCTGCGCCACGAGCAACACAGGTCAGACAGGTGTGTGGCTCTCGAGGCCCGCAGACGCCAGCACCTTGGAGCACGCACGGGTTGGGGCGCGGGCGGAGAGCATGCCGCGTAGAGGGTCCCCCTACGGACTGTGGCCGCCGCGGTCGCCACGCGCTCAACCTCGTAGCCGCTCGCCGTCACGCTCTCCCACGAAAACACCAGCTCCATGTAGCCCTCCTCCTTGAGCTTGCGCTGGCTGACCACTTTGAACCCCGAGGCTCCCGAGCCGCTGGTCTGCCCCCCATCGACAACGAGGTCGGCGACAACCTTGGGATCCACCTGCCCGATTTCAGTCGCTCCGTCCAGTGGGCGCTTGAAAAGCGTCACACCCTCCGCCGTGCGATAGTCGCTGCAGGTGATGCCTGTTTGGCCGTTGCGCAGCCCGGACTCGGCAAACTTTGCCTTGTTATTTACCACCCACGAGGAGGGGTAAGAGAACTCCACGATCGTCTCCTTGAACTGTTGCAGGAATGGAGTGTACCCCTTGGTGTCCGCAAACTGCGGTAGCCCATATGCGGAGAGCACGCCGTTCACCAGCGACTTGCTTGTGAAACTCCCCGACCCGTATTGGATCATTGCCTCCTCGGCATTGGCCGTCTTAACCCCGATGAGCAGGGCGGCCGGAGCGGCCAGAAATGCACGGCGGCTATCACAAAACTGTCGGGCGTCCATGATTTCCCCACGACGGACGGAAGACACGCGTGTACGGGGCAGAGAGCTCAGGGCTGAGTGAAATGCCCCGACATCTGCCGGCCGACCAGTGCAGGGTCAGTTTCGCCAGTCTGAGGTACAAAGCCTTGAGGATGAGGGATCTTGGCATCGGCAGGACCGAGCAAAGCGGATGCCTGGCTATACACAAGCAAAGTATTGCTGTTGTTGAAAACAAATGTGGGCTCCACCGCTCAGCGAACTCGCGATGAGGAGCAGCGCTGCCATCGGTCCTTGCGACATGAGGAGGATAGACGTCTAACGAGAACCGGTCGGCAATGTTGAGCCCGCCTCGGGAATTTAGGATCGAGCGCAAATCCACAATGGCAAGGTGCTGGCAACGCAAGGATTCTCAGCAGGGCAGATTGCGGTGGCTTCTCGTTGCATCAATCGGCCTATGTTCCATTAGTCGAGCTGGGGTCTGTTGTGAGCCAGCTGATACCAGCAGCATTGACGGGAGGAAGGTGTCCGGTCGTTTCGCGACAAGCGGGCCAGACGTAGCGATCCTACATCCGCCAGACGGTTTCATCATGGATGCGGGGAGAGAACTCGTTGTGGCCTTCTATGTTTCATCGTTCTGCGTCCAGCGGTCAGCTCCCCCGCCCATCGGCTTTGCTCCGAGCGCTTACGGCAGCAGTTTTTCGGGTGTGCTGATGTGGAAGCATCCTCGATCAGGCTGTCGACGGAGCTCCTTGGCGCACATCTGACCATAAACGGACGGAGAGTCGTCGAGCAGCCGCTCCAGGTGCACAGTAATGACGGTTCAGCTCAGTACCACGTCGCCCTTCCAGGCCTGCCTGCGGGAGTGTTTGAGCTGCGCGCGTCTCTCTGGCTCGACCCCGAGAGTGATGCGGTCACCACCGACGCGGTAAGTTTCGTGGAGGTCCTTACCGCTGTGCCCAACGACGATGAAGAGTCGAGGACGGTTCCATCTGAGATCACAGCTGGGGGGGGCTGGGACCTGTCTTCTGACGACGAGGTTGGCTGGGAGGCTCTCATCGGCGGTTGCAACGCCGTTCAGCTGACAGACGCTCGCGAGGAATCAGACAAGGGGGCGCCGGACACTTGTCTTTTTGGGGGCGTGTGGCGGCCCGGCCCGGGTGGGCAGGGTGGCGCGTGTGACTGCAAGGGGGCGCGATTCGGGGAGCGCTGCGAGGCCGACGCATTCGCGGACAGCCAGTACACGCCGCGCGAGGCGCCTGCGCGCACGCGCTGGGGCTGCGTGGCGGCAGCGCGCTGGCGGCAGCGCGCGCGACGCGTGGTGCAGCGCATCTCTGCGCTGCATGAGGGTGCGGAGGCGTGCCGCAACGCAACAGGCGAGAGGGGCGGCCCCGGCGGCCTCCGCGCGTCGCTGGAGGGCAAGGCGCTGGGGGCGCAGATGCACTTTGCGGCGCTCGCCCTGTCCGCGGCGCTCGTGCGCGGGCGCCCGTTGCTGATCGAGGACAGCGCGTGGGCGTACGGGCAGCATGCAGCGTGCGGCGGGCGCGGGCGGCGCTGCTTCTTCCAGCCGCTGCTCTCGGCGTGCGACAGCTCGCGCCTCCTCGCAGACCTTGCAGCGGGCGGGGCGGCCGGGGAGCCACTCTCTTCGGCGCGCGACGTGCGGGACGGCCTGTTACCTCCGGCGGATGAGGAGCGAGGGGGAGCCGGCCAGGCGGGGCGTGGGGGCGGCGGAAGCGGTGCTGGAACGGTGCTGCTGCACCGCTCCGCCCTCCTTGCGTATCTTCTCCGGCCGTCGCGGGACTTCGCGGCGCGCCTGGCGCGCATGCGCGCGCTGCTCGGGTGGGGTGCGTGGGATGGAGCGGGCGGCGGAGTGCTGGGGGTGCACGTGCGGCGCGGAGACTCTTGCCTGCATGCGGCCATGTCGGCGTCGCGCCCGCTGTGCCTCCCGCTTGAGGCCTACCGCGCGAGCGTCGCGGAGATGGTGGCACGCTACAGCCCGGCCGCAGTTTTCCTGGCGACCGACGATCCCCACGCCGTGGAGTCGATGCGCGCCGCGGTGGCGGGCATGGTGCGCAGCGGAGGGGGCGGGGCACCTCGCTTTCTGGTGCAGGAGTTCGACCGCTCAGTGTTTGCCTCCAAGCTCTTCATCGAGCACGCCTTCGAGGCCGGGCTCGTCGACCCTGGCGCCGTCGCTGAGCGCACCCTCACCGACCTCGCGCTCCTCGCCGACTGCGACTTTCTCGTCGGAGGCCTTGCCCCGCCAACCCCCGCGCGCCGCGCGCTCTTCGCCGCCGCGCCGGCTGACGCGTCCGCCCGACTGCGCTCTGCTCGCTTCAGGCCTCGCGTCGCAGCTCTCACGGCTCGCTCTCGCACTGGCAGCTGACCGGTCTGGCCCAGTCCGCCCCCACAGTGCACGCCGGCGTCTATTCACCCGCGCTGATGGCCTTGTGGCAGGCTAGGTGGCGTCCCCCCCTTCATCTCGGTCGATTCTT
>Ga0115567_10003465_pt1 | contig 15527 bp, 13 predicted proteins | sample COGITO_mtgs_1204_2_FD_88679 | JGI IMG/M metagenome (GOLD analysis project Ga0115567, IMG submission 88679) | Pelagic marine microbial communities from North Sea - COGITO_mtgs_120412 | ecosystem: Environmental > Aquatic > Marine > Epipelagic | place: Germany:Helgoland, sampling site Kabeltonne... | reverse complement strand
TTATTTCAGAAAAAAAATATCCCGTATCCCATATTAATGTAGAGAAACAATTGAAACTTAACAATACGATTAAGCGATATGATATTGTTGTTTACAATAATGACGGGAGTATTCATATCATTATAGAATGTAAAGCACCCACCATTAAGATCTCTCAAGATACCTTTGATCAAATTGCGAGGTACAATTTTGTACTGAATGCTACCTATTTAATGGTCACTAACGGGCTATCACATTATTATTGCAAGATGGATTTTGATAATGAACAATATGCATTTCTAGAATCAATACCCAATTATAAAAAGAAAGAAGTATAAATTGCAATCTTTAACAAGAGCTCATTAAAAAATTCTTATTTCCTTTACACCCTTGAAAGTCGCCGTCGTCATATTAAATTGGAATGGGAAATCCCTACTGGAGCAATTCTTGCCTTCGGTCGTGGCGCATTCACCAGAAGCTACCATTTATATGGCAGATAATGCTTCCACAGATGATTCGGTTTCTTTTGTTGCTGAAAAATATCCAGATATTCAAATTATTCAGAATACAACCAATGGAGGATACGCCAAAGGCTACAACGAAGCATTTAAAAATGTGCCCGAACCTTTACTTGTGCTCCTCAATAGCGATGTAGAAGTTACCGAAAATTGGTTGACACCCATCGTCAATGCCTTTAAAACCGATAGTACTTTAGTCGCTGCACAACCCAAGATATTAGATTATAAAAACAAGAGTTATTTTGAGTATGCAGGCGCAGCCGGCGGATTTTTAGACAGTCTTGGGTATCCGTATTGTCGCGGTCGTATTTTTGATACCGTAGAAAAAGATGAAGGTCAATATAATGACACCAAAAAGATATTTTGGGCAACCGGAGCCTGTCTATTTGTAAGACGAGAAGCCTTTTTAAAGGCCGGGGGTTTTGATGAAGACTTTTTTGCACATCAGGAAGAAATTGATCTCTGTTGGCGATTGCAGGCTCAGGGTGGTACGATACAATATATTGGAGCATCTCATGTGTACCACGTGGGTGGGGCAACACTTTCGGCTGCTAATCCCATGAAAACTTTTTACAATTTTAGGAATACATTACTCCTATTACTTAAAAACCTGACGGGTCCTTCTGTATGGTTAAAATTATTTTTAAGGATGGTTCTGGATGGCATAGCATTTTTTCAATTTTTACTGAACGGAAAACCAAAACATGCCGTATCAATTTTAAAAGCGCATTTTAGCTTTTATAACCTTCTTCCCAAATTTCTAAACAAACGAAAAAAAATCGCTTCATCTATTGATTATAGTGAGTGTACTTCTATCGTTTGGCGGTACTTTATAACAGGAAAGAAACGGTTTTAAAAATTTTAACATTTTAGCTAAAGTATTGTTAATCGTCATCTATATGGCGTGAGTTTTGATAAATTTGAAGTCAAAACAGAATCTAAAAACTTAAACTAATAAACATGAAAAAAGTATTGATTTTATCGCTTTGTGCGACTTTTGCTTTAACATCGTGCGTTTCTAAGAAGAAATACGCAGAATTAGAGGCAAAACAACAGAACACACAAGATCTCCTTAACACGGCAACGGTTAAACTAAATGATTGTTTAACTGAAAAAGCAGCAGCTTCAGCTCGCAGTACAGAACTGGCAGCTCGTTTGGCAGATCTTAAAAAGACAAATGCAGACCTTATTTCAAGTTCAAAAGACCTAACTGTTTTAACAACAAAAGGAGCTACCAATCTTGAGAAGTCTTTAGAAAGTTTAAAAGAAAAAGATTTAAAGATTTCACGCTTACAGGATGCTCTTAATAAGAAAGATAGTGTAACGTTGGCATTGGTAACTAGCTTGAAAAAAGAAGTTGGTATTAATGATCCAGATATCGAAATCAACGTCGAAAAGGGTGTTGTGTATATCTCTTTATCTGATAAAGTATTATTCAAGAGTGGAAGTTATGAGCCAACAGGTAGAGCTCGTGAAATCCTTCAAAAGGTAGCTACTGTAATTAACGGCAAGCCTAACTTTGAAGCGATGGTAGAAGGTCATACAGATACGGTACCTTACAGAAGTGGCGTATTGTTAGACAACTGGGATCTTAGTGTAAAACGTGCTACTTCAATTGTACGTCTTTTAGAAGATCTTGGTGTAAATCCTGGTCGATTAGTTGCAGCAGGTCGTGGAGAATATGTGCCACTTGTACCTAATGATACTGCAGCAAATAGAGCTACAAATAGACGTACTCGAATTTTAGTATTACCTAAGATCGATCAATTCTATGAAATGGTAGAGAAAGAACTTGAAAACCTTGAAACGGGTGGAAACTAGTTTTAAGATATAAATTTGACAAAAAGCCCGCTCTTATGAGTGGGCTTTTTTATTGCAACATGTTATTTTTTAGTACTTTTAAAGAATGAGCCACGAACCTAAAAACATTATAGAGAATTTTTATGAAGCCTTCTGTGCGCTCGACGCAGAACGAATGGTAGAATGGTATCATACTGATGTAACTTTTGAAGACCCAGCCTTTGGGGTACTTAAAGGAGAGCAAGCTAAAAACATGTGGAGAATGCTCTGCGAATCGCAACAAGGAAAGAACTTTACTGTTAAAACATCAAATATCACCTATCAGGAGAATAAAGGGCTAGCGAGATGGGAAGCGTATTATGTCTTCGGAAAAGGGAAGCGTAAGGTTCATAATGTTATTAACGCTGAGTTTCAATTTAAGGACGGTAAGATTATAAATCATATTGATAAATTCAATCTTTATAAATGGGCCAAGCAAGCAATCGGTTTTAAAGGTTTTTTAGTAGGTTGGACTACCTATTTTAAAAGAAAACTACATAAGCAAACCAATCAGCGCTTAATGGCTTTTGAAGAAAAAATTAAAAACCAGGCTTCAGTTAAATAAAAAAAGGCTCCAAATTGGAGCCTTTTTATTCTATTAAAACGCTTATTTAGGAAGCGAAAAAATTCAATAAGATTTTATTTACTTCATCTGTATGTGTAAAAACACAACCATGCGGTGCATCTTTAATTATTTCTAGCTTACTATCTTTTACTATTTTGTGCCCTTGTTTTGCTGTAGGGTCAATAGGAACAACTTGATCTGCATCCCCATGAACAAAAAGCGTAGGGATATCAATCTTTTTAAGATCGCCTCTTAAATCTGTTTTACCGAAGGCATCAATACAATCTAGTGTCGCTTTAGGAGAAGCCCCTGCAGCTATACCCCAATTATAATGCAACTGGCTAGAACTTACCTTGTCTTTATTATCATCATAGTTTACGAAGTTTTTTCCGAAGTCATCAAGAAAACCTAATCGGTCATTTCTTATAGCATCTTTAAATCCATTCAATGTTTTTTCAGGAACACCGTCAGGGTTATCATCGGTTTTCATCATAAACGGAGCAACAGAGCTCAAGAAAACTAATTTTGAAAGCTTATCTGTTCCATAGTTACCTACATAGCGTCCTAATTCGCCACCTCCCATTGAAAATCCAACTAGGATTACGTCATCGAGATGTAGCTTGGTAATTAAATCATTAAGATCTTGCGCCATCGTATCATAATCATAGCCACTCCAAGGACGGTCGCTGCTTCCAAAACCACGACGGTCGTAACTTATACATCGGTATCCAGCCTCTACAATGGCCTGTTTTTGATATTCGAACATGGCATTACTTAACGGCCAACCATGCACTAATACAACAGGTTGTCCCTTGCCGTAATCCTGATAATATAAATTAATGTATTCTGATTTTTCTTTTGAAGTTGTTTTAATGTATCCCATAATTATAATTTTATCCTGAAGATACATCAAAACCAGTATAGAACTAGAATTATAGAATGAGTTTAAAACATATTTAACTATGAATGTTAACGGTAGATTAAATTTCTATACTACCCTTACCTTCTCTAATAAGAATGGGTTCACCTTGCGTTAAATCTATAACTGTGGAAGCAATGTTGCCTCCATACCCTCCATCAATAACGACATCTACCAACTTCCCCCATTTTTCATAAATGAGTTCGGGATCTGTAGTGTATTCAATAACCTCATCTTCGTCTTTAATAGACGTTGAGATGATAGGATTTCCTAATTCCCTTATCAAGGCTTGAACAATTCTATTATCTGGCACTCGAATACCTACTTCCTTTTTCTTTTTAAAAACAGTAGGTAAATTATTATTTCCTGGAAGTATAAACGTATAGGGTCCCGGTAGCGCTCTCTTCAACAATTTGAACGTCGCAGAATCTATTTGCTTTACATAATCTGAAAGATTGCTTAAATCTTCACAAACGAAAGAGAAATTAGCCTTTTCGAGTTTAACACCCTTTAATTGTGCCACACGCTCTAAAGCGCGGTTATTTGTGATATCGCAACCGAGCGCGTATACCGTGTCACTAGGATAAATAACCAGACCTCCATCACGTATTATTTTCACAATACGTTTAATCTCCTTGGGATTAGGATTGTCTTCATAAAGTTTAATGAATTCTGCCATGTCTTCTTTGTTAATTAGTTGATTGGGTAATCGTTATGCTAAATTTTGTAAAAACTGAAAGCTGCTTACTAAATCGCATTCACTTCACTCTCAAGTTTTAAAACAGTATCACCATCTTCCTGTTCTATATAGAGTGCTTTGTTCCCTTCTTCTCCGTTTCTGGTAACTTCGTTGCCCTTTATTGTTTTGGTGACCGACTTGGTAAAAGTTGATTTCACAACCCCTTTTGCGGTGCCATTTCCCCATTTCCATTGTACTGTTGTTCCTTCTCGTATCATAGCATTCTTTGATTAAAATTTTGAAAATGTGGTATCCATGTCCTATTTTAATAAGATAGAAACATCAACCTTGCAACCTTTTCAGTAAATTTAAGTCTAATTATTCAAATGTGGAAATTACTATTAATAGTGTTACTATTTTTAACACTGCGAGAATCGAGTACAACCTTACGAACCCGCTGTTTTTATTTAACCTGAAATTTTAAATGACTGTTGAATAGGTCTCGTTTTCTTAAATAAATAACCACCAGCGGAATCATAAATAGTAAAATAGTGCGTTAGGTAAACTAAATATCCCCAACATGAATAAAATTGTGACCCGAACTGCGCTCCTTGCGACTTTTTTTTTAATGCTAATTTCTTGTTCTTCAGATAGTGATAAAACTACGCAAGAAACTGCTCCGCTAGAAGCCGAAGTACAAATGAACGTTTCCTACGGTGATGATCCGCAGCAAATATACGACCTGTATCTTCCTGCAAACAGAAGCGAGATTAAAACAAAGACAATTATCCTAGTACATGGTGGTGGATGGATAGAAGGTGATAAAGCAGATATGGACGGGTTTATAAGTCTACTTCAGCAAAACCATCCTGACCACGCCATTGTTAATATGAACTACATTCTTGCTACACAGCAAACCCCTGCTTTTCCTAATCAATTTCTTGATATTGATCATGTGATCAACAAACTTACTGCAGAGAAGGAAGCATTACAGCTACAACCTGTTTTTGGGTTATTAGGCGTAAGCGCGGGTGCGCACCTTTCTTTGCAATATGATTATGTGTATGATACAGACGACCAAGTAAAAATGGTTGTTGATATTGTTGGCCCTACAGATTTTACAGATCCTAGATACGCAGACGACCCCAATTTTCAAGCAGCGCTCGCCTTTTTTGTAGATGAAGAAGCTTACCCAAACACTACAGATTATGCGGCTGCCACTAGCCCGGCCTTGCAAGTGAATCGCAATAGTAGCCCTACCATTTTATTTTATGGCAATGAAGACCCTTTAGTACCGCTAACCAATGGTCAAACCCTAGAGAATGCACTTTCTGAAAATGACATCACCAATAGTTTCACCGTATATAATGCAGGTCATGGTGATTTTAGTCCAGTAGATGGTTTAGATTTACAAAACAAAGTGAGTACTTTTATAAACACGCACTTGGCAATAGATTAGCGATTTTAAATTACAGATTTTTCTTATAGCTCTTTTTCAAAGCAAACACTGTTTTCCATTTCTTTATATTGACCATAATTAGGAATAATAGTGTACGAGTTTTTATGGTATAATGCGATAGCCGCGGTTTGTCGTGTTCCAGTCTCTAGCACACTTTTTTTATAGCCTACTTCTGCCGCCCAAGTTTCTAGTTCACGTAAAATTAGAGTGCCAACTCCTTTTCCTCTTGCACTCGATTGTGTAAACATCCGCTTAATTTCTACTGAAGTTGCATCATATTCTTTAAAAGCGCCACAACCCACAAATAAATCATTATGCTGAATTAAAACAACATGCTTCAGGTTGTCTATACTATTAAATTGATTGTAAAAGGAATGCTCATTACCATCGGTTACCGCAAGAAATTTATCTAGCTCTTTAACGAGTATCTTAAAATGTGGGTTTTAAGAAGTGGTTCTTAGTATTTTCAAAACGAATTGGTTGAATGTTTTTTATACTTTTTATTACGCCGAACTTTGCTACATTATTTATGAAAACTTTAATAAGAAGCATAAATAAAAATACTTCATCGCCTTTTTACTTTATAGTACCTCCAGCTTTGCAAACCGAAGCAACAGCTTTTTTAGCCCCCCGTTTTCAAAATCGATTTCGGCTTTGGTGTCTGCTCCTACTCCTTCAATTTTGGTGATTTTTCCTTTTCCGAAACGAACATGAGCTACCATGGCTCCTTCAGATAGGTTAGCATCTTTTATATTGAAGTTTTTATCGGTATCGCTTTTTACAGGTCTCAACCTTCTCAATTTCCGTAGTTGTTCTTCTGTGGGTCCTTTAGGTGGATTGCCAGCGGTTGGTTTTCGCAATCGCAGCTTACTGTGATCTACATCATCAAAAATATCCGCATCCAATAAAGGCTTAAATCGATGCTCTGTGATAGGTGTGAGATACTCTATGTATTCAGGTTCTATTTCTTCAATAAACCTGCTAGGTTCAGCATCGATCAATTTTCCCCATCGATAGCGGGATTGAGTATAGGTAAGATAGGCTTGCTTTTCGGCTCTGGTAAGTGCCACGTAGAACAAGCGGCGTTCTTCTTCCAGCTCGCTGCGGGTGCTCATGCTCATTCCGCTCGGAAAAAGCTCTTCTTCCATCCCTACTATGTACACATATGGGAACTCCAGTCCTTTTGCTAAATGCACGGTCATGAGTGCCACACGGTCTTCATCTCCTTTGTCATTGTCTAAGTCTGTCGCAAGGGCAACATCTTCTAAAAATTCGGCCAAGGAACCTTTGGCGTCTGCGATTTCCTTTTGTTCTTCAACAAAATCACGCATTCCATTGAGTAATTCTTCAATATTTTCAATACGAGCAATACCTTCTGGGGTGCCGTCTTTTTTCAGCTCTTGAACCAAGCCTGTTTTTTTGGTAACGTGCTCGGCAATTTCAAAAGCATTGTAGGTTTGATTGAGCACTTGAAAGCTCTCGATCATGGTGGTAAAATTCTGCAGTTTCGTGCAGGTACCCTTATTAATCTTTAGATCTATCTTTCCCAATGCATTAATTACCTCAAACATGGAGCGGTTGTAATGATTTGCGGCAACGGTTAGGCGTTCCATCGTAGTCTGCCCTATTCCCCTTGCTGGATAATTGATCACACGTTTTAAGGCTTCTTCATCTTTTGGATTCAAGATAAGCCGCAAATAGGCAATCACATCTTTAATCTCTTTTCGTTGATAAAAACTCAGCCCTCCATAAATGCGATACGGGATGTCTCTTTTTCTCAGGGCATCCTCAATAGCTCTCGATTGTGCATTGGTACGGTATAAAACAGCAAAGTCACCGTGCTTTGCCTGCTCGTTCATTTCGGTTTCAAAAATATTGCTGGCAACAAAACGTCCTTCGTCACCATCGGTCATGGTACGGTTTATTTTTATTTTAGTTCCCTCATCATTGGCGGTCCATACCACCTTATCCAGTCTGGTTTTGTTTTTTTCAATAATACTATTGGCTGCATTTACTATGTTTTTAGTGGAACGGTAATTCTGCTCCAAGCGAAACACCTTCACATCATCATAATCTTTTTGAAAATTCAGGATGTTATTAATGTTCGCTCCTCTAAAAGCATAAATACTCTGGGCATCATCGCCAACTACACAAATGTTCTGGAATCTATCTGAAAGCGCACGAACAATTAAATACTGGCTATGGTTAGTATCTTGGTACTCATCAACAAGAATGTATCGAAATCTGTTCTGGTATTTTGCTAACACTTCAGGAAATCGGGTTAACAGCTCATTAGTTTTTAGCAACAGATCATCAAAATCCATGGCGCCTGCCTTAAAACATTTATCAACATACGATTTGTAAATATCTCCTAAACGTGGCATTTTTGCCATTGCATCTGCTTCCATCAGCTCTGGGTTAGCAAAATAAGCCTTAACCGTGATAAGACTATTTTTATAAGAAGAGATTCGAGAATAGACCTGTTTGTACTTGTAAACATCTTTATCGAGCATCATCTCCTTTATCACAGCACGTATTACACTTTGTGAATCCTGAGTGTCATAAATGGTGAAATTGTTTGGATAGCCCAGTTTATCTGCTTCAAACCGAAGGATTTTGGCGAAAATACTGTGAAATGTTCCCATCCATAGATTCTTGGCCTCGCTGCTCCCTACGATTTGTGAGATCCTTTTTTTCATCTCTCGGGCCGCTTTATTAGTAAAGGTAAGTGCCAGTATGTTAAAGGGGTCTACCCCGAGGCTCATCAAATACGCAATACGATAGGTCAATACTCTGGTCTTACCTGATCCTGCTCCCGCAATTACAATCATGGCACCATCTTTTTGCAGTACGGGTGCCCGCTGCGCATCATTCAACTGTTCTAAATACTCTTGCAATTTTATTTTTTTCTGAAGATTTAACTGAAGCTGAAAAATACAGAAATTAGCAGGAAGAAGCTTGTGAAACTTTCAGAAATTATAAACAAATAATTGATTTTAGGTTTCTCATAAATTGAATATCTTTATAAAAATAATCTACATCTATTGAAGCGCAATTCAGAATTACTGAAATTTTTTAACCTTTAATAACTCAATTGCTTTCGATTGGATTCAGCAAATTTATTTATGAAAAAAATAATTCTACTATTACTCGTTGCAACCATGGCTCAGGCCGCAGTTGCCCAGATGAACACCCAACTCGAAAAAGACATCGAGAATATTGAAGAAAAAGTAGTCGATTGGCGACGGTACTTCCACGAGAATCCCGAACTTTCAAACAGAGAATTTAAAACAGCAGAGAAAATTGCCAAGCATCTTAAGGCCCTCGGCATGGAAGTACAGACGGGTGTAGCAAAAACAGGCGTCGTAGGTATTTTAAAGGGAGGTGGAAAAAATACTGGGAAAGTCGTAGCCTTACGAGCAGATATTGATGCGTTGCCGGTAACCGAGCGTAACGATCTCAAGTTTAAAAGCAATGTGACCGATACTTTTTTAGGTACTGAAACTGGTGTCATGCACGCTTGTGGCCATGATACACACATCGCGATCCTCATGGGAGTCGCCGAAGTACTTTCAGTAAACAAAAACCTCATCAACGGAACCGTAAAATTTATTTTTCAACCTGCAGAAGAAGGACCACCACCGGGAGAAGAAGGTGGTGCTAAATTGATGATCAAAGAAGGGGTGCTTAAAAATCCTGATGTAGATGCTATTTTTGGTTTACATATTAACTCTGGAACTCCTATTGGTACCATTCGATATAAACCCGAAGGCACAATGGCGGCGGTAGAGCGTTTTGTCGTTACGGTACAAGGCAAACAAACGCATGGCTCTGCTCCTTGGGCGGGTGTAGACCCTATTTATATTTCAGCAAAGATTATCGACGGGTTTCAAAGTATTATAAGTCGGGAATCTAATTTAGTTGAAGCGCCGGCCGTGATTACCGTAGGAAAAATAACAAGTGGTGTGCGTTTTAATATCATTCCTGAAAGCGCAGAGCTCATAGGAACCGTACGAACTTTAAACCCCGAAATGCGCGAACACATCATCAAACGAATGACCGAAATGGCAGCCGACATCGCAAAAGCCTACGGAGGTAGCGCAAAAATAGAATGGCAGAATAACACCGTAGTAACCTATAATGACCCAGCATTAACGGCACAGATGTTACCTACATTGGAAGCGGCTGCAGGGAAAGAGAATGTCAATTTAATGAAGGCATCCACAGGAGGTGAAGATTTTTCATATTTTCAAGAAGAAATTCCTGGCTTTTATTTCTTTCTAGGAGGAATGACCCCAGATAATACAACGCCATACCCGCACCATACGCCCGATTTTATCATTGACGACTCCGGACTCTTGTTAGGGGTAAAAACGATGTCACAGCTGCCGTTAGATTATTTAAATGCAAATTAAAAAGTGGCTTCTGCTATAGCACTTAAAAATTAAATTAAAAACCTGCTCGCAAACTGAGCAGCAGGTGTAATTATCAATATATGGATTCAGTATTAGAAATAATTTCAAATATCCCTTGGTGGGCCTGGACTCTTCTAGTCTTGTTCATCGTTTTTCTTTACGATGTACTTCAGAAAAAACATACTATCCTTCATAATTTTCCATTAGTAGGGCATATTAGGTATTGGTTAGAAAGCATAGGACCAGAGTTACGGCAATACATTGTTGCCAATAACCGGGAAGAGCTTCCTTTTAACCGAATAGAGCGCAGTTGGATTTATGCTTCGGCCAAGAATGAAAATAATTATGAAGGTTTTGGTACAGACCGTGATATTTATGAAGCCAATTATATTTTTGTGAACAATGCTATGTTCCCTTTTAAAATAGACAAGAAACATCCTAATTCAAGAGATCCTTATTTTGTACCCTGCGCAAAGATTATGGGAGAAGGACGAAGAGAACGGCCCTATCGCCCTGCATCTGTTATAAATGTTTCCGCTATGAGTTTTGGTTCGCTCTCAGCAAGAGCTATCGAATCGTTAAATCGTGGATGTAAGCAAGCACATGCTTACCATAACACAGGGGAAGGTGGCTTATCGCCTTATCATAAAACAGGTAGTGATGTTATTTTTCACTTTGGGACTGGTTATTTTGGGGTTCGTGGAGATGATGGTAATTTTTCTATGGAAAAAATAATTCAATTGGTTAAAGATAATCCGCAAGTGAGAGCCATTGAAGTAAAGTTATCACAAGGTGCGAAACCAGGAAAAGGCGGTGTTTTACCCGGATCAAAAATTACAAAAGAAATTTCAGAAATACGAAATGTCCCGATAGGTGAAGACGTGCTATCCCCTCCCTCCCATTCTGCATTTGAAGGTGTACAAGGCTTAATAGATTTTGTTGAATCCATCGCCAGTGCCACGGGATTACCTGTCGGAATCAAATCTGCTATAGGTAAATTAGAAAGCTGGGAAGAATTAGTCAAAATCATGGCAGAGACCGGAAAAGGGCCCGATTTTGTAACCATAGATGGTGGCGAAGGTGGTACGGGAGCTGCGCCACCTAGTTTTGCCGACCATGTTGCTTTACCATGGATTTTTGGTTTTTCTGAAGTTTATCAAATCTTCAAGAAAAATGAGCTTTGCGAGCGAGTTGTTTTCATAGGTAGTGGTAAATTAGGTTTTCCTGCTAAAGCGGTAATGGCCTTCTCTATGGGAGTTGACTGTATTAATGTTGCCAGAGAAGCAATGCTCTCCATTGGTTGTATACAAGCTCAAGTTTGCCACAATAACACCTGCCCGAGTGGTGTTGCCACCCAGAATAAATGGAGACAGCGCGGTATTAATGTTGAAGACAAAGCAATAAGAACTCATTTTTATTTTAAGAACTTCAGGAAAGAATTGTTAGAAATGACCCACGCCTGCGGATACGAACATCCATCTCAATTTACCATGGATGACGTAGATTTTAGCCTCGGCGATAAAAATTTAGTCAAAAAGTTAGCAGATTCTTTGGGCTATCACAAAGTGCCCGTTAAATTCACAGGTGTAAAAGATTTTATGAAATGTGAACATCTAGGAGGAAACTACCACGCGAAAGAAGAGAAAAAAGAAGTAAAAAAGGCAAAAAAGAAAAACGAAGTTCGTTGGTAGCAAGAACACTACAATTTCTTAATAACAAACCCGTTAATGAGTGCAATAGTCAATTTTATAAGCACCTTGCACATTAATCAATAAACTATGGAAGAATCAACCCTAATCTTAAGTTATGTTGCTTATCTACTACCCGCCATCGTAGTAGGAGTTATCGCTTATTATTTTTTTAAAGGACATGTGAGGAATGAAGAAGGCAGAAGACGCTATCTCGTTCAAAAAGAAGCACAAAATAAAGTGCTCCCCATGCGGTTACAAGCCTACGAACGTGTGACTTTATTTTTAGAGCGAATTGATCCTAATAAATTATTATTGCGCATTAAACCGTACAATGACAACATAGATGATTATGAACAGTTACTCATTAAAAATATAGAACAGGAATACGATCATAATCTTACCCAACAAATTTATTTGAGCCAAGAATGTTGGAATTTAGTAAATGCAGCGAAAAATGCCACGATCCATATTATAAGGCAAGGCGTTATGCATGAAAAAAATACGAATGCAGATATGTTACGCGAATGGTTATTACGCAATTTTATGGAAGAAGTAACCCCATCACAAAAATCTTTGACGTACGTAAGAAAAGAAGTTTCTGAACTTTTTTAACCACACTTTATTTGTCCTGATCTTTTATTTCGTTTAATTCTTTGTTCTTCTTTTTCGCATAATTAAAGCCACTTTCCCACCACGCTGTCATTTTCTCCTTATCAAATATCAGTGAGTTGGTAGTCAATACGGTAGGTGTATAATACAAATTAATAATAACATTTTTATTTGTAGCTACAAATTTACCAATACGTATATTTTGTTTTTCAATGCGATCTAACATAAAGCCGTGTAAATTAGTTAGCAAAGCAAAGGGATTTTTAGAAGGAAGCTTATTGTAATAGGTCACTTCTGTTTCTAGAATAATAACATCAACGGTCGTTGCGCCTCGTTCAATGGCCTCCTCGATGGGTATCATGCTACCAAAACCACCATCTGCATATTCACAACCCTCTTTTTGTACCAAGCTCATAAAGGGAATATAATTGCACGATATCCAGATCCAGTCACAAAAATCATTATAATTGAAATCCTTAAGTGATTTATACTCTACCTGATTTAAAGAGAGGTTAGAAACGGTTACTACAACGTTTTTAGCACTTTGTTTCAGTTCATTAAATTCAATTTCAGTAAAGGTTTCAGCAATTAATTTTCTAAGGTTGTGGCTTTCTCCAAAGGTCTTTCTTCCTTTCAAAAAATTACGCAGTACGCTAAAATGATCAATACCGATTTCAGTTTCTCCAAATTTCCCTTTCTTAATGGAAAAAGGCCGATTGCTGAAAATACTATTTTGATTAACCGAAGTATACACCTCTTTAATTTTTTCAACTTTATGCAATGCTAAGTGAGAAATCAACAGACTACCTGTCGAAGTCCCTACAAAAAGATCATACTCGTGGTGAAGTTCTTCCATGAGGTATTGCGCCACGCCTCCTGCAAACGCACCTTTACTACCACCACCAGAAATGACCATAGCTCTCATTCGATTCCTTTTGAAATTAAGTATGCTTTTTCCTTAGTCGAAAAATTTTCCAATTGTTGCACAATCAGCGTTTTCATTTGTGGTTCTTTTAATAAACCATCCAGTAATTCTCTTGCTATATTTCTAAAACGCCAATTATGGTGTACGCTCGCATTTACTAGGTTTCTAACAACTGTAGGGCTGTAAAGACCAATTTCATTGATATATTCAAACGCTTTTTGTCGGATTTCAAAACTATATTGGGGCGACGTATAACTCCATAATTCGTCAGTATGTGCCTTTCTTTTTTCTGGCTGGTAGTCTTCTGTCAATATCGCTAAGACCAACCAGAGCTGTCGCACATTTTTATCCTGAAAACCGGTCACACCATCCATGGTATCCAAATACTTTTTTCTTTGCTGCGGAAAATTACTCCATAAGCCATAAAGCGCTGCTTCTTGGGTTACATAGGATTCATCCTTAAGTAAGGTTTCGTAATCCGCCTCTAACGGAACGGGTATTTCGGTCATCGTTAGCGCTATTGCCTGGCGCACAAACAGATTATTACTTTCAAAACCGCTTTTATACAATGCTATGGTTTCTGAAAAAGGCGCCTGACGTAATTGATAAATCGCTTCTTGCCCAATAAAATCGTTCGGAAATGTCAATGCTGTCTTTAACTGAAGGCTTTTCTCTGCAATAGGAACCGCACCTAAGGCTGAAACTTTGAAATATTCGTTCATAAATGAGGAATCTACAAGCGATTCATACGCCTGTGTTGCCTGAAAAGCCGATTGCTGCAACCAATCCTTTTCCCACGAAGTAATATCTATAGCGGTAGCCAATTTTACTTCTGCTACAAAATCCTGAGTGGCTACATTTTTAAATTGGTATTTCTCAAGGTACTTTTTAATCGCCACATTAAAAGCATCCTCCCCTATCAATTCCTTTAGAATATGGAGCGCCCACGCTCCTTTTTCATAAAAAATAAGAGAACTCGCTTGAGGATCGAGCAATGATTGCCCTTTTCCTTCTTCACTCAAAGCCTTTAATTGTTCGGCAGAATTGTATAATTTCCAATAAAAATAATCATCGCCAAATACCTCCCGTTCTGCCAGAAGCGCGTAATAGGTCGCAAAACCCTCTTGCAGCCAGTGATGGGTTCCGGAAGTTTCGGTTACCAAATTACCAAACCATTGGTGCGCCAGTTCATGTGCATTCACATTTACATAATTGCGATCATTAAAACCTGTTGAATCGACCACAAACGCTTCAGAAAAAAGGGTGCAGGTTGTATTTTCCATTCCTGCATACAAGAAATCGCGAACAGGCACTTGCTTATAATTCTGCCACGGATAAGGCACACCGATTTCCGTTTCAAAAAAATCGAATATTTCTTTTGTATAGCGATAGGTAGGTTCAATCTTAGCTGAATCTTTAGGACGGTAATACAAGGCAATAGGAACACCGTTATTTGAAGTTATTGTATTTTTCTGAAAATCCCCCATGGCAAAAGCCACCAAATAACTGGACATGGGTTTTTTCATATCATATTTCCATATTTCTAGCCCAGAGGGTGTATCATCATGAGAACTAACAGCTCCATTGGCAATAACCACAAACTCTTTTGGGGCGCTATAGGTAATATCAAACTCAATCTTATCGTTCATATCATCCAGACTGGGCAACCAGTGTGACGTATATTTCCCTTGGCCCTGTGTCCAGACTTGATCACCTGTAAAATATAAAGTCTGTTTAGGTATCGCTTGATACTCAAAAAATGCCATGTACTCCTTTCCCGCTTCAAAAGGTCCCTTCAAGATGAACTTCTCGGTTGTGGCTTCAACGGGAACTCCTTCGAGCGCAGATTTGGTGATGGTCATATTCTTTGCATCCAGATAGACCGTTTCCGTATTTTTTTTAATCTGAAATTTAACACGCACTGTTCCT
>Ga0115567_10003458_pt1 | contig 15544 bp, 13 predicted proteins | sample COGITO_mtgs_1204_2_FD_88679 | JGI IMG/M metagenome (GOLD analysis project Ga0115567, IMG submission 88679) | Pelagic marine microbial communities from North Sea - COGITO_mtgs_120412 | ecosystem: Environmental > Aquatic > Marine > Epipelagic | place: Germany:Helgoland, sampling site Kabeltonne... | reverse complement strand
ATCTTCGTTTGTCGGATCTGTTATCTGTTTCGCATCTTGCATATCTTTATCCATGCTTTCTGCCTCGGCTTCATCAACTGTAGGCATCTGTTCATTGGTCTGATTTTTTTGCTCCCAAGGGCTTGGCGAAACATCGGCTCCCTCTGCTACTTTTTGATAACCCTCAACTATGACCGGATCACCTTCTTGCAATCCTGATACTACTATCCAGTTACCCTTGTAAGCGTCGCTTACTTTTAGAACACGTTTTTGAGCTTGGTTATTGCCGTCTACAACCCACACACTTAATGATCCGTCAGGATTACGTGTTGTTGCGCGCTGTGGCACTAACAGTGCATTTTGCTCGCCCATAGCAAGTGAAGCATGAACGAAAAGTCCTGACATTAAAACGCCATCAGGATTGGGAACTTTTGCGCGCAATGTAATTGAGCCTGTTGTTTCATCAATTGTAACTTCGGAAAATTTCAGACTGCCTTTATGAGGATAAGCAGTTTTATTGCCCTCTCCCAGCATCACAGTAACAGGAATTTCACCCTGGCTTTGCAACAACGATTGCTGCAAAGTCATTGCTTCGCTGCTAGGTTGTTGCATATCAACATATACTGGATCTAGTTGCGTAATCACCGACATTGCTTGTTCTTGATTGGCTGTTACCAGCGCGCCCTCTGTTACAAGTGAGCGACCGATGCGGCCAGAAATAGGAGCGTATACTTTTGTATAATCTAAATTGACCTGCGCTACATCAACCGCTGCCTTGGCAACAGCTACGGATGCGTAAGCCTGATCTAATTGAGCTTTCGCATCGTCATATTCCTGACGACTAACCGCATCAATTTCTACGAGATTTTTAAAACGTTCACTTTTGGCTTTCACAGATGCAATGGTTGAACGCGCGCTTCTGAGATCGGCTTGTGCGCTTGCAAGCGCGGCTTTGAAGCGTGCATCATCTATTTGATAGAGCTGCTGTCCTTTTTCGACATTTGCGCCTTCTTCAAAAAGGCGTTCAGTTATAATGCCGTTGACCTGCGGACGTACTTGCGATTGTCGGAACGCTGAAATTCTTCCTGGTAATGTGCGGGATAATGATATTTTTTGGTCCGTGACTTTAAAAACCGATACTGCTTGTGCAGGCGCTCCTGCGGCAGGTGATACTGTATTTCCCTCTTGTGCTTTGTCGCCAACGTGGCTTCCATAAAAATAATAAGCCGCGAAACCAGCCACAACCAATAAAGCGGCAACAATAATTAAACTTTTTTTCATGGCATATGCCTTTGTAAAAATTGGAATGTATCAGCCTTATTATCACAAAACTGGACAAAATATAATTTAAGCTATAATATTAACATACATTCATGTATGTATATTGTCAACCAACTATATGAAAGCATTTAGATCATGCGGCGTACAAAGGAAGATGCACAAAAGACATATGACGCAATTTTAGATTCGGCAGCATCTCTTTTTGCCAGGAACGGTATATCAAATGTATCTTTAGAAGAAATTGCCAAGGATGCTAGCGTCACAAGAGGTGCTATTTATTGGCACTTTAAAAGTAAAGGTCACATTTTTGACGCGCTCCATGAGCGTATTTTTCAGCCTTTATCTGAAATTATTTTGCAAAATTTGGATAGTGAGCAAGAAAACCCTCTACAATTGCTTAGCAATTTATGCGTCGAACTTTTATTGGATATCACGAAAGATGCTTCAAAGCGTCAGACTATGACACTTTTTCTGCTTCACTGGAATTACACTGGCGATCTTGCAAAATATAAAGAGCGTCACCTTGCTAAAAAGGAGGAAAGCTTAAAGCTTTTTTCAAAATTTTTTGAAAAGGCAAAAGCGGAAGGAAACATTCCCGAAAGCGCCGACCCATTGTTTTTGACGCTATCAGTGCGCTGTTACCTAAAAGGTATCATCATTGAATATCTGAATAATCCCGACAGCATTAATTTGGAAGAGAATGCACAGCAATTAATCGTGCAGTTTTTTAAACAATTTGAGACGCACTAAAATTATTTGCATTTATTATCGCCATAAAAAAACACGGATCACCTAAAGGTAACCCGTGTTCTCTAATCTCTATAAAGAGCGCTTAAACTAAGCAGCTTCTCTAAGGTTGGCAGCTGATTGCTTGCCTTTTTCTTCTTGGATGTCGAATTCGATTTTGTCGCCTTCGTTCAAACCGTTGAGGCTTGATGCTTCAACTGCTGTGATGTGAACAAACACATCGCCGCTGCCGTCTGTCGGCTCGATGAAACCAAAACCCTTAGTTGGGTTAAACCATTTTACTGTACCTGTTGCCATTGTAATTTCTCCTTATGCAAGTGGTCGGTATATTTCCAACTACAACCTTGTAGCTGAATTTTTCTGTTTGATAATGCATTGCATTATTAACATCAGTTGAACCGAACAATTTTTTTGAAAGGATAACGGGTGTCTTTATATATGTAATAATCAAACTTGAGAGCAATAAGCCTTATTTTACGTCTCACGTCAAGAAAATTCACGCCGATGGCTTCATGGAACACTATTCGTCCGTATCCTTTCCATCGTGTTTGCCCTATGATAGTCAGACTTTTTATTCATTTAACACTGGAAATAAACTATGAAACTTATGGCGCTTAACCTGCCCCGCGATTTTGACGAAAATGCATTGGCTCGGCTTTTCAAAACCTATGGAAACATTAAAGGGTGCACCCTTGTGATGGATGAAAAAACCGGCAAATCGAAAAGATTTGGGTTTGTTGAGATGGCTTTGGAGCATGAGGGGGAAGCGGCGATTAAAGAGCTTCACGGCAAAAAAATCGGTCAAGATAAAATCCGCGTAAAAAAAGCCAAGTAAATTTATGAAAATATGGGTTGATGGCGATGCATGTCCCAAGGGCATCAAGGAAATTTTATACCGCGTCAGCGCGCGGACTAAGATCTCTGTTATTTTTGTCGCCAATCAATATCTGCATCTTCCGCAATCAGAGATGCTGGAGATGATCCAAGTTAGTGACGGGCCGGACGTGGCGGATGACGAAATTGCGGAGCGCTGCTGCGCAGATGACCTTGTGGTTACCGCAGATATACCGCTTGCTGCGCGTGTCGTTGAAAAAGGTGCTATCGCACTGGATCCGCGCGGCACGCTCTATGACAGCAATAATATCGGGCAAATCCTTGATATGCGCAATTTCATGGATGAATTGCGTGGAAGCGGTGTAGAGACAGGTGGGCCGAGCGGCTTTAGTGCGAAAGAGCGGCAACAATTTGCCAATGAGCTTGATCGACTTTTGACGCGGAGGCGTTCGTAAAAAAACCGAGCTTAAGCCTTTTTCTTTTTACCTTTAAAAGTTTTCTTTTTCTTTCCCCCTAATGGCGCGCCATCTTTTTTAAAATGAGGCGTTTTCGGCTTATCGCTTTTGGATTTATCTTTAAACTTCTTCTTTTTGCCCCCTGTTTGAGGCTTATCGTCTTTTGGTTTGCCATCCCAAGGCGCTTTATCCGATTTGGGTTTATGCTTCTTTTTGAAGTTATCTTTGGGCTTATCGTCAAAAGATTTTTTGTCGCCGTAAGGCTTTTTATCCCCGAAAGGCTTCTTTTTATCGTTGCGTCTGTTCGGGCGGTTGCTGCGATCAATTTTTCCTGTTGGCGCGTCCGGCACATAATCAAGGCGCGTCACAGTGATGTTCTTTTCCAACGTTCCGCCATCACCGACTAGCTCGAAAAATTTATCGGCGCAATCGGCGGAAATCTCTGCATAGGTTTCTTTGGCATGAATGCGGATAGAGCCGATTTGACGGTTCGTCATGTTTCCCGCTCCACAGAGCATCGGCACAATCCAGCGTGGTTCGGCTTTGTCATTGCGCCCTATGGACAGGGATACCCATACGCTGTTAGCGAAATCATCATGGCGGTTTTTCTTGTCATGCTTTTCGGGCGCGACGAAATCAAGCAGCTCTTCGGGCGCGGGTTTTTGCTTGTTATGCATACGCAATAAAGCGGCGGCGACTTGCTCTGCTCCATATGCGCTTACAAGTTTTGCGGCGGCTTCTTTTTCGTCTTCTTTGATCGGTTCGGTCAGCATGGGATCGGCCAAAAAGCGTTCGTTATCGCGTTTTGTGATGTCTTCGATAGAAGGCGGCTTGCCCCATTTTGCGTTGATCTTTGCGTTATTGAGCAACCGCTCGGCTTTTGAGCGCCAATTATGCGGCACGACAAGTGCGCTAACGCCTTTGGATCCTGCGCGCCCTGTACGACCGGAACGGTGGAGCAAGGTGTCTTTGTTTTTAGGAAGGTCGGCATGGATGACGAGGGCGAGGCCAGGCAAGTCAATTCCGCGGGCGGCGACGTCGGTCGCAACACACACGCTGGCGCGGCCATCACGAAGGGCTTGGAGCGCGTTGCTGCGTTCGGCTTGGCTCAACTCGCCGGAGATTGCGACAACTGAAAATCCGCGATTGGTCAGGCGGCTTTTCATGAGGTTTACTGCCGCGCGTGTCCCGCAAAAGATGATTGCGTTTTGGGCTTCGTGATAGCGCAATAAGTTGATAATGGCGTTCTCGCGATCATTAGGGGCGATTGTCACGGCTTGGTATTCAATATCGAGATGTTGTTTTTCTTCTTCTTTGGTGCTTACGCGCAATGCATTATTTTGATAACGCTTCGCCATTCCCGCAATAGATTTTGGTACGGTGGCAGAGAACATGAGCGTGCGGCGCGTCTGCGGTGTTGTCTCCAAAATATATTCCAGCTCCTCGCGAAACCCCATATCGAGCATTTCATCGGCTTCATCAAGCACAACAGCGCGTAGGCCGCTGGTGTCGAAATAACCGCGCTCGATATGATCACGCAGACGCCCGGGTGTTCCGACAACAATATGAGCGCCTCTTTCTAGGGCGCGGCGTTCAGTGCGTATATCCATCCCGCCAACGCATGAAGTCACAGATGCACCGCTTTCCACGTAAAGCCATTCAAGCTCACGTTTAACCTGTAAAGCCAATTCGCGTGTGGGGGCAATAACAAGGGCGAGCGGTTGTGATTTTTGTTCAAAGCGCTCCTTATCCCCCAATAAGGTGGATGCAAACGCCAAACCAAAAGCGACGGTCTTTCCCGAGCCTGTCTGCGCCGATACAAGCAAATCTTGCTCGCCCATTGAAGGGTCTAAAACTGCATTTTGTACAGGGGTCAGTGTTTCATAGCCGCGTTTAGCGAGGGCTTGGCGAAGCGCCGGATGTATGCGTTCAAATGAGGTCATATGCTGTTCTTTCGAAAAGGCGCTTAATCGTTATATTATCTGCGGTGTATAGTGTTTGGACGCATTACACAACAACATATGAAAGCGCATTCGATCTAAGTGATCGTGCATAGAGATATTATGGGTGAGCATTATTGGTTTTATAAAAAGGTAAAGACATTATCTTTAAGTATTAAAAAATGGCTTGCGGCACATAAAATGCAATTACAACATTAGGCTGATTAACAATTTCGGCGATCACAAGATCTCCGGCCACGCTACAAAGCATATAGGCATCTATTGCGGGCATCTGGTGCTTTTTGCAAAGAAGATCAATCATTGAACGCACAGCGCTTTTTGCCGCCGTCATTAAATCTGTCTCAACGCCCGTGGTGATGTAATACCCTTTTTTATCCAGCGGATTGTCTAAAGGTTTATTGATCGTAACAATAGGTGTTTTAGGGGCATCATTTTTTATGAGCTCAAATTTTAAAACCGCATTGAGCGGACTTTCGATAGCGGTGCCGCATACTTCGCCGTGACCTTGCGCCGCGTGCGTATCACCGGCAGAAAATAAAGCGCCTTCGCACTCTACAGGGAAAATTATTTCCGCCCCTGCCCTGCAATCGCGTAAATCAAGATTTCCGCCCACACGGCGCGGCGGTATTGTGTCGTGTGCGCCAGTTTCTTTGGGCGTTACACCTAACGTACCGATAAAAGGATTTAACGGTATTTTGGCAAAATCACCAAATAAAGTTGGCTTGGTTAAAACTTTATCATATTTCCAAAGATGCAAGGCCGCATCAGGGAAATCATCGTTTAACAAGCCAAATCCGGGAATATTGGCTGTCCAACCCCAGCCCGAGGGCATAAGATCACATATTGTAACCTTTAAAGCATCGCCCGGCTTTGCATCTTCGATATAAATGGGGCCGGTAACAGGATTGGCACGGCTTGAATCCAGATGTTCGACATCACTAACATTAGAATTTAAAGATATCTGTCCGTCCGAAGCCTCCATCATTTCTAGCGTCACTTCTTCACCGGATGCAATGCGCAACGCCGGAGGAATAGAATTATCCCACGCACAATGGCGTTCGCAATCGTGCAATGTGTATTTCATTACAATCCTTGTTGTTGCAGCCAGTATTCCAAAACTGTGACATGCCAGAGTTTAGAGCCAAATTTAAAGACATGGTCTTCTGGTCGATCTAATAAATCATTGATATAGCTTTGCTTGAAAATACCGCGTTTGCGCGCAGAATCTTGAGAAAATATGTCTTTCGCCAGATCAAGATACTCACCTTGCATCGTTCGCAAACCCGGCACAGGGAAATATCCCTTGGGGCGATCAATAACTTCATGCGGTACTACACGCCGCGCCATTTCTTTAAGAACATGCTTTCCGTCTTGTGCGATCTTAAATTTTGCAGGAATACGAACAGCCAATTCCGCCAGTTCATGATCCAAAAAAGGTACGCGCGCTTCTAATCCAGAGGCCATGGTCATATTGTCCACACGCTTAACAGGATCATCCACCATCATCAAAGAGGTTTCAATATCGAGCGTCTTATCAATTGCCGATACGGCAGGAGAGTTTGCGTAATACTCTGTTATATAATCCAGCGCATAATCTTCACGGCTGTAATCTTCATGCACAACATCTTTATAAGCATTGTGATCCAAGTTGAAATAAGCTTTTGCATAGGCTTGTGGTGCTTCTTGCGGCGAGACATCCAGCATCGGGGGGAACCAATGATATCCGCCAAATATTTCATCCGCTCCCTGCCCACTTTGCACAACTTTCACATGTTTACTCACCTCTTGAGAAAGTAAATAAAAGCCAATTACATCATGACTGATCATTGGTTCTGACATTGCGCTCACACAATCGCCTAAATTATCTTTTAACATGTCGTAATTGGCAAAAATTTTGTGATGATCGGTTTTGTAATGCTCCGCTATCAGGTCTGAATATTCAAACTCATTGCCCTCTTGATCGGCCATGCTTTCAAACCCGATCGAAAATGTAGAAATGTCTTTTTGTCCCTCTTCACTCAATAAACCTACAATCAAAGAAGAATCCACACCCCCCGACAGCAAAACGCCCACCGGAACATCAGCGACCAAACGGCGTTTCACGGCCTTACGCATTTGCTCTTCAACAAGATCAATCCATTCTTTTTCCGTGCGTTTCAAATCATCGCCGGAGGGTTTATATTGCAAACGCCAATATGTTTTTTGCGTTTTCTTCCCGTCCGACTCAATTGTTAAAGTGGTGGCAGGCGGCAATTTTTTGATGCTTTTAAACAAGGTTTTATCACCCACAATGGAACGAAAGCTCAAAAAATGATTCATTGCCGCCGGATCGATGTCATCATGAGTGCCTGGAATTTTTAGTAAAGCCGGCATAAATGATGAAAAACGGAATGTATTTCCTAAATCTTGATAATAAAAAGGCTTTATTCCTAAACGGTCACGCGCGATGAATATTTTCTTGCTGTCGCGCTCCCAAATTGCGAAAGCAAACATGCCGTTGAATTTCTCAACACATGCCTCACCCCATGCATGATAGGCTTTTAGAATAACTTCAGTATCGCCGCTTGAGAAGAAATTATACCCTTTTTTCTGCAATTCCTTGCGCAACTCAACATAGTTGTAAATACAGCCATTGAAGACAATAACCAGCCCTAAATTGCTATCGATCATTGGCTGCGCGGAATGGTTGGATAAATCAATTATTTTTAAGCGGCGGTGTCCGAAACATATATTATCCTGCGCATATAAGCCTTGTCCGTCCGGCCCTCGGGGCGCAATATCCCTAAGCATTCTTTCAACATTATTTTGAGATGGATATGATCCATCAAACGAAATTTCACCAGCTATTCCACACATGCTTACTCTATCTTTGAATTGGATTAATAATTATGCCGCGATCGACTTCTTAAGCTTTTTTCTATCGCTATTATTTTCTATTTCCCGACTCTTTTTTAATTGAGCAGCAAAATCAATAATCTGACCTGCTACATCAATGCCTGTTACTTCATCAAGCCCGTAAGAACCTGAAAAATCTGGCGCGGTGTTGATTTCGATAACTAAGGGGCCACTATTGGATCGTATAAAGTCAACGCCGCCTATATTAATACCGATAGCTTTGGTAGCTCTCAGTACAATATCAATTTCTTTTCTGCTCAAATGCGCTTCCAAAGATGAACCGCCCAAAGAGACATTGGCTCTAAAATCACCATCGGAAGATTGTCGCTCCATGGAAGCAACGACTTTCCCATCAATAACAAATGCTCGAATGTCTGTACCGGATGATTCTTTGATGAAATCCTGAACAATAACGGGGGCCGAAAGTTGCTTGAAAGTTTTTAAAATATTATGCGCATGCTTTTGGTCATCGGCCAGAAAAATTCCAATGCCTTCTGTGCCTTCTAAAAGTTTTGCTACTAACGGTACGCCGCCTACAGTCTCAAGAATTTGATCAAAATCTTCTTTCGAATGAGCAAATCCTGTTGTAGGGAATGGAATGCCTTTGCCTATGAAGGCTTGCATGGTTTGTAATTTATTATGCCCTGCTCTTATCGCTTGAACATTGTCGGTAACACAAACACCTAAAGCTTCAAATTGCTGCAAAACTGTAAGGCCATATTCTATATGCGGCATATCAATTCGCGGGATGATTACATCATACTGATTTTCTATACTTTGATCGTCGTAATAAATTCTAGATTTTTCAGACGATACACTAATGCTACATCCCAACACATTCAGAGTGTCAATTTGATGCCCTTTATCTAGGGCTGCCTGTACTAATTTTTGCTCTTCTATTTTATTTTTTTTATGAGTTGTCAGTAAACCAAGTTTCATTTTCTACCTCATTTTATAAATAACTGCATTTTATAAGTATGAACACTTGAGATTCATTTATAGTTCCATACATTGCTAATAAACTAATATGGAGTGAGATATGTGCCGTTGGATAGCCTATAGTGGGGAACCCATTTTTATTGAACAAATAGTTACGCTTCCAAAGCATTCATTGGTTGAGCAAAGCATTAATGCAGAAATGAATTATAATGCAGAAGGTGCCCTGCTGAGCGTTAACGCAGATGGGTTTGGCGTCGGATGGTATGGCGAGCGAGAAGACCCGGGATTGTTTAGAGACGCGACCCCTGCTTGGAGTGATGAAAATCTGCGCCAAATTTGTCATCAAATTAAATCCGGTTTGTTTTTCTCTCATGTGCGCGCACGCACAACCGGCCCGGTGCAAAAAACTAATTGCCATCCGTTTAAATACAAAAACTGGCTTTTTCAGCATAACGGCGGTGTTAACAATTTTGAAGTTATGAGACAAGATCTCAATGAAGATATTGCTCCCGCATTATACCTTCACTTGAAAGGAACAACGGATAGTGAAACCATTTTCCTTCTCGCCCTAACTTACGGATTAATGGATGATCCACAAAAGGCCATGGAAAAAGTTGTAAAACGCTTAAGGCAGGCCGCTGATGACCAAAATGTAAAATTCATAATGAATCTATCCTGCTCTATCAGCAACGGCGATAAAATATGGACAGTGCGTTATTCTGAAAATGAACCTCCCATGACTCAATTTTATTCTAAAAAATCAGATTGGGTCTGTGATGAATCGGGCAACAAGATAAGCCAGCCTAAAAGCATTATTCTTGTTTCTGAACCAATTGATAAAATGAATAGAGAATGGATAGAAATTCCTCAAAATTCTTTCACTGAAACCAAGGGCAATAAAATCACCATAGAGAAATTCATAGACGAATGATTTTTATCAGGTAAAAAGCGTTCATCATTATCCATTGATAAAACCTCGATTTCACTTTTTGTTAAATCAATTTTGATACAATTAAGCGACGTTCGAGTATTGAAAACATTTATTTATGGATAGCGATAATATTGTTAAAGAGATTGAAATTAGCGACGAGGAATTGGCAAGACTGATTTCTTCGCGTCTTGGTGTGGACGTTTCACTCAACGATTTTCTTGTCAACATCCAGCCCTCTGGCAATGATTTTAATTATGGAGAGGCATCGCAACTAATTGAATATACTATATATTCCGACCAAGATATTTTAAATGACACGCAATTCGCAGGGCAACTACGCTCTTAAAATAGTATTTTAGACGGGACTTTATTTCCTAGCAGTGACCCTTTAGGAGTCCTTATTTCGCAAAACCAATTCAGTATTAACGGTGTTGGCGTATTACAGACCGATAGTGAATTTCAAATAACCTCAATGAATATCAATAATACTGTTAATTTAAAAAATGACGCTATTTTCTTTGATATTCCAACATCATCGCTCGAACCTAATATTGCCCCTATAGCTGAGGACGACAGCGTTTCCACAAATGAGGATATGAGCGTAACTTTCTCGCCACTTGTCAATGACAGTGATGCTAACGGTGATACCTTATCACTTACCTTGGATACAACTGTCACCTATGGTGTTTTAACACTCAATGGTGACGCTAGCATAACCTACACTCCCAACAACGGTTTTTATGGAAGTGATAGCTTTTCTTACTCCATTTCTGATGGCAGTGGCGGCAGGGATAGCGCAAGCGTAATGATCGAGGTTATTGAAGACATTGACCCCGCGTCCACCCAACTAACAAACGGAGATGATGTATTTAATGGTGCGGCACATACTCAGGTAAATATTCACGGACTTGATGGTGATGACTTTTTAACTGCACATAACCAATATGACACGCTTAATGGTGGAAAAGGAAACGACACCATTTATACTGGTAAAGGCAATGACTTAGCGATTGGCGGCGAAGGGGATGATTTAATAAACGGCGGGAACCACAACGATATTATTATTGGCGGCTCTGGAAATAACCAACTTTACGGCGGACGCCACCACGATATTTTTAAATTTGTTTCAAAAGAATCTTACGACACATTTTACGATTTCGGATTTGAAGGCGATGCCCTAGATATCACTGAAATTCTTGACGGATATGATTCAATTACAGAATCGATTGCTGATTTTGTCCAGTTCACCGATGACGGCACAGACAGTCGTATGAAAATAGATTATGACGGGCTTGAAAACGGAACTAACTTTGTTGAAATTGCTTTATTTGATAATACTCTTGGTCTTGATGCCTTAACCATGGAAGGTGATGGACGTTTAATTACAATGTAGCGTAAAATTTATCTTAGGAATTTTACTTTTTTACGTTCATTCACACCGATGTGGTGATTGATCATTTTTGACTCATTGGGGCATTTATTATGTTTTATAGGGTCGATGCTGCTTGGCTATTTTTAGAATTTAAAGCCGTCAGCGCACTGCCTAGCATAAATCCCGCCGTACAAATGATAAGGCCATAGATATTTACGCCTGTCGTAAGTGCGTATTTACCTGTACCGACAGCAATCCATTGAGGAAACAAATCGGGTGCAAAGGCCAATATACCCCCCAAAATCAAGCCAGGCCAGAAGGCCAGATGGAAATTGATCGCGGATGTTGGTAGAAAAGACAACAATATAACGGGAGCCAAACCCATGACCATCGTTCCGCTAATCGTTGTGGCGGCGATAATGGCCGGACCGATTTGATCACCCATATAAATGGAAAGTAACGGTAAATTTCCCAAAACCGCCAAACCGATAATAAGCCAGCGGGCGTGATCAATGCTGTTTTCGGCCATCACTTTGCGGTTTTTCCAATCTAAAACTCCAAGTTTTCCTGCGCTGGAGAACGAAGAATCCAATGTAGAACCGGCACTACTGAGCATGATGACGTTAAAAATGAGCAACATAGGCAAACCAAGCGCGGTGGATACGCTCAATGATGCATTGCCGCCTTCATAACTTTGTTGGGATGCAAATAGCCCGACAAACCCAAATAATACGATAAAAGCGCCGCTGATAACTCCTGCAGCCATAAACCCTTTAAGCATGGTTTTTGGGTTGGTGATAAAGGCACGGTCTGTCATCACCGGATCATGGAACGGGTAGCTGAAAATCTGTACAAAAGCGAGCAGGCAAAAGGTTAAACCGGCTCCTTTCATCTCCACCGTTGCTTGCGGCCAGTCGGCAGCGAGAGGTGGGGCGATTACATAGAGAATAATCGCCAGCAACAATCCGGCGAAAATCATTTGCACCGCATCGGTCAAAAGGCTTGAGCGCATACCGCCGCGCCATGTGTAAATAACAGTAAATGTGGTGAAAACAAGCACAGCCAGCCAGTAATGCAAGCTTCCCTCCGCACCGAAAAACGTGCCGACAACTTTCGTGTTCGACCAGACTTCGTTGAACAAGCGAATGCCGACTGCCAACAAAAAGAGGCGCATACCGACAATACCGTATTTACCTTTTAAGAACGAAGGAAGGGACGTGTAAGAGGTTCGTGTGCGAATGATATAAAATGCCACACCCGCCACTATAAAACTTAAATAGTAAACACCGTATCCAATGCCGCCGAAAATGCCGAAAGCCGCCGAAAGATTGGCAGCATTTACAATGGATTTAGCAAATATCCATGAAACAGCGGCGCTGGCAACTAAAATCCAAAAAGATGGCTCTGCCCCGTTTTTACTTTTCCCGTTGAAAAATCCTTCGTCTGAATCTGTTTTGGGTGCGCGCCACCAGACAATCGCCATGTAAACAAGTGTTAACCCCCACAATGCGGTTAAATGAGCGGTGAATTGGATGGTCATGCTGTTTGTTCCATTTTATTCTTTGTTCATTGATGGCCTGATCTGTTTTGTTTTTTTCAATATGGAACAAAATTGTGGGTGGAGAGCCAATGCTTTCTTATCATAGCGTCGGCATACCCTTTTGACAAACTCGCAACTTTCATTTTTTTTTGCGCCTCATAATGAAGCATTTTATGTTCAAAAATTATCTTATCATCGTACGCATAAATCAGGTGACATCAATCAAAATAGAAACACGAAGATAGGCCATAACCCTTATCAGATCAATGCCAGGCGGGATATCGGAACATGTTTAAATATAACTGAGAACAGGTAAATGGTGGTGGGGGTAGGATTCGAACCTACGTAGACTAACGTCGTCGGAGTTACAATCCGATGCCTTTAACCACTCGACCACCCCACCACAAAGATTTAAACAGTCAGTCGAAAATTGATTGTGCGATAAAAAGCCTTTTGAACTTTAATGTCAAGTATGCGATTGATTGCACATGAAAAAAAATACGAAACATCCTAAAAAACATGCGCATGCAAAAGCGCAATTCAAAGGGCAGCAAAAGCCTCGCAATGAAAAACGCAATCAGCAAAAATCGAACGAGCCGCGCGCGGGTGGTCCGAAATTGCCACGCGCCAGCTTATATGGTTTTCATGCAGTCGCGGAAGCGTGGATGAATGAAGCGCGGGAAATTGAAGCGTTTTATGTGAGTGAACAGGGATTAAAAAGTTTTGAAGATATCCTTGAGCGCGCCCGCAACGCGGGATTAAAGCGCCCTTCTGCGCAAGTTGTTGATAAACAATCTTTGGAAAAAGCTTTACCACAAGGCGCGGTGCATCAGGGGTTAGCATTGGTATGTCCGTTAATTGAGGAATCCAATGTGCAAGATTTTATCATTCAAGCCGAGCATAAAAAATCAGTGTTGGTGATGTTAGATCAAGTGACCGATCCGCACAATGTCGGCGCGATTTTGCGCAGCGCATGTGTGTTCGGCCTTGATGGTATGGTGATGCAGCGTAAACATGCGCCGTTTTTGGACGGTGTTCTGGCAAAAACGGCCTGTGGCGCTGTGGAACATGTTCCCGTGGCGTATGAAACCAATCTCAGCCGTTCAATCGAAGAGCTTCAGGCGGCAGGGTTTTTTGTTTACGGGCTTGATGAACGCGGAGAGGATTTATCGAAGCTCTCTGATTTACCCGATAAAGTGGTTTTAGTGATGGGCGCAGAAGGGCCGGGTTTAAGACGGCTTGTGAAGGAGAATTGTGATTCTCTATTGCGTCTTCCGACTGCCGGCCCCATTTCGAGCTTAAATGTCTCAAATGCGGCTGCAGTGTCTTTTTATGCATTGAAATCACTATAAAACCACAAAAATAGATAAAATTTTATGTTTTTTATTGACAGTGTGTCAGTTCCGTCCTATATTTGAATCATAGAGAAAAGCAATAAAGAGCCACAAAGGCCTGTCGCTTAAAAAAAAGATCCGATAACGGACAAACGGTAAAATCGCATTATAGAGGGTGCATAATAATGAATAGACTTCGCAAGTGTGTTGCGAACTGTGTGACCAGTTTTAGACAAAATTTAAAAGATTTTTCGAGTTTCTTTCTCCCTGAGTACATGAAAGAAAGCTTCCTTGGTGTGCCAAGTACACAATATGTGCTTGTGCCCATCAAAACCAAATCCCCACAGAAACCCACTGCTGCTTATCGCTCGTTCCCCTAATCCCCTAGTAGAGCATAAGTCGGTACAGGTTTCACCCTGCGACTTGCCCCCCTTTTTTGGGGGGCTTTTTTTATGCTATATGGACTCTGCTTAGGGAATGCTCCATGTTTTAAGCTATGAACCAGACATCGTCAGCCAATGCCCCTGCCCCTTCATCCGAACCGTGTGAAGACGAGTTATATCTCGTTGATGGATCGGGGTTTATTTTTCGTGCTTATTTTGCCATGGCCTATTCAGGGCGCGGCACAATGACCAATCCCGATAATGTGCCTGTGTCGGCGGTATTTGGCTTTACGCAAATGTTGTTGAAATTGCTTAATGATTATCACGCGCCCTATATGGCGGTGGTGTTTGATCCGCCCGGAGGGTCGTTTCGCAATGATATTTATCCCGAATATAAAGCCAATCGCGATGCGCCGCCCGATGATTTAATCCCGCAATTTCCGTTGGTGCGTGACGCAACACGGGCATTTGATATTCCCGCCGTCGAAGCAAAAGGATATGAAGCCGATGATTTGATCGCGGCCTATGCCAAGCGTGCGACAGAGATGGGCAAAAAAGTTGTGATTGTCTCGTCCGACAAGGATTTGATGCAGTTGGTGAACGAGAATGTGCGCATGCTTGATCCGATGAAGCACCAGTGGATTGGCGTGGATGAGGTGATCGAAAAATTCGGTGTGTCGCCCGAAAAGGTTACGGATGTACAAGCGCTTGCGGGAGACAGCACGGATAATATTCCGGGTGTTCCGGGCATCGGTATTAAAACAGCGGCGCAATTGATTGTGGAATATGGTGACCTTCATAGCCTTCTTGCGCACGCCGATGAGATTAAACAGCCCAAGCGCCGCGAGAAGTTGATTGAACACGCCGATGATGCCCGTGTTTCGGAGAAACTT
>Ga0115567_10003457_pt1 | contig 15544 bp, 19 predicted proteins | sample COGITO_mtgs_1204_2_FD_88679 | JGI IMG/M metagenome (GOLD analysis project Ga0115567, IMG submission 88679) | Pelagic marine microbial communities from North Sea - COGITO_mtgs_120412 | ecosystem: Environmental > Aquatic > Marine > Epipelagic | place: Germany:Helgoland, sampling site Kabeltonne... | reverse complement strand
TCAGGCGAGTATACACACCTAGATTCGGCGACTGCGCGTAAGAAGATAGTGCGTGATCTGGCTAAAAAAGGTGTAGCCCAAGAGAAGGTGAACTACAAAATGCGGGATTGGAGCGTTTCGCGCCAACGATATTGGGGCGCGCCTATACCTATCGTAAACTGTGATACGTGTGGCACGGTGTTAATTTCTGACGACGACTTACCGGTGGTTCTGCCCGAGCTAACCGACTTTCAGCCAAGTGGTGATGGTCGCAGTGCACTGGCTCGTGCGGCAGATTGGCTTAAGACGAGCTGCCCCAAGTGTGGTGGTGAGGCAGAGCGAGAGACAGATACACTCGATACTTATATCTGTAGCAGCTGGTACATGTTTAGATACTTTGATCCGCATAATCAGCAAAAAGCATTCGATCCAGAAGTTGTGAATACATGGGCGCCGATCGACTTTTACAACGGTGGCGATCACGCGACTGCCCATATGCTCTACGCTCGTTTTGTGACAAGATTTTTTAGTACGATTGGCTTAATTGATAACCCGGAGCCGTTCAAGCAGTTTTTGTTTAACGGAAAAGTCGTGGCAAGCGATGGGAAGAACTTTAGTAAAACACTCGGAAACGGCCCAGATCCTCTGGAGATCATAGGTCAGGGTTATGGTGCTGATGCGCTACGAACGTATTTGATGTTTGCTGCACCGTTAGAGTTTGGGTCTCGCTGGGACCCACAAGGGGTACCTGGAGCATTTAGGTTTTTGAGCAGATTATGGAATCTTGTGCAGGAGTATCAAGAGCAAGAAACTGGTGAACTAGCTAAAGATGAGGCGACAAAATTAAGACAAAGTGTTGCGCGAATGGTCAAAAAAATCACTGAAGATATCGAGGAGAATCGATATAATACAGCGATTGCGGCAGCTATGGGCGGACTCAATGACTTGTATAAGCAAAAAACCATCGGTCTCATAAAAGGAACTGACTGGCATTTTGCATTGGAGTCTATCGTTGCGTGTGTAGCTCCTTTTGCCCCTCATGTTGCAGACGAACTGTGGCAACAGCTCGGCCATAGCTCGAGTATACACAGCGACTCTTGGCCTGAGATTGAGCAGCAGTATCTTATGTCGGATCAAGTAAAGATCGTCATCCAGGTTAACGGCAAAGTACGCGGGACTGTCATGATGTTGGCAGAGAGTCGTCAAGATGAGGTTGAGTCACGTGCTAAAAAAGATGATAAGGTTCAGTCACACCTTGAGGATAAAGAGCTCAAGAAGGTAATCTATATCCCCAATAAACTCATCAACTTTGTTGTGTAATTTACAAAATTTTATTATAGTACTTTTATGAATGACACAATCGAGAGAGTGGACGCCACCTCTCAGGCTGCGTATTATGACATTGTTCAAGAGAAGTACCCTACTCTGCCAAAGACAGAACAATTACCGTTATTTGAGCCGATAGTCCTATCGTCAGCTACAGTATGTGAGTTGACAGAGCTACAGCAGGCTTTAGGTGTTGCTGTAAGATGTCTGACTGAAGGATATCTTGACTCTGCAGAACTTCAGTCTCTCATACCATTACCAGCAAATATCATTGATTTGCTCGGTGAGATTCAAGACCACCCAATTGAGAATCAACTTTTACGGCCAGATTATATCTATACTGACGAGGGGGAACCTAGAATATGTGAGGTGAATGCGCGGTTTGTATTTAACGGTATGTACATTACTCCAGAGCTTGCAGGCCAGTTTCAAGAGTACGGTCAGATACCGTCTGGTACTGTAGCTCTCTCGTACTTGCTCGACTCAAGATATCGAGGCATACAAGCTACGGTGGTTAAGGGTAGAGAGCCTGATTATGATATGTACTACTTTAAGCAGTGTAATGACGTCACCGTAATATCTCCTGACAGCTTACGACCAGCCTTGACAGACGAGTGCACTGACGTTGTGTTAGAGCTCCAACACGATGAACTTGAGGTATGTCTCGGTAGCGTAGTTGCCTTAATGAAGCAGGGTGTTACAGTTACCAATGACCCAAGGACAATATTTATCGGACATGACAAACGACTTCTTGCAGCACTGAGCGACAGTGATTTTCTCGGTCGATTTGTAGATGCAGAAGTGGCTGCGATAGTTCAAAAATACGTGGTACCAACGTGGGTTGACGGTTGGAGAGGTCAAGGACAACTAGAGTCTGCTTTTGCTTCGCCAGAAAAGTATGTTGCAAAACTGGCGATCTCAGGTAAATCACAAGGCTACTATGATCTCCAGCACTTTGATGATACTGATTTTTTAAACATGGGAGCAATGGCTGGTGAAGTCGCTATACAAACAAAACTACCGCAAGGTCCCGTTAAATGTGGCGACACTCTTCTTGAGATGGCTGGCACGTTACCGATGACTACAGAACACCCTCTAGGAATGGGTGTTGCGCGTTGGTATGAGCACGGTAACCCTCATGAGCTCGCCGGTGTGAGTGCGGTCCTACAGGAGAGCTTATGAGTGTAGAAGTTTTTCGATCATTGGGTTTTGCTCCTGTCTGCGAAGGGGTGTACTCTTGTCTCTCTCCAGAGAATCAGCTCACTGACTTGCCAAAAGTTTTAGGGGCTGAGTTAATCTCGCACGACGACCAAGGCACGATTATTTGGAGTATTACACCAAGTGGTGTAGATGCAGCTCGGTCTCATGGTAGTCAAGAGTTTGACATGCATACTGATGCATCATTTGACGCTGTACCACCACGCTATGTCGCTATGGAGGTGATGCATCACGACCGCTTTGGTGGGGGCATACAATCATACATTCCTCTCGGTCAGTTGAGTCTTGGACTTAGTCTGAAAGAGCGAGTAGCTCTAGCAACAGATTACATCTGGGATATACCTACTGAATTTAAGTCTGACCAAGCCGAGGCCGTGCTCCCAATCTTGTTTGATCATACTGATGGTGTTGGTATACGTTTTCGTGCAGATTGCATACAAGACGATAACCTTAACTCCAAGCAGGCAGCTGCACTCAGGGGTCTAAATCATGCTATTGCACGTGCACAAAGCACGCAACACACTATACACACAGGCGAGCAGTTGATTGTCGATAATTGGAGGACATTGCATGCACGAAGTCCTGTTTTAGATAAAAAAAGACATATCAAGCGCGTACGATTTTAGTTGAGAAGAGCCCCGTTTATAACATTTTCAGGCGTTATAAACGGGGCTCAGTGTGGACGTTAAACCGTACTTACCGCGGACGCGGTCGTGGTCTTGGACGCCCACCGGGGCGCGGTCTGGGCCGCACCTCATTGCCATCAACCCGATATGGGTCGTCGTCAGGAATGATACCTGGCACTTTTGTACCTCCGTACGTAGTCGATAACCACTAGATTATACCACTATATTTAGCACACACTTTTTGGTTATGCGTTTTAGCTATCATCGCCAAATAAATCATAGCGTGGATCTGAAGGGTCCGGGCTCTCACCGTTATCAGCATTGAGGTACGCTGCAATGCGTTCATCAATGGTGCCGATAGACCGAGTTTGGGGGGGGTGCCACTAATGCCTGTAAGTCATTGCGTTCAGATTGTAGCGTCATTAAATTATTTGTCGCTGTTCTCGCCACTACAGTTACTGCACGTCGTACGGATCGTCGTTTACGAGTGGCTTCGGGGCCGGTTAGATCATCGGGGCTGGGCGTGCTGGGCGTTTGTGGAATTTCTAGTTTACCAAACATATTTATATAATACCAAACTATATCTCTTTTGTCAAGTATATTGCACTAAAACTAATATAGATACGAACGATCTTGCGTATCGGATGTGATTACGCTATAATAACGCGTAAGATTCAACAGATAAATATCCAAAGAGGAGCAGATTTCATATGGGTAAACCAAAGAAGCAAACGAGTAAACGTAAAAAAGGCTTGAGACGAAGTCACTTAGCACTTGCGTTAGCACGAAAAGTAAATTCAAAGAGCCCAGTTAAGGTTTATACAACCAAGCGTGAGAGCGCAAAAAAAGTTAAAGCAGAAACAAAATAACTTCAAACACCCTCAGGGGTGTGCACTTTGTAAAAGGCGGTGACATGGTCAGAGCACATCTGAATATCACAAATAGCGGACACCAAACTCCAAACGAGGGGGCTATATAATGGCGTCAAATAGACATCTTGGCCGAATAGTTGCACTTCAGACACTCTACGAGTATGACTTTAGATCACGCTGTGACGACACTCCAGATATCGATGACTTAGTAGAGCGACACATCTCAAGATATAAGGATACGATTGGTGACATGTCATTTGTCGATAGTCTTATACGTGGTGTGATTAGTATGGCTCAGGAGCTTGACGATCGTATTCAGCCACTTGCACCAGATTGGCCTCTCGCTCAGATTGCGCGGATTGATCACGCCATACTAAGATTGTCCTTTTATGAGCTTTTCTACATCGAGGGAGCTGACATTCCGCCCAAAGTCACTATTAACGAGGCGGTTGAGCTCGCTAAGAGTTTTGGCGCGGATAAGTCTAGCAAGTTTATTAATGGCGTACTAGGCTCAGCGTGGCGTAAAGAACATCCTGAGGACGTAAAGCCGAAGCCAGCTCAATCTGAGGACGCGCCGGTGAAGCCAGACGCGCAGCCCGATAAACCTACCGACAAAGTAGTAGATATTGATGAGGAGAAGCCCGATGAAGCCTAAGCAACCGTTTAATAAGTTTAAAAAATACTTTAAAAAGAAGCCCGCTATTCAAGATATTTTACGTGAGACTACATCTGGTGGAGTTGTGTTTCGCCGTGATGCACAGGGCAAGGTTGAGATTCTGCTGGCGCAGGACGCAAAAGATCGTTGGACTATTCCAAAAGGCCATATCGAGCCTGGCGAGACGCCGCGACAGACGGCAGAGCGTGAGATTCAAGAGGAGACCGGTCTCAAGGAGATGGACGTGCTCAATCATCTCGGTAAGACGCAGTTTCGTTATCGCCGCCAAAATAGCTTAGTCCTGATGACTATGCATGTCTTTTTAGTAAGAGCTAAAGGCGACACTAATAAGCTCGTGAAAGAAGAGTGGATGAACGGCATTAGCTGGTTCCCCTTTAACGAGGCACTTGATAAGATTGAGTACGAGGGTATTGAGAAGCTTATGCTACTCGGCTCTAAACAGATTAGGCAGAATAATTTATAAGGAGATACGCTGAGAATATGGAGCATGACCACTGCTTTTTTGACAATAAGACAAGAAGCAAACGTGCCATCCTCGATACGCCCAGATAAAATACAATCATGAAGATAGACACAACCCCATATCAAGAGTTTGCTAAAAACACGCTGAAGATAACGTTTAAAGATATCTCAGTGTTAATTGATGCATTTACCCACCGCAGTTATGTTAACGAGCATAAAAAGTCGACCGACACGCATAACGAACGCCTCGAGTTTTTGGGTGATGCGGTACTTGAGCTTGCGGTCACCAGATTCTTGTATGAGAAGTACGACGAGCCAGAGGGTATTCTTACCAATTGGCGCAGTGCGCTCGTGCGCACGGAGAGTATTGGAGCTGCAGCGATACGGCTTGAGTTTGAACAGATGTTACGGCTGTCTCGTGGTGAAAAACGCGGTTCTGATAGAGCTCGCCAACAGATACTGGCAAACAGTTTTGAGGCGGTGATCGGTGCGATCTATATCGACCAAGGTTATGACATTGCTGAGCAATTTATTATAGATAATATTGTCTCAACATTACCGGAGATTCTAGAGACTGGTAGTTGGCGAGACGCCAAGAGTTATTTGCAAGAAGTTGCCCAGGAGAAGGACAACCACACACCAATCTATAAGGTACTATCTGAGGATGGTCCTGATCATGACAAGATATTCACACTAGGCGTATTTATTGGCAATCAGCTCAAAGGGAGTGGTAGTGGTAGTAGCAAGCAATCTGCGCAGCAGAAAGCTGCAGAAGAGGCACTTAAGTATTACGAGGAGATGTAGTTAACCAACCCTGTAAACAGCTTATCGTTGCAGAGTTTAGGTGATTACAATATGATTTACAGATGGAAACTCCAAGTCGAGATCAGCCGCTCAGTAAGGTCGTAGAGACAATTGATGGTAGTTTACCCCGATTTTGTGAGTTAATCCACCGTGATTCGTTTTTAGAGGGAGAGGATCCGCGTGCTGTTATAAGGACTTCACACTGTGGCCCGGTGTCTGGTTTGTTAATGGACGAGCTATTACACAGTGGCATAGAGGCTGAGTATGTCAGCGCTGACATACGCGATTTAAGAATTTTTGATGATGACCAAAGATCACATGTGCAGTGTCGGTTTTGGGCGGATGGGCAACCATACCGGCTTGATGCAACGTATCAACAGTTTTTGAGTTTGTTTGGAATGCACTATCGCCATGAAAACTTTAGAGCTGACCACGGGGACAATCACTTAGATTTAGGAGGCGATAGTCCGGCATCCATCTTTCCTCAAGAGCAATATGTAATCGTCGCAGATGACACTACAACAGATGTAGGGGTCTGGGCAGCAGCTGTGGTGAGTCAATTTTGGCAAAATTTTGGCAACGAGACTGGATTTCAGGTGGCACATAATTATACATATCCTGACGATGGCTTATCTTGGGGAACTGACCTTCGTAGGCAGCCGTCATCTTATCAAGTCGAAGCATACTTCAATAATATTTTTAGTAAAGACAGATATAAAACCGTACAAGCTCCAGAGTCTATCCAAGCACTTATAGGTAAATACTCACTAAGATCTGCGGTAGCTTGACTTCAGGGGTGATCATCTGTATAATTCAGCCAAGATTGTTCTATAAACTCTAAACGAGATAATACAGAGAGGATTTAGTTTTTAGATGTTAGCAATTCGAATGCAGAGAACCGGTCGTAAAGGATACCCTACATACAGGGTGATTGTTCAAGAGGCTCACCGTCAGCCAACTAGTGGTCGTGTTGTTGCAAACATCGGAAACTACAACCCGCATACAAAAGAGGTAAATCTCGATAAAGAGAAGGCTGAATACTACCTCAAAAACGGCGCTCAGCCATCAGACCGCGTGGTTCGTGTATTTGAGGGCGAGAAGGTCTCGCTACCGGATTGGGTAACAAAGACAGCTACCGATAAAAAGAAGTCGATCAAGAACACACAGAAACTTCGTCGCAATCAGCCTAAAGAGGAAGCTCCTGTAGAGGATGTAGTTGCCGAAGTTGCACCAGAGACACCAGCCGAGGTAGTAGCTGAATCTCCTGCACAAGAATCTGTGGAACAGGTCGCTGATGCCGAGGTAGCTGATGGGCAAGTATCAGCTGAAGAAGAGATTGCAGCAGATGCAGCTCCTGAAGCGGCAGATCCAAACGCTACTGCTGAGGATCAAGCCGAAAAACCAGCTGAGTAGATCTATAATAACCTCAGAACAAAAAGCCCTCACATGAGGGTTTTTGCTTATACAAAAAGACCACATGGTACAATATGAGTGTCAGTAAACGAACAAGGAGGCAGTATGTCAGCAAATATAGACCAAGACTTTGTAGAGTATGTTGTAAGGTCACTCGTTGGTAATCCAGAAGCAGTTTCAATTAATCGAACAATTGACGAAAAAGGTGTTTTACTCGAGTTGACAGTAGATCCAGAGGATCTGGGGCGCGTCATCGGAAAACGTGGCGGTACGGCGCAAAGCATACGCACGCTACTACGAGCGCTCGGCACCAAGAACGACGCTCGATATAATCTTAAGATTGTTGATACCGACGGCGGTAGCGGCGCTACTAGCTCACGATCTCAACAGGATGATCAGAGCGGCAACAACGATAGCACGGATGATACTACGCAAGATGACGATAGTGCTGACTTAGCGCAATCTGATGATTCTGGCAGCGAGTTTGAAGATACTACAACAGTAGAAGAGTCAGATGACAACCCTGTGGAAGAAGCTGAATCCGAAACTGTGGAAAACGAAGAGTCAGATTTAGCAAAAAATACTCGGAAAGAGCTTGCAGATCTAGATGATCTTGATATATAATTAACATTAGTTCAGGTGAGCATCACCCGCGAACAGCCACTTTCGTTAAAACATCAGTGGACAAAACAAAAAATACAAAGCTTGGTTGCGAGACTGAGAAATCAGAGAGCTTTATATGTGTTAAAAACAGCCCCGTTCAGGGCTGTTTTTAAATTAGAGAGTAAAATGCGTCTTGCGATTCCCGGCACACCGTGCATTCTGATTCTAAATATAGTCATAAAATTGCACTAATTGTAATTATTGTCAATACTCTGTAGACTATATAACAGATGAAAGTACAGATAATTACACTATTTCCGGAGATGTTTGAGGGAGTTTTTGGGAGCTCGATGCTCTGGAAGGCATCTAAAGATGGTTTTGTAGAATATTCATGTATTAACCTGCGTGAATTTGGGCTTGGCCCTCGTAAAACAGTCGACGATACACCATATGGTGGTGGTGACGGTATGTTATTGAAGATTGAACCGTTAACGGCTGCTGTTGAGGCTGCAAGGCAGAATGATCCTGATGCCAAAGTCCTCCTGATGACTCCGAGAGGTAATACCTGGGTGCAATCAAAGGCCAAGCAGTATACTGATGCTAAACAAGGGTTAATCATCATCTGCGGACGCTATGAGGGGTATGACGAAAGGATTGTGTCTGTTGTAGATGAACAGATCTCGATCGGTAACTATGTATTGACTGGTGGTGAGATTCCAGCGATGATTGTGACGGATAGCATTGTGCGATTAATCCCCGGTGTGCTCGGTGGTGAAGCGTCAGCTGAGATAGAAAGTTTTGTGGCAGATGATAAAACAGTTGAGGCGCCTCAATACACTCGTCCAGCTGAGTTTAATGGCATGCAGGTGCCAGAGGTACTACTAGGTGGTAATCACGCTGCAATAGATGCCTGGAGAGCTGATAACGCAAGATAGAAGTTGGAAGATAGTAGATAACTACATTGGTCGTCATTCCTGGGACTAGTGGATACGTTTCAGGAAGCAATTGTAACGTAGGAACTCTAAAATTAGTAGTATAGTTGACTATAGTAGATATAAATGCTATAGTTACACTCAAATGAGTAATAATTCAGAACAATGGATCGCTTTCCCTGATGTAGCAGAACAAACTGATGGCCAAATTATTGTCGGCTATGCTGGGCTACCAGTTGGGTTAGATGCTGACAGACTGCAGGTGAATGCCACAGCCTTGCAAAGAGGTGTTATTAACTTCGGTGGGTATCAAGCGTTGACTCTCGCTGCTTACAAAGGGGAAGAGGACCAATACACCATTGGAGTTGGGTCAGACAGCGGTGGGAACGCATATGGAGTTGGTTCTGCCACAGTAACTAAAGCGCAGTCATCACAGCTACAGCCAGCCAGCGATAAGCAACTGAATTGGGCAGACATCAGAAATGGGTCACTCGGTGTTCAGTGGAATATCAGTGCCCTAAATGGTCGTATAGAAACACATGAACAATATGATCCTTAAATCCGAGCGAAGCAAATAAGCAGAGAAATCCGAAAACAATCTGTACATGGTGTTTTAAATCACAATATTAAGGATGTCATTTCGGATACGCCATTAGGACTTAAGCTTGTAGATCTAGGCCTTGATTCATGGTTTATTAGTGACATCGCTAAAAACGTCATCAACCGTGATTATGCTTCAGCTGTAGGTGCCGTGGGTATACGTGCCATTATTTTAGGTGCTGGGTTACGTAGCTTCAGAGCATTTGGACTAAAAAAAGCAGAATTTAAAGACCAGATACTTGATCCTATTTTTTTTACAGCTAGACCACTGCGTGCTGTGACAGCAGCCGGAGTTTTAGCAACTTCAAGGCTTGTCAGGCCAACTCCTACTAAATCTGAGATCCAAACGCACTCGTAAGATCTGCTACCCTTTCTTAAAGTTAATCAAGTTTACTCGTCCAAGCTAGGTTGTGTTGACTGCTATTAGTTAAATGAAATTATAACAACACGACAATTGAAATAGCGAGACAGAATAAGGCTGAATGAAGCTGCTTCCTATTCTTATAACTGAGTTTAAAACTGGGAATACAGAGTTAAGGCTCTACACTCGCCCTGGCTAGGATGTGAGGAGACTTTGGCCTCTTCGTTGTATAGAATCGCCCAAATGCAACTCCATTATTAATTTAACGTTTAGTATCTCGTCTAAATCTAAATAAAAAATCGAACTTGTGGGTCAATTACTTATTTGGCTGCGGTGGCAGGATTCCACGCTTGATAACAGTGCTACTGGATCCAGCCTTCGCGAGAACGACGATCGGGGTATGAGAATAGCGTGCAAAGTAAAATAGCCCCGGAAGGCTATTTTTAAGAATATGAGTTGTTGTGGTGATAAGCTCAACCACAGGAAGTAAATTTTTGTTTTAAGTTTTTATTTTCCTATGAGCTTGTACCAATGGTACCAGGGGCATAAGCGGTTTGTAAAGAGTTTTTTTGCATTTTCTTCAATAAAATGTACTCTACACTCTAGGTAGTGTACAGTACATACGCTTTAACGCTATGCGACTTCAATCGTACCGCACGCAAGGCGGGGGCCACCGCTAATACCAGAGCCACTTTCTCCCGGTGCATATGGATCAATGTTGGCGTGGACCATAAGTGATGTTCCTTCGGGCGCCGACTCTTTTGAGAGGAGTGATACAGGACCGTCCGATAGGGTGACGCGCGTTGTAACGGCTTCAAGGGCACCGTTTCCATTAGCATCGATGGTGATCATCGGTAAGTCACCAGAGTGATATCCATGGTTGGCGTCAGCATCGGTATTACCATTTGGGCCGGGGTCAAAGTGTCCACCGGCACATTTAAAATCGTCACAATCGCACGAAGCCTTTTCATGGATATGTACGGCATGCTTACCCTCTTTTAGCACTTCTGGATCACCTTTGAGCTCGAGGTGGATATGTACGTACTTCCAGCCGTCAATGTCGTACTCTGTAAAATCGGCTTGACCGTTTACTTTGCCGTGGCCGTTCATCACAGCTTTTGCTTTTTTTGTGACAGTTGCGTCATCTGATAGAATTGAAACTTGCATGATACTCCTTCTTGTTACACTACCATTATCTCACAGTTAGCAACTCTTTATTTGCTCATCATTTATAGAAGCTGGTCATCACGGCCGTTGCAATCTCACGAATTAACTGTGTACGTGATGCATAGACTATGCCAGATGTGTCGCCCTCTCCCTTGGTGTAAATGACAATAATGAGTGGACGCTTTTTGTAGGCAATAATTGCACCATCGTGTAGTCGGTCATCAAGCTGACCATATTTATGGTAAAACGTTGCACCAGTCGGTACCGCCAGTGGTATCATATCCTCATTGTTGGTATTTTGCATATAACTCAATAGTAATTTGGTGTGTACCTCGTCCAAGAGTTCACCTGTAAAGATTTTTTGTAATAACAGAGCTTGATCTGATGGCTTCATAGTATTGCCAACATAGTTGTAGGAGTTAATACCATTAGCTCGTGCGTAGGCAGTAAGCTCGCTATGACCAACGGCCGAGTTAAGTGCTGCCCACGAGTTATTATCGCTACGATTGAGCATCAGGCGGAGGTGTTCTTGGGCTGCGTTTCCATCAATGGTCGAGGCGAGTGTGTATTGTCCTGTTTCAACCAGATGTAAAAATGCTGCAGCAGTCAGCACTTTTGTAGTGCTCGCTCCGTGGTACGGTGCTTGGTCACCGTAGTTCATTTGAGTACCGGTTTTGCTGTCGATAACCGATACACCGATGCTGAGATCGGGGCGTGTTGCCAAAATTGCTTGCACTTTTGTATCTATGGCACTCCAAGTACTATCTTTGATCGGCTCAATTGTCTCCTTTTTATCTTCGACAACTATACTTGGTGTGCCGTCATCAGATTTGTTGCTCTTAATACTTTGCATGATCGTATACCCTCCAAAAATTAGTAGACATAAAGCACTAAGTGCAATAATCCGTCGTGTGCCGCGACTCTTTGGCTGCTTGGGTCGAGGTCGCGAATGCATTGGCTGATAGTGCCTGTACCCATTATTCATGACTATACTATATCACCCACTCACGAGGTGAGCTATATTTGACATACAAGCATTATTAGACTATAATAAATATAATGAATAGACTCAATGTAATGGAGCGTATTAGTCTAATACGACGTTCTACTATACTCGTTGTAGGTGCATTATTAATGTCGTCATGCGCAATCGAGTATGAGGATACAAATAACAGTATTGTAAAAGATGAACAATGTGTCGATTCTTTCGGTCTTTCACCGGAAGAAGCTGATACACTTGTCGGTTCTGATATGCGTCAAGACCTGAATCAAGACCCACTATTTCGCGCAGCTACGGTCAACATCGCATCATATAATGGCTATGGTAGCGGTGCATTAGTCCGTAAAGATACCGGTGAGCTTGCGGTAAGAACCGTGCGTCATGTACTAGAGCCTGCAACAGCCTCTCCGTATGGCGGAATATTTTTCCCTGGATATGGTTGGTGGAGTGTAGCTGGCTGTGATCTTGAGGAAACCAGTGTTGATAAAGTAGGGGACTCGTTAATTCTTGGTGACAGCGTGTCAGAGATTTTAATTCCCGATGACGTATCAAGCCAACTAGATGCAAGAATTGCAGAGGGTAAAATACAGCCACTCGCTAACTATGAAGATGCAGAAGCCGATTATTTTATTGAACAAGGATATGTTGCGCGTATTGCGGATGCAAAAACAGGTAGCTACACCGAAATACCGTTTCTGTCGGATGACTATACCGATAATGATAATATAATTAATCTATACTCTAGCAGGAGTGACACGATCGATGTTATATGTCAGGGCAGGAGCGGACAGCCGGTGCAGATGGGGGATGCAGACACAGATACAATTAGCGATGAAACTTTTGGATCTGTCTCTATGATTAGATCGCGAGTTGAAGATATTGTTGGTGATGATCCTAGATGCTCGAGTGCAGTAGTTGCAATAAAGAATCGATAATAGTCTGCTCCTCCTGGTATACTTGGAGTCAAATGAGGAGTATAAACGAGAAGTGCGCTGTTATTGGGGTGAGCAACACGCGAGACTTTGATGTGGCTCGTTTAGTGTACCTTGGACTGTGGTCTTTACAGCATAGAGGACAAGACAGTTCTGGGATCGCCTCGTACGACGGCGTAAAACTTCACGTTCATAAAAAGAGTGGTCTCGTAAGTCATGTTTATGATGAGACTTCACTCGCAAGTCTTAAAGGGCAAGTCGCTATCGGTCATAATCGGTACTCAACGAGTGGCGGTAAAGATGATGCGCACAATCAACCGTATTATTACGAGTCTCAAAATTTTGCGTTTGCACACAATGGCAACCTACCGTTTGTTGATAAACTGCAAGCGTATCTTGATAAAAACGATATTTCGCACGAGGGCTACAATGACACTGGCTTGATGAGTTTAGCGCTCCGTAATGAACTGAAGACAGGTAAAACGATAGAGTCAGCAATAAAAAAGTGTTGGCCACTCTTTACGGGAGCTTTTAGTTGTGTCGGACTTTTGGGTGATACTCTGTTTGCCTTCAGAGACGAGCATGGTATTCGGCCACTCGCTCTTGGTAAGACAAGTCACGGGTATATTGTAGCCTCAGAGACTGTTGCTCTTGATATCATTGGCGCAGACTTTGTCCGAGACATTTTACCTGGCGAACTGGTCTGTATTACAGGTGAGAAAATTGTTTCAGTACAGATTGCTAAAGGTGAGGAGAAGATTGATGCATTTGAGTTTGTCTACTTGGCACGACCAGATAGCCGGATTGCAGGGATGAGTGTCTATACGACCCGGTACAAAGCGGGTCGGTCGCTAGCAACGGCATCTAAAACTAAGGCAGATGTGGTCATTGCTACACCAGATTCAGGCTTGTCGGCAGCCACTGGCTACTCGCACGAGTCTGGTATACCACTCGAGTTTGGACTACTTAAAAATAGATATATCGGTAGAACATTTATTGAGCCTGAGAAGATCAGAAAAAACAGTGTCGAACTCAAGTTTAACGTTATCGTTGAGAGCGTTGCGGGTAGGCGGGTGATACTCGTTGACGATTCACTCGTACGTGGCAATACGATGAGATACGTCATCGGGCTGCTTAAAAGTTACGGCGCAACTGAGGTACATGTCAGAATCGCCTCGCCGCTCGTAAAATACCCTGATTTTTACGGCATCGATACACCTAAAGATAATGACTTAATTGCTAGCGAGTACTCGGTAGAGGAGATCAGAAAGATCATCAAGGCCGATAGCCTGGAGTACCTAGCTTTAAGTGACTTTGTAAAAAGTACAGGGTTACCAAAGTCGCGCCTCAATTTGTCGAGTTTCAATGGTGTTTACCCGATCCCAGTACCAAGTACCGATGACTAAAATCGTGTAAGTTGGCTGGAATAGTCCAAAATTTGGAGGTATACTAGAACCAGTAACTTTTAAAGGAGGTGTCATGATTTGGACAGTAATAGTAGTGCTCGTTGTTCTGTGGGTAGTAGGTCTTCTTGGTGATATTGCAGGAAACTTAATACATATACTGCTCATTGTTGCACTAATTGTGTTTATTTATAACATCATCACCAGCCGTAAGTCGTAGTATTGTTCAGCTGTAGGTAGGTAGCTTATCGCAAGTTTTGCATAAACGTGAATAGTTCTTCAGTAACACGCTGACTTTGAATGGGTTTACCTGGTATAAATACCGCAATTGTCTTGTTCCATGTTTGCACCTCGGCTTTGGGATGTATCGAGAGCAACTGTTTCATCTTAACCTCATCAAGTACGCCGTCAAGGTTCGAGTGTAGAGTTTGATCCTGGGAATATATCTTCACGCTCTTATCAAGTTCTGGCCATAGTGAAAATTTTACAAGACCTGTACGTGGACGAATCATCTTCAACCGACCTTTTTTGTTGATGATGATTGTTTCCGACTGTTCTTTAGTGGTTTCTACCATCATCACCGTGAAAATATTAGGATACGGTTGTCTGCCGGTACCGCTATTAAATCTATACTCAAAAAGCCAAAATTTTCGATTCTTGATCATTCCCTCTACAACATTCCTAGATATAGTCAGCCGTGAAACAGAAAAGGCGAAGCCGTGCTTTGAGCTTAGTCTCATAGATGGGTAAAATGTAAAATTATTATCTGCCGCAAAATTTTGCATGATGAGTATATGGCTACCAAATTGCCTTGCTCCGTAAGTTATCATATACGCAGATACCACCAATATTACGCTAAACATGATAGTAGCTATGAGCGCGGCACTATCATCATCGCGTAAGTATGCATGTGTGCCCGCTGCAACAAAAAATATCGATGCAACTATAGTTGCGCTAAGCGATAAAATAGCAATAACAAGTAAAGCCTTGTGCGTTTTTGATGTGTGCCACGTACTGCGCATACGATCATAAGATGCGCTAAGTTGCTGAGAAAAAGAATACGAGCGGGAGAAGGACGTAAAGTTAATAGACATATACCATAGTGTATCGCACTATCAGCTCGAGGTTCAAACCTGAGTAGTGTATAAGACCCTAGTTATTTCATAAATA
>Ga0115567_10003450_pt1 | contig 15552 bp, 9 predicted proteins | sample COGITO_mtgs_1204_2_FD_88679 | JGI IMG/M metagenome (GOLD analysis project Ga0115567, IMG submission 88679) | Pelagic marine microbial communities from North Sea - COGITO_mtgs_120412 | ecosystem: Environmental > Aquatic > Marine > Epipelagic | place: Germany:Helgoland, sampling site Kabeltonne... | reverse complement strand
TAAACCCTAAACCCTAAACCCTAAACCCTAAACCCTAAACCCTAAACCCTAAACCCTAAACCCTAAACCCTAAACCCTAAACCCTAAACCCTAAACCCTAAACCCTAAACCACCTCGACGCGGGCGCCTCTGCGCCATCGGAGCAGCGCAGCATACAAGCAACTAAACCCTAAAATACGGCACCAAGACTATCAAATCCCTTCAACATTTTGTTGCACAAAATTAAGGCCGCCACCCGACGCACAATCCCAACCGCTGCATGCTAGGCCGCAGGCGCAGCGTCCTGCTCGACATGGTCACCCTGCGAACAGGACGCCTCCTTCTGGCGCGCCTCGGGCACTGGAAAGTTGGCGATGCTGTCTAATTTTTCCCACTCTTTCACAATGCGCCGCGCCTGGTCGAGCTTGGGCTCCTTCGTCATGGGGTTGTTACACAGGTCGATCGTCTTGGCTGTCGCCAGTGTCGAGTTGGAGCACCACGTTTCACACCACAGCCACTCCTGAGGGAGTGAGAAGATCGGGACCTGGTGCTGTGCGTAGTTTGGCAGATCCTGATCGAGGTTTGCAAGCGAGTTGGGGTCGCGTGAAAGCTGAGAGTACACCATGCGAAGTGTGTCACCTGCGCCAAGCTCACGAAAGCGCCGCAGGTCGACCACGTACAGCGCAGAGATGTGGTATTTTGATGTGCCGAGGTGCTGAGCCCAAAACCCCTGCTTCCAGAAGCGAAAGCCCTCAATTTCCTTCTTATTGTCGCAAAAGGGGGTATAAGCATACGGTTTGCCTTTGAGGTCCATGTTCCATAGCTCCTGCACATCCGCGCGGACCACCTGGTCCGAATCGATGTAGATGATCTTGGGGACAGAGAGCGGAAACAGCACGTCGAGCATGAGCACCTTATATCCCCAGATGATGCGCTGCTTTTCGGTCTGCTGGTGGAGCCACGAGGGCCACTTGTACGTCACGAGCTCGTATTCGAAGCCATGCCGCGCCGCCATTTTGGGGATCACATTCTTGAACGCAGGTGAGAGAAAGTTTCGCAGAAGCCAGAACTTGACTGGATTCTTGGTATTCTGCACCACAGAGAGCATCATGATCTTGAGAAATCGCTCGTACAAGTGCCCAGATGCGAGCGAAAAGACGTGGATCGTCTCGAGTTCAGAAGGTTTCAGAGCGACAACCTCTTCGCCCGCCGCGTCGCCCGGTCCTGATGCGTCATCTGACTCGTACCCGAACATGCTCTCTATCGAGGACCAGATCGACGCACCTACCCTCTCGCCACCGCCCGCCTCATCGACTCTGTCCCGCAGACTTGCCATCTCGTACCCAGGGCGTCGCTTTGCGCGCAACATGATGACTTGCGGCTCCCACGTCAAGATCGCCACAGGGATTTCATCGTGGGTGTTGTCGTCGTTGTCCCAGAATGCATACATCTCCCGCGAGCGCCCTTTCGCTGTGGTGAGAGAGAATACGCCAGGTTGTGCCTTCAGCTGGAAGTATCCGAGGTTGCTCATCACGATCGTGTCGGAAAGCACGCGCTGTGTGCCCGTGGTGCTCGCTTTGAGGAGTTGCAGCTGCAGTCCTGCGGGCGGCTCGTAGCGCTCCTCGCCACAATGCCCGGTCAGGAGAATGCGGTCGAGGCGGTACGTCGCCGACAGAACCTGCTCATCGTCGCCCAGCTGGTCGAGCTGAATGTTGTCCATATCGTGGCGGCACGCCTCCGCCTCAACGAACCACGCGTGTGGCGGGTGAAGCTGCATCGAGAGAAGCTTCGACTCCGGTAGCCCGGAGAAGGATGCGCGGTGCGCCTCGATCACCTCGCCGTGGGCGTCGAACTCCAGGAAGGTCTTGAGCACGTATCGGAAGTAACCCTTAATCGGAAGGGAGGTCGTGTCGGCCTGGGGATTCAGCACAACGTGAACACGCGCACCGAAAGCCTTGGCGAGGGCCATAAGAAGCGGTGCGATGCGCTGCGCCGCCTTGCACAGGGGGTCGACTGCCGCCGTGACTTGCAGCAGCGCTTCTTCGCTGCCGCCCGCGTAAAACCCCGTGAGGCGCGCCTTCCACTGCTGCGGAATCTCCTGGCGTTGGATGCCTTTGAGGCGCTGGCGCAAGACTATCAGCGAGGCCTTAAGTGCAAGTGAGGAGAGCCAGTCCGATGTGACTGTGTCGGCGTTAACGCCCGGAAACGAGGCGCGCTCGAGCGTCGTGTGCACATGCCGCACGCGGTCCTCGAACTCGGTGGCCTCCGAGAGCGTAAAGTCATCCATCATGAAGCGCGAATCCGCTGAGACGAAAAATATCCGGCCGGCGGTGGCAACGGCACAGTCGCCTGGGGCGACACCGAATGCAGCTTGCGCGGCAGCAGCCTGCTGTCCGGGCGGCACTGTGCCTGCGGGGAATCCCTCCGGGACAAACTTTCGGACTGCAGCGAGCAGTGGGGCAATCGTTGGGTCCTTGGGGGCGCGCACAGCCCACTCGCCGGCCTCGAGCAGCGCTGTCACGTTTGTGGCAAGGCGCAGGATCTTGGCGGCCGTCGTCTGCGCCGTCTTCTTGTCCTTCCACGTGCGCTGGGCCTCCTGCAGGACAAGCAGTGCCTCTTCCGGGTTGCTGCCCGCCGCGCCGTTGTGCAGCAGTGCCAACCGCACCATCCCCGAGTGTTCCAGTGAAGACTGGGAAAGTCGCTTGAGTGCGGCGAGAGCGAGCTCGCGCCCGACGGGCGTCGCGAGATCAACGGCGACGATATGGGAGATTGGGCGCGTTGTCGAAGTGTCCTCGTAGCCAGGGACGTGAAAGCGCGCGGCATCGACCAGCGCGGACACCCCCACGGCACTGATCATCTTGTCTGACCGTGCGGTGCCCGGCACAATCTGCGGGTGAAAGCGCCTGTATGCACCGCCGGCGAGCTTGATGATTTGCGGGTAGAGATCTGCGTGGTCCATGAGCTTGCCGAAGTAGACCCCGCGTTGCACCTCTACCTGCTGCACGCTTAGCTGGTGCATGAACTGGTTGATTTCTGCCTCTTTCCCTTGCATCACGTGCCCATTGACGACAATCACTGGCTCGCCGACTTGCAGCCCAGCTGTGCGGATGAAGTCTGTGCTCTCTTTGAGGATTATGTCGCGGCTCGCGTCTGCACATGCCGAGTTCCACCGGGCGCGGTCAGGCTTGCCTTTCGAGTTCCTGTACTTAGCTGGAAACTGTTTCACGGTGCCCTTGAAGTTCGCTTTGAGTTGCTGCAGCTGGATTTTCGCCGACGACTGGGGTTGCATACCCATCTCGCTGTGAGAAGCGAGGAATGTGAACGCCGCTTCGCGCCCGTGTCTGTCCATCAGCGCATGGAACAGCCGAAAGAACCTGACTGCTGGGGGGATTTCCGTAGCTGAAGCGGCGCTCGTGTCCCCGTCGTCGTTGCTGTTGTCGTCTCGCCCTTTGCCGGCAGGCGCTCTCGTTTCCGCCGATGCCGGTACTTGCTCCAAGCTTGCAAATATTATTCCAGCGCGAAAAGGCATCTGCTGCTGGATCATTTGAAACGCCTCCGCAGCGAGTTGCAGTCCCTCGAAATCAGCGGGGTCAATGACAAAGAGAGCGGTGTAAAGGTTGCGGGCCACGAAGCGGAGACGGCCCGGCCAGCCGCGCTGGAGTAGTTGCCCGAGATCGCGCGGCCACTTGGCGTACGTATCATCGCGCTCGAGGTCATTCATCCACGTAATGAAAGCCTCCTCGCGGATGTCGAGCCGAAAGGACCTACTCTCCTGCCCGCCCATCATCCCGCCCATTCTGGCGTCTTCGTTCGGCGCGTTCAGAAGCTTCCGCCCAGATGCAGCGTCAATGCCGAGCCCCGTAAGCTCCTCAATTAGCGCTGTCTCATGCCGGACGACGTCGAGAAGCTGGTAGGGACTCATGGCCTCGACATCCAGCTGGCGGCCATTGAGCAGCACGAGGTTGGCGCCCGGGTGAAGGTACTGCTGATTCCCCTCAATCTCGGCCTTAACCTGCTGATTCACGCGCATTCGCGAGAGGGACGACACCATGCTCGGGAGGTTGTGGGAGAGGTCCCGGATCAGGCGCAGCGGTTCCTCCGCCGACATGACGCGCTGGGAGGCCTGGATACCAATATCCTTGAGGTTCCAGACCTTTAATTCTGTGCTGTCACTCCGGAGCACGTCCTCCCGCAGCGTATCGCGAAATGCCGTGAGGTCCTCCATGAGCTCTTCGCGGCGCCCAATCAGCACCATAAAGTCGAAGCCGTCGATCGTATCCTCCTGATCGGCCACCGCGTCCCCGTCCTTGCCACTGCTCTCCCTGTCACGGTCGTCTACTGTCTTGTACTCCATGTTTTTAATTGCCAGCTCAACTCCGTAGCCCTGCAGTGGCATGCGCGCCGGAGCGCGCGCGGGCCAAGCGTGGCGCAGCACGTAGCGCACCGTGCCGGCGTCCACGAGCTTGGTCAGCTCAGCGTGGAATGACAAAAACGAAGGTGTGCCTATTGCCGCGTACAACAGAACGGTGGGCGCTACGGCGCCCCCGGTGCTGGTGGATCCCCCGTACACGTGATCGAAGCTGAGCACGTTGACGTCATCAGGTGGGGTCTTCCCGCCAGGGCGAATGGCAGCCAGAGCATCCTTGACCTCACTGGGCTCTTTGATGCAGCTGCCCGCTATGACTGCGACTGCATTGGCGCCCAGCTTGCAACCGCTAGCCTCAGCGTGGGCCCAGAGCTCCGCGAAGGCCTGGAGCTTCGGGGAGTAGTTCCGCAGCGACAGCGCGTACTTGAGTATGTCCACGCGCGCGTTGGATACCAGCGTTCTGGCAGCCGATAAAGCCGATTCGTACTGGTCCTTGTCACTCATTTCCAGAGCGTTGGCTGGGATCGCAGTCGCGTAGCGCCAGAAAAGCTCGTCGCCGTCCCCGTCTGACGTTCCGCCAGAAAAGAACTCGGAGGCCTCGAGGACCAGCGGTGCGACACCCCAGGGAGCCTCAAGGGACACCTGTACATTCTTCGCCCCCCTCGACGCACCACGAAGGAGTCCCAACTGCGCAACCAAAAGCAAGAGGCTCCACACGAATGCACGCTGCATGGGCCGTCAACTATTCCTGACGGAATTGCCCAAGAACCGAACATCATGAGTCGCTTTACTTGGTTTTTCAGCGTCTACAAAGGGGCCACGGGGTTCAGACGGAACCAAGCGAGAACAGAGGGCACTGAGCCCTCGGGAATCGACCGAGCGGCCCTGATCTCTCATTCAGCACGCCACACTAGTAGTGTTGGAGCGCTGTGCCCTTACGAGGGCGCTGTTGCGCCGAGGATGGGGCCTCCGACCGTGGATTCTAGAGGTGTAGAGGAGAGCGACGACAAGGGAACACTTCCAAAGGTCCGCGATCTCCTGCGCAGCAACTCGCCTGGGCCAGCCCTCCATCGTTTAGCCACGGCCGGCTTGCGTATCCGCAGAGCCGTTCGAGAGGCGCAGGCTGCATGGTGCCATAACACTCACAGATCTGTGCCGCAGGGCTGGTCGAAGCAGTTATCCAACAGATGGAAGGAGCACCACTACTTCAATGCCAAGTAGGTCATGCAGAGCTGGGAGTTTCCGAACTCGAGCGCGACCGCGTCACCCGCGCCACACAGGGGGGCTTCGGCACTGCCGGCAAAGCAGGAGCAGTCCGCGAAGCATGGCGCGCTGACGGTGGGTGCAGGCGCGAATCGGGAGGCGGAGCGCTCCGGGGCTATCTCCAGCTCGTTGGCTCAACGTTGTCTCCCGCCTGAAACATTCGACATTTCATCTTGAGCGAGCGAGGTCGAGTACGTAACGCAGAACACGTGAGTGCGGAGGGCGCGGAGGTGTGCTGCTCGAACTCGCGCCTGCGGCTTCTGGGCAGCGCTGCGCCTCGCTTAGCCCAGGCTCGGGGCTGCAGTCCATTTGCCAACCAGTACACTTTGCCGCTGAGTAATGCGCTTGCAATGCGTGGCACGTCCGGCACATGTGATGCGCGTTCACGTTTCTGTGCAGATTTCGAAGACCCCCTACTGCTGTGTTGCAGGGTTTCTGTATCAGCGCACATCGATCCATGGCACGGATGGCGGCTCGTGGACCTGTGTTGGTTGTGAGGATCTCGAGCGACGCCCTAGGCCTAGGAGACCCGGAGTGGAGCGCGAAAACGAGTAGTTATGACTAGTATTGATACTATCACTACTGCTCGTGAGTCATCGCGAGAAGCACACAGTAAAGACGTCGTAGTGTGTGGCTGCATCTCAACTCGCGTACTGAAAAGCGACACTTTACTGGGCCTTGTGGACTTCAATTCAATGACTCCACGGTTGACTCATTTGAAACCACTCAGTGTTCTCGAGTTTTTTGTTGCATCGCTTTTCGCTGAGTAGCTGTCTTGAACGACAGTATCTCTACTTCTTCTTCTTGCCAGCCTTGTGTTTGGCCATTATCGCCTTCTGTTGCGCCTGGAATTTTTCGAAGGCCTTTTTCTTCTCCTCCTCGGCCTGCACATTGTGAGTCAGATTTAGGAGGCCACGCGCCGACAGCGACAACATGGTTTCCTGAAACGTCGCCTCGCATCGAGGTGGGGCGGACGGTTCAGAGCTCAGGCTCAAACCTGGAGCTTTGCAGCCTTTTTGGCGTCAGAATCCTGCTTCTTCTTCTCAGCGGCAGCGACAGCGGCCATTTCCTCAAGCGCCAACTGACATTGCGGACACTCACGACACGCCTTCTCACACAGACCTTTACCCGCCTTCGGCGCTTCCGCCTCCTGCTGCGCCTTCTTTGTGGCATCCTTGTTGGCCTCTGCTTCTGCCTTTTTCCGCTCCTCCTCCTGCCTCCCGTCAAGTTTAGGGTCAATCTCAGAACAAGTCCAGAATGCTGAGGCCATGCGCGCAAGCAAGAAGGGGTCTGCCTTGTGTTTCTCCTCCTCAATACGGAGCCGCTCCATGTCCGCCTGAATTTCTTCTTCGGACTGGTTCGTCTTGGTAGCCTCTGCTGTTGCCATGACAATCACTTCCTGGAGACCGCGCTCCGCGGCTTGCCGGACCTCTTCTTTCTCCGAGACCATGTCTGTCTGCAGCTGGTCGAGCTTCTCCAGCAGCCTGTCAAATTGCGTCGACAGATGTGAAGATGCCATCCCCTTCAGCAGTGCGGCCAGTGCAGTAGCGCCGTACTGCCGCATTTCGGGGTTCGAATCGCGAACGCACGCGGCCAGCTCTGGCATGAGCACAGGCACGTAAGGAACAAGGTCCTTCCCATTCAGAACGAGTCCGCACATATTGCCGACAACCATTGATGCGCGCTTCTTGTGCTCAATTCGGCGTTCTTTTAGCGCTCTCGAGAGTACAGGGACCATTACTGCAAGGCATGGGCGGTCGATAGGATTCATAAAGGTGACATCCATGAGAAGCTCGATACACGGCACGGTCTTCTCTGCGCTGTTACAGATCGCCTCGATGAGGTGAGGCACCATGGCCTTCATCTCCGGCGAGTGAATGGTAGCGTACGCCATTGCCGACAGTGCCTTCTGCGCCGCGGACTGCACCTGCAAACTCACGCGCCGTCCTGTACGTGAGCACATGTGCGCGTCCGATGGCACATGCCCCCCCGGGGCAACCGTCGCTGCTGTCTCTTCTATCCTCGCTTGTTGGTCATTGCATTGGACGGGCGATAACCTCTGGCTTGGTGTCAGTCAGGGACTCGATGACTGCAGGCACCATGACGTCCATGAGCTGGCCCACCTGCTTTCCCGACAGCTCCGACTGCGCCTGGAACTTTTGCAGACACGCCACCTTGCTCTGCCAAGTGCTCGAGCGGTCGCACAAAACCTGAACCCACACGGACATGATCAAGGCTTGGTTCAAGGCATCCCGGATTACTAGAGTTTGCGAACATGGAAGAGTGGTATTTGACAAGGGGGATTCGTGCTTCACCGTTGCCATGATGGGAATGTAGACTGCGAGAGCATGTGGAGAGCAGAGCCGTACAATTGCAGACAGCGCAGCATCCGCTGCTGATCTGACCTCTGTGACTTTATCACCTGTCGCCTTGATGATCGCTGGCATGATTTTTGCGGCGTATGGCTCGAAGATGTGAACGAGCACGCGCATCAGGCACTCGGTCGCCACACACGCGCCAGCGCGCTTCTCCTGATTCTTCTTATCAGCCAAAGCCACCACAAGAGATTCGAGTACACCGTGTCCCAGCAGCGACTTTGAGCGCATGCCTTTGACCGCCGCCGCCAGTCCATACCCAGAAGCACGCGCGTTGGCGCCGCCAATGTCCGCAAGATAATGATCCAGAATTTCCTTTCCGCGATCGCCGGGAAGCACACGCACCGCCGACGCGATGCCTTCTGCGGCCGCAGTCTGCACATCGTCCGTTGGACACGCAAGAAGCGACGCGAGGCGGTTGACGGTGTCGGTTGCCTTGTCGGCGTCACCCTGCTTGCCGGCGATCTTGCCGAGCGTGCGCGCAATAGACGCGGCAGTACGGTCGGCGCGGTCGGTGTCCGTCTCGCCGTTACCGTCGGTGTCAAGGTACTTCTGCAACATCGGAACGAGCGCGCTAGCGTCTGCCCACTCGCCGACTGCCACCGCAGCCGCGCGTACCTGCGGCGACTCGTCGCCCATGGCGCGCATGAGCATTGCCGAAAGCGCGCCCCCGTCAATCGCGCCGGCGTCGCTCACCGCCTTGCCCTTCACCTTGTCCACGAGATCACCAAGGATCTCTGCCGGGAAAAGCGTGTCGATTTGCGCGTCCGCGCCCACATTCGTACAGCCCGCCATCCCAAACCTGGACGGGTGATGTCGTGGTGAACTCTCTTGAGTGGACTCCTTCGCACATGCGTAGTACCCCACTTTTTGCCCCCGAATTAGCGGAGCCTTCCTGGAAATACTCTCGCGAGGGCCGCGACGCCACTTTACACTCCTGGTATTCCTTGCAACGACGGAGCTCCAGTGTCCATGACCTGGAAGCAGATGTAATCCTTACATCTGCTTCCAGGTCGTGGAAAGGCCAGGGATGGGATGTAAGGTTGAGAATGCTGATTGCATGCGCACAGCCCGGGTATAGAGTTGGGCGAAGACGCAAAGGATTGCCACAGGCTCGCAACTCGGTCTGATCTCACTTTCACTTTCACGATCCGCCCGATTGCATCAAGCTCATCACCCCCCCGCGTTTCGATAGGACCGCACGCAATGCGATCGATGCACGGACTTAAATGAGTGCGGCAACGCCCCTCATCCATGAATCAGCTATCCGCCGCGACGGTGCGTTGAAAACTATTTCGCCCTTGGTGCCGCAGACGAGACGAAAGTGCGTGGGGTCATCGGGCGGAAGGCCTGCCGCAGTGCAGACAACCGGTCAACACGAGTCCAATAATTCTCGTCACATACGAGAGCCACAGTGAACTTGGGCCGGGCGCCCACCAAACTGTTTCGAGGCGTCAGGACCAGGTCCGCTCAAGACTGCGTGCACCTTGAGAGCGCGAGAGCGTAGCCCGCCCCACGAGACGTTGCCATGCGCTTGCATTTTCACCAACTTCTCGTGCGGTATGCCCTTGCCTGTAGTAACGAGACCGAACATCAACACCGGCATAACTTGGACGAGAGGACATCTGGCACTAGTGTAGATTCGGCGTTGAGGGCGCTTACCTCCTTTGGTGTACTTGAGCAAGACGCTACCCGCAAAGACCACAGTCTTGCACTCTTCCTGCATCGGCCCGCAAATATATTGTTCATCGCCGAGAAAGATGGCACGTGCGCAAAACGGGGCGGCAGACCTCGGACGCCGCTCCGTCCTCTGGAAATGTCGAGCTCCTATCTTGGGATGATGAGCTCCGGCTTGACCTGAACGCGCCAACTCTCGAGGTTAAGTAAACGTTCGGGCTGGGTTGTACCGGACTCTAGTATGCAAACGCGCAGCATCGGGCAATTGTAGATGGTAGGCTGGGATTGCCGCTGGCTGTGTGAATTCTTTTTGAGCGAGCTCTTGAGTGCTGCGCCTTCCACGGGCGACTTGGTACCAACCTGCGCGTCAGCGCAATTCAGCTGGCCATAAGCGGGTCAGTGTGCGGCAGTCATTCCGAACACGCGTTAGGGCTCAGAATTGTTGGGGGAAATGGCACACAGAATTATGGGGGAGCGCTGGCTCGCACCTTAGCGCCAGAGTGCTGAAGCTCTCCCACACCCAAGCCGCCAACGTTGCCTGAAGCAGCGCCGTGTGCGAACTCGGAGCCAGCGTTCGGAGTTGTACCTGCATATCCAGTATCCTGCCCATCCTGCGAGTGGGCACCTGGAGTGGTGGAACATCGAGACGCAACGACCGCCGGCGACTGCCAAGGCCATACCCTCAGCGATACTGTGCCCAACACTGCTTGCGACAAAAAATGAATTTTCTTCGGCAGCTCAAGTATGCCCAAGTGAGTAGATGAGGCGTCACAAAAGTGACAGCAGACAGGGAGAGGGGCACGACCTCAGCCAGGGCGCCAGATTGACGCGAAAGCGCCAGTGCCCCCCCCTCTTTCTTTGCGCTGTGCCTGTTTCCGGCTTGTTCGTTGACACCAGCGACTGCATCCCCCGGCCAAATGGCGCTACCGGTCTCTCTTGCCTCTGCAGGCTTTCCCAATGTCTCCGCTTCCTCGCTGGCCCGCACTGCATCTGGTTTACTGCCCAGAACGGCCCCCCCTGCTGAGGCCTTCCCAGCACTGACGCGAAGACCACTTGACGCCTGGTCGATAGCTTTTGATGTCACCCTCCACCCTCCATCACTGCCCAATACCTCAGACGACGCTACTGATACTGCAGGTAAGCCGGCTGAGCGCGTCTGCGGACCATTTTCCGCCCGGGCCACGTCCTCAGCTCGTCCCCCCCGCTCGCTCGCGCTGACCTCGGCAGCCGTGCAGACAGGGGCGGTCAAAGTTGCTGCCTGCGACGCAGAAAGCTCGGCGCCAGTTGTGGTCACCCCGAAATCGTGTACGGCGAGAGAGATGAACAGCGAGGCTCCGTCGGTGTCGAGACCAACCCAGCTGGCCCGCGCCGGAATCCGTCAGCCCAGCAATCAGCAGTCAGATCGCACGGTTCGCGGGGGGCGAATGGTCTCGAGTGAGTGGGCAAGTACCGCTCTTGCACGGGTGGGGCTTTCAGGACGGGAACTGTCACCGCACCAAGCGGCCGAAGCGTGCCGCCTTGGTCGTCCATGAGCGAGAGAGACACCTCACCAACCACATCTCCCAGCGCTGTCTCTTCTGCATCTTCGCTCCGCAGCTTGCCCTGCGCTTCTTCGCCAAGGGCGAACTCCATCGAAAGCGCCCATTCGGGATCTCGCGACCCCTTGCCGCTCACCACAACCGTCCGCTGTGCGAAGCCATCAACCTCCACAACACACAGCACATTTCCAGCCCCGGCCCCACGCCCGAATTTCGAAGGGCGCGGCGCTAGACCGGAGCATTTGATCGCCGATATCACCACGCGCCCGCCTTTGATGGGGTAGCAGTGCTTGTGGAGGCAGCGTCGACAGAGTTTGAAGTCGCATTTTCGCACGCAGCGGAAGCGCGCTGGCTTCTTCGGGGGCGCGTCGGCTGGGTGCGATGCCAGACACCAGTCGCAGACCCATGAGGAGCTGCGTTGCCGCGCGTCCCTCGAAAGCGGGTGCGGATGCACCTGGCGGCGAAAATGCTGCCCATCACTCAACCGCACTGATACGTTTGCTAGCTGCAGGGGGAATGTGGCGAAAGCTGGCCCCTGGCACGCCAAGGACACGCTTGCTGACGCACCTTGAAATGGTGCCCAGTAGTATCGGACCGCGACATGGCAACGTCGCCTGGAGGATGCATCAACCTGCCATGCTGCAGGCTCAAACCAGGAAAAAGCCACAAGCTCATGCCTTTGATACTACCGTCCAGGAGCATGGGAAACAAGGAAAAATTCCAGCGGCGGGTGGGGCCGCACCAGAGGCCTTCATCAGAGCGCGGGGCGAGGCCCAAAAAGTCCTCCATCGAGACCCACATTGCCACATAGCTGTTTGATCACAGCAATTCAGCTCACTCGTAACCTTGTAGCCGGGTCCCAAGGGTATTCATGGAATTCACCTCTGGGCCGGATTTGCCGGAATGCCCTGCTTGGTCGCGGCATTGGAGGGGCACGTGATCCACTCACGGAATTCGCGCTCGTCGCGGAACATCTTTCAAGGCATCATGTGTCAGCAAGTGTGAAGACGCGAGCTGCCGTGCATAACCAACTGACGGCAGAGCACTCGCCCGCGGTGGTGGTCCGGGTCAATTGGGAGAAAACCTGATCTCGCACACGGGCACGAGCGTCCTCGAACGCGAGAAGTGTCCCGCCCATCGGCAACCCCCGCGAACCCACAGTGGACTCCTGTAGAGCTGTCCGTGACTCCTCCGGAAGCGCAGAGAGCTGTGCACATGCAAATGCCGTCAGCGCGTGTCGTCACACGCCATCAGCACAGCCCTGGCCACGCTCTAGGCATGCGGCAGCTCGCGCAAGAGTCCACGACCCGTACACACCGGAATCGGCACCGGAGCCGATGGTGAAGCTGTTGGCCGGTCAATTCCATTGGCTGCTCCGTGCAACACGCCACGACCCAAACGCGGCATCGGCGGTGGCCCACCGGGAAAGCCAGCAGGCATCCCTGGAATCGACCAGACCTGCTGCAGGTAGCAGCGAAAACAAAAGACGTGAGGCGCAGCCAGCTGACACCGACCGCAACCGCACCCCTCGTAACTACGTGCGGAGAGGGTGTGCCGAATCGACTTACTTTGCGGTCGTTCGTGCACATCCCTCCGATTCCCCCAAAGAGGCCTGAAATCACGCCCGGCTGCGGCGCCTGGTGGCTCTGCGGCACGGCCGGCACGTCGGGCGGCGGGCTTGAGGCGCGCGCAGGAGTCGAACGTCTGAATGCCTCATTTGATGGCTGCACTGCTGGCAACGCGCCGCCCGAGGTACCTACCGTGTCATGCAGTGGTGAGTCTTGCCCATGACCGGTGCGACTCGAGTGTCAGGACAAGATGGCCCAGTCGCTCACGCGCGGCACTAGCAGGTCAAGCGGAACGCCAACCGTGATTCGCATCGGACTCTGATTGGCTCTGCGAGTTCCAACCAAAGGAGGAAAGTTCAGTGTCGCCGGGCCAGTTGATGCTCGGAAAGCTGCTCGGGATGTTGCTCAACACCTGACGCAGTCCGTGACCACTTTAGCCCAACTAAATATGGGTGACAGCTCTTCGCGTCTGATTTGCGGGGAAGCATGAGAATCGTTGCTGATCGGTTTGCAAACAAGACCAGGAAAGGAGCCAGACCGAGAGGTCAACAGAGGGTATCACAGACTCGACTAGTCCTGGCTGTCCCTCGGCCGAAGACTCCTCTTTTTCCTTCAACGCCTCGCGCGCCCACATTTGGCCCTTCAATCGCCAGGGATCATCTGGATCCAGTGTTTTGACATGTTTTGTCCTTGCCATCTGCTCAATCGAGTGCGCTTCCTCTGTCAGAACATTCAAGCTTCTGGCTCTGGTGGATCGCTCTTCTAATGACCTGGCCTGATTTCCCTGTCCTGACGGCCAAACCTCCTGTCAAGGTATGTGGGTGCGGCTGTCTCGTCTCAACTACGCCTCCGAGGTGGTTTTGAGAATCACCTTGCCGGAGAGCTAGGGCGGCGCGATCTGACAGGAACAGGCCACGACGGGGACCGTGGAAGAGAAGGGGGTTGAATTAAACATATATGTCGTTGGTTTTTGGACAAGACTTCTGGAACAGGACTGAACTGATCCTGGGCAACCCTCACTGGCACGCATGCTGTGATTGCCTATCTTTCACAATCCGCTGCTTCTGGTGTCGCGTGAAGCATCCTCCAACCGCCAGTGACATTGACATCCGAGGATTGAAAGGCAGTCGTCGGCAGCGAATTGCTCACAGCGCAGGAATTACAGGAATCTTGAGGGGGGAGAGGAATGTGGTGCGAGGTTCAGGGATTTCGATGAAAACCCTGCGGTTAGGTCGCGCGGGAGCAAAGCCGCGGAGACGATTCCTCAAAGGAATGTTCAGGCGACTATTATTTCTTTGCATTGTGAGTGTGCTAGGGCTGGACGTTCCGGTGCTTGATGTGCCGGGCACATGCATCCACCCTCCAGCTGCGGGTCTTGCAGGCGGTGACAGAGTGACGATTACGGGATCCGGATTTGGATTGGGAATGGTCTTTGGCTCATCAGTGCACATCGGAGCAACATATTGCGATGCGTATTCTTGGATATCGGACACCAGCGTTAGTTGCTTGCTGCAGGAGGGGGGGGGCGCAAATGACAGAACGTCGGCGCTGCGCGTGGAACTCGAGTGAGAGCTCTCTCAGCCCTGTGATTCGTTGCTGCTGCGCGATCAGAATGCGCAGTACGCGAGAACTGAGTCAAACGTGTTCATTCGCAGGATCGGCGCGGGGAACATGGCTCAGCACCAAAACGGATCATGCTTTTTTTCGTACCTACCGCCTACGTTGTATCGAGCCGAGCCGTCGGTGCTGCCGACAACTGGAGGAAGCCAGCTGACGCTGACGGGGACTTCGTTTGGAAAATTACCAGACACATCGCGCACAGCCAGAGTATATCCCTGTCCCTCGCGTGCTGCCCTTCACGCAACATTCCGCTGAAACATCCGAATTTTCTGTAGCCGGCAAGTGACGGACACGCATCGGGCCAGGTTGGAAACACTGCGTGTGATTGGGTGTCGGATACTTCGATCATTTGCAAGAAACCGATTGCACCTGATTTAGGAGCAGAGGTTTTCCCGCGCTCGACTGCTGGAGTGGCCTTGTCCCGCATCAAAGCCACACGCGTCGCAGTGCAAACGCAGATTTTGCCTTCCGATGGAGCAAATACGTCAATTGAATCGACGCGATGCGCCCCACAGGTACCTGTAGTGGTCGAAATTGCGGGGCAAGCCTGCGTGGGGTGCCGTGGGCTGCTGAGCTACGCGCCCCCAGAAGTGAGCGCGGTTCATGGCGGGCCATTCCCGTCGCACGGCGGCGCCACCGCAACGCTGCTTGGTGCGGGATTTGGAGTTTCAGATGGGCAAATATCGCGCGCAGTGCAGCTTGGCGACTCTACGTGTGGACAGGTGAAGTGGACATCGGACTCCTCCGTCGTTTGCAGGTTTGTGCGGCTTCGCCACTTCCAGGCATTGCGCACCTCGGCATCCTCCTCTTGAGGTCAGTAGACATCCCTATCCCGCAACTCGCCTGACACGGGGTGTGCTGCAGTGTTGCTCCTGGTGTCGGTCGCAACCTCGCCCTTCGGATTCAAGTAGCTGGTCAGAACAGCTCGGAAGTGGCCTCGAGCTGGGCATACGCTGCACCTCTGGTAGTGCACCTTTCCTGGACCGTGTTCTTGTGAACCGCTTCTAGTTGCCCTCGACGCTTTGCGTGAATTGCTGCTGCTGCTGCTGCTCTCTCTCTCTCTCTCTCTCTCTCTCTCTCTCTCTCTCTCTCTCTCTCTCTCTCCCCCCCCCTCTCCACAGACCCGGGCCCCACACCCCCCCCCCCACCGCGCGCGCGCAGGGGGG
>Ga0115567_10003449_pt1 | contig 15552 bp, 13 predicted proteins | sample COGITO_mtgs_1204_2_FD_88679 | JGI IMG/M metagenome (GOLD analysis project Ga0115567, IMG submission 88679) | Pelagic marine microbial communities from North Sea - COGITO_mtgs_120412 | ecosystem: Environmental > Aquatic > Marine > Epipelagic | place: Germany:Helgoland, sampling site Kabeltonne... | reverse complement strand
GTGTAATCCGCCTTTTCATGCCAGTGCTAAAGCAGCATTATCAGGCACGATGAAAAAGAATCTTAACCTCATGCGAAATAAGAATAAGCGCGATTTACCTAAGAAACGACTGTCCCCAAAAGTTACCAGAACAAAGCTATTGAATTTTGAAGGACAAAATAACGAACTGTGGTGTAAGGGTGGCGAAGCCGGCTTCATTAAACGCATGATAACTGAAAGTGCGAATTACCAGAACCAAATTGGCTGGTTTACAACCTTGGTGTCAAAAAAAGAAAGTATAAAACCTATAAGTAAGAAATTGAGTGAAATGGAGCTTGCCGAGATTAAAGTAGTTGATATGAAGCAGGGAAATAAAGCCAGTCGATTTGTTGCGTGGCGATTTTAAGTTAATGTCTGTGCTTTTTATTATATATTCGTCTTTTCCAATCACCTTGATGCTCACGCGCGCAGGCCTGTTCAGTATCAAAGGTGATATGTCGTGCGGGGTTTTTCAGTAAAAACCCCGCTTTTAGAAGTGCACTGTGAATAAGTTTTACTATGTCGGAATCTTTTCCTAAAGCGAGCGCATCTTTTAAAGAAGCATCGGTATCGAAAATGCATCTTACGTGTAAACTACCTGGGAAGTTGGCGTAATCTGCCGTGTGAGTTAACCACTCGAATCCAGTTGTGGTGTCTTTCGCTTGTTCACATGCGGCTGTTAGCGCGAGCACTAGTTTGTTGTCGAGTTTTTTAATTGTTTTGTTCATCATTCAATTTTACAGGTTTTTCTTTATGTTTACATGCTTAAACACGAAGCAATTCACGCCATTAGGGCTGCTAACGCTATTCGTCATTGAGCTTTTCAAATAAATAAACAATTGCACCTACGCCAACAAGGTAAAAAGTGACAGAGAATAAAAAAATTAACCCTCTTTAGCTACCCTCAAACGTTTGATATGGTATCAGCAACAAAAGGATGACCGTCTATGCACCAGTATTTTCCTAAAGCTATTACGATTCTATATTTACTTATCAGCCTTTGTGCATTTCAAACATATGCCCATTCATCTGCTCCTAGCTTGCAGCTAAATAACATCTCTTTTGATAATGAAAATTCAAATAATATAAAGCAGATTGTGTTCGTTTTTAATCAAGATATCGCTATTTTAGGTGCGATTCCAAGCCAAGCACAAATTAACTCTGTGAATATGTCCCACGGCGTATCTACGCAATGCGGATGGCGATTTGTTAAGTTGAACATGTTGGCTTGTGAACTGCGCGAAGCATTGCCTTTGTTCGCCAACATACATATTTCGATGAAGGACTCTTTCCAAGGGCTTAATGCTCAGCTTGATACAAACGAAAGTGCGGTAACTACTGCAATAATAAGCACTAGCCTGCCTAATATTCGGCTTCGAGAAAGTAGCACCAAGGCGCATTTTCCTAATAGTTTTACTACTAGTGCGTATGCTGGTCAAAACTTACGAATTTGGCCTCGTCAGCTAGCTTTGTATAAAGATATGTTGTCAGCGCTTCGATTGCTTACGCCAAACGGAAACTATCAAAAGGTAGAGTATTTGGTAGAGCAAGAAAGGGATGATTATCTTAGATTGAAGGTAATCATCCCTCTTAAAAACGAAAAGCTTGAGGATGGCCTGTATAAACTAGTCATTCCAAAAGGATTCTCACCGCATGAGAGGGTTGAAGTAGCACTAAAAGATAGTTTTAGAACGCTTGCAAATGATGAGGTGATTTATGAGTTTAGGTATAGCCATGGCCTTGCGTATTACGGTGTGGCTTGTGAGCCTAGCGAGCGTCTGCTAGATTTTATAAAACCTAGTAATACCAGTTTGCTAAAGTGTCCACCTGAGAGTATTGAATTTGTTTTTTCTCGCGAGCTCCAATCACTCACTAACAATGATAATAATGAACAGGTTAAATGGCTGCAAGGACCAGAATATAAAATGTCTGGTTTTACGAAAGCAGGCAATAGTTACTATTATAAGTTTGCGCTACAAGGTAATAGTAACTACGAATTAATGCTTGCCAATGTTAAATCTGATGAAGGAGAGTCGCTTAATCAACAAGAAACCAGTTCCTTTGTCACCGCTAAGGCCACGAGCGACTGGTATATGCCGTTTGATGGACTAAATGTTGTTGAGTCAGACCGAAACACTCCTATATATTTTTTACGCAGAAACGTTGCTGATATGCAAAGGGGCCTTGTGGCTATTCAAAGCGCTCAAGATTTACAAGCATATTTGAATAGAAAAAAACCATCACTTCTTGTCGATACCAAACTCGATCCTACTGCAGGCACAATAAACAAAATGGGTCAGCAAGCAATGGGCTTTAGGCAAGCACTTAGCCAACCTTCAGGCTTAGTTGAAGTGAACCTTGCAGGTTCGCATAATAACGATGCGATTGACTATGCAAGCAACGGCAAGCCCATTTTCAAGGAGCCTGTAAATATAAAGAAAAACAGTTTTCTTGCAAACACCGCAGCATTTAATTTGGCGGTGTGGCATCACAAAAATTTATTGATACAAGCTATCGATTGGGACGCAAACCCTCTTAAGAATGCAGATGTCAGTTTAGTTTGTGAAAACGGTAAAGCCCCCGTCGAGCTTGGATTTACCAGTGACAGTGGTTTGTTATTTGTTCCCGAAAAGCAATGGTCTAAAATTTATCAAGATTATGTGAATAAGGACTGCTGGTTATGGGCAAATGGCCAGAAGGGAAGTGCGGCTATAGGTTTAAATGAAGTACAAGTAGAGACTTCATACACGCCTAAGATTAAGACCTTTACTGCACAGCCTATTTATGAGCTTGGCGATGTTGTGCATTTGGGAGTGGTAGCTAAGCAGCGCGTATCTATAAATAGCGCTATGCCCTTACTACCGATGAAAAATTTTGATGGTTACGACGTGCAAATAATGCACCCCAATAGTGATAATGTTTACACTCAGCTTGAAATGAGCGCCCTTACGCCAAATGGTTTCAGCAGTGCGTCATTTACACTCGATAATGCTGGCAGCGTTGGATATTATTCAGTTGTAATCAAACATAAAGTGAGCGGTGACAATTATTTCGTAGGCGGTATTACGGTAAAAGAATTCACGCCGCCAGAGTTTGACATGAATCTGAGTTTGCCCCAAAAAATGTCAACGCTTAATGATTCACAAGCCCACATAAATAAGGGCGAGCGATTAAAAGCAAAGATAAGCGCTAAACGCTTAAACGGCGGTTTATTGGTCAATGCTAAAGTAAGTACTCGCTATCAGTTACAATATAGTTATCAAAGTCCTCAAGCGTGGCCACAAGATTACGCATTTACTTCATATGAGGAATTCGAACGAAGCGATGCGAGCCAAAAACTCGAACTCAATGGAGGCGAGGGCCTTAAGCTCAATGATGTTGGTGTATTGAACTTCCAAAGCGAGGAAATAAATACCACAGCACCCATTGCTGACATTACATTTACCGCCGAAGTGACCGCCGACGATGGTGAAACGCAGTCTGCAAGCGACAGCGTTTTATATTTATCGCGTGAGCATTATATTGGGACCAAACTGAATGGCGATAATCAGCATTTAGACCTTATGGCCATAAATAAAAGCGGTAAGGAAATAACCGACATCGCAGTTAAGGTGACATTTTCTAAGCGAAATAACGCTAATAACAAGCAGTGGGAAAAGTTAAGTGAATGTGAACTTTCATCATTACCAGCCACGTGTAAACTGCCTGCCTCAGCGACTCAGCTACAAGTGAACATTACCAGTGGTTCCCAGCAATATAAATCACTTAGAAGCGTTTATGCACCTAGTGTAAAAAAACCGGCGCCCGAAATTGATTATCCAGAGATTGCTTTTGTGCTTGAGGAAGCACAAGACGACGAAAGTGATGAGGCCTTTGCACGCACTAGTTTCCCTGCACCATGGGAGCGTAAAATAGTAACGGCAACTGCTGGTGAGCCTTTGAACTTAACTTTACGCTCTAATATTGCTGGTTCAGCTACGTTTATTGTTGTTGCCGGTAACATACAAAAAGTATGGCAAGAAGCACTAACAGTGGGTGAAAACACGATTACTTTGCCCATAGAAGAAGCGTGGATCCCCTCGGCGAAAGTAATAGCGACATTAGCTGTAGGCAGAACGATAACCGACGCATTAGCCGACAAACTTAATCCAAGCCTTGATACTGGAAGTAGCGCGTTTATAAAGGACCGCTTACCATCGGGCAACTCACCAAATTTACGTCACTTGGGTCAATTTCGATTCCTAACAGCTTCAGTCGAACTAGCACTTATATCCAGCGCACCCGCGCCTGAGGTAACTATTCTACCTGCGTCCAAGCAAGTATTGGCTGGCGGTGAGCTTAGTATTAGCTTGCAAGCTAATACGCAAGTCGAAACGCAGCTGTGGTTAGTCAACGATGGCTTATTAGCAATGGTTGGCTTTGACATTAATAGCCTAGATCCGGCCACTTTCTATTTAAATGAAGCGCAAGCAGATAATCAAGTTGTGCCTAATTCTCTAGCGCAAAGGTCATTAACTAATCAGGAGTTCTTAAATTCCGATGCCGAGGCGCTAATTCAGGTGACGGGAAGCAGAGCGGCATTTGATGAGACAGAATCGTTTAGCCTATTTGCACCTTCTAAAGGCAAAAGCAACAGCGCGCCGCAGGCAGGCTCATCATTCACCAAAAAAGATTTCGCTCAATCGATTTGGCTAAACACCTTGAGCCTAAAAGCAGATACTCCAAAAACGATCAAAGTAAAACTGCCGCAGTTAATAGGTCGCTGGAAAATCATCGCGATGAATATAACTAAGCATCAGTCGTCAATGAGCAGCGCAGAGGTAACAACGGTCAAAGATGTAGAGTATTTTTTAGACGCACCCAGCGCTATTTTCGATAGCGACAAAAGTAAGTTAGCGCTTACTCAAATAAACAACACAGATTCAGCGAAAGAAGATGAACTCACGCTTTGGATTGATGATAAAGCTATAAAGCGCGTCAAGGTAGCGTTAGCAGTAAGCGGTTCGAAAGAGGCGTATAAAAGAGTACAGGTCGAGTTGCCAACATTGCTCGCTGGCAAGCACACAATTCATATTACCAGCCAACGAGATAAAAGTTTTGCCGCTTATGCAGAACTGCTGGTGTTGGCTTCGGACATTGCGAAACAAACAACATGGCTAGTTGGACCAAACAATAGCGCCTTAGCAAGGCCCCCGCAAATAGACGAAGAAAGCCTTACCCTGACAGCCTCACCAAGTGGCGGCGAGGTACCAAACTGGGCACAACTGAATAAATACAATAAAGATTATCCCCATGAAGGCTGGGAGCCAACCATTTCAAGAGCAATTACTTATGCTTATGCGCCAAACGCTGAAGAAAGCTGGCCACAAGGCAGTAACGAATTAAATAAACTTTTAGCAAAAAGGCCATCATATACAAACGGGCTAGAACAGTATTCCTACTTTCCTGACACGCCTAGCGATGGGTTTTTAAGCGCCTACACCTTCTTTGCGTACAGCTTGCTTAAAGACTCAAGTACTCCGGTACTGCTAAATGTTGAGGCTACGGTAAGTAATCTACGAGAGTATTTAGAAATTCGTCAATACAAGAACGCCTCTCGACTGACGCAAAGCATGGCGCTTCTTGCTTTGGCGGCAAACAACAGCATTAGCCTAAATGAGGCTTTGACGATACGCCAAACAATGGGCACGTCAAATAGTAACGATTCAGTAAATGCCCTAGTGCTAGAAGCGTTGGCATTAAAAATTCTGGGCGCCAATCGGTCCTTATACAATGATATTCTGAGCTCTGCTAGCACTAACAAATATATAGATACAAATACCAACTTGTTTAATCAAAACAGTTATAAATGTTTCGCGGCACTAGCTCACAACAATGCTAGCAAAGAACGTGCTTCGCTAATTAATGAAGTGCTTAATCAGCAACACCAGAAAGGGGACTTTGGGAGCACGTTTGCTAACGCCGTGTGCAGCTATTTATTACAAAATAACGCCGCAGAAATTCCTGAGATTGAGCTGGCGTTCACCCTGAATCAAGACAAGCTTAACTATCAATATAATGCCAACAGTAATTATTGGCTTCGTTTGCAATATAAGCAAACCATCGAAAAGACGCCTGAATCTGCTGCTGGTTTATCAATTTCTCGCACAATAAGCGTTAAACGCGATGATAAGTGGGTGGATATTGAAGCATCGTCACTCGTCATTGGTGATTTAGTGAAAACCCAAATTATTGTAGACTCACCTATTGCAAGACAGCATATTGCGATAACCGACAGTATTGCCGGTGGCTTTGAAGCGATTAGTCCAAGCCAACAAAGTCTGCGCTACAGCGAATATTTTGACTATTCATGGTTTAGGTACAACGCCGTACAAATTAGAAACGGTAAAGCATTTTGGTACATCAACAATTTACAGAAAGGCCAAAGTTCATTTGTATATCTCAGTCGCGTTAGACACTCAGGGAATTTCACAATAGCGCCAGTTTATATTGAAGCAATGTACAGAACCGACGTGTTTGCCAATTCAGAAAGTGAACGTGTTTTAGTTAAATAAATATGTAATAAGCATAAGAATGCGTAAAGCGTGCGTGTATCAAAGTATTAATATGTTGAAAGTAGTAAAAGCTGAGGTATAGTATTTACGTCATTCAACTTAAAATAAGAAGAAAAATATGAGTAATAAAGTAATTGGTATAATTAGTATAATTCTTGGAGTAGCGTTGTGTGTATGGGGCTACGATGTTTACGATTCTGCAGGCGCTGCGGTTGAGCGCATGTTTAGTGGCGATACGCCAATTGAGGCTTGGCTAGGACTTATCGGCGGAGCCATTTTGATTGTATTTGGCGTGATGAAACTTAAATAAAGCGGTCAGTTTTATATTGTAAGCGCGAAATGCTAGTTCTTACGAACTTCAGTATTTTTCAGTTTCTGGCTTCTCTGCTGCTAAAGGATAGGTCCATTTACCATTTTGCATGCTTTGGACAGACTTAAATAATTGATTTATTAAGTCTTTGTCCATTTCAATATGACCAAGTGTTCTATTTATACGGTCCTGAAGATATTGGTCGCTCAAAGTTAGCGGCAGATGCTGAAAAAACCTTCGGGATGACCGTCACCGCAAGAAACTACAACCCAGAAACAAATTAGTCTTAATGGCGCAGCAGGCTAATTAGTTCATTATTAAGGATTTTCAATGTCATTACCTGCAATAGTTATTTTGATCGCACTATTAGAATATATGTTTTTTACTTTCCGCGTTGGTTTTAGTCGCACAAAATATAACGTAGTCGCGCCTGCTGTTTCGGGTCATCCGGTATGGGAAAGAATGTATAGAGTACAGCAAAACACTTTAGAACAGTTGATAATATTCATCCCCGCTTTGTGGCTATTCGCTATTTTCGTTAGTCCAACCATAGGTGCCGCTATTGGCGTATTATTTATTATCGGTAGACCAATTTACTATTATAAATACGTGGTAGACCCAGGTAGCCGTGCTTTAGGATTTGTATTAGGGTTTCTGTCTAATGTGATTTTGGTTATTTGGGGTTTAGGAGCCTTGATATACGGCCTAATAGCTTAAAGAAAGTGTAGCTTTAAGCGACATATTGAGAGCAATTGGAGTGAGTGTAGTCCAAAGCTTCTGTTGATTTTCAGGGCCTATAATTGCTTGCAAGTGCTAACATTCGCAGTATGAGTGGTGTGTAATGACTATGTACAGGGAATAACACTAAAACAGGCCTAAAGGTCAGTTTTAGTGTTATCAGGTTTGTGTAAACTATATTTGTGGTTTGTTAACTTGCATCCTAATATTGAGAAACGTTAGTTTATTCAATATAGATAACAAAATGGAAGGCAGGCCGCACCACACCAAACCTGCACAAGCATTGTAGACTATCGGTCTGATGCTATAGATCGTTGACGTTAGCAAAGGTAAGCTCTGACAAGCCTGACTTTCGGATGTTATACGTGAGGTGCAATATTACTTGAGAAATAATCTCAAGGAACGATATTATGCAAGAACTAAATGTAAATGAACTAAAAGAAGTGAATGGTGGCTTTATTAACCTAGCGGCTGGTTACGCAGCAGGTAAAGCATTTGATGCTGCTAGTGAGTGGGTATCTGACTCATACGAGCAATATGTGAGAGAAGGTAACCGGATAGAACACTCTATGGTCTGGTAGAAAAGAACCTTACGCTCAGTCATATATTTAATGGTTAGATGACTGAGCGTGAGCTTTAAATACCTTACTCCAATGCCGTTTGGCTATAAACTACCGAAAGAAGAATTGACGAGGAAAATTGCTTTGAAAGGTAAAACACTAAAAATTTTGTTGGGCGTATTTATGGGTGTCGTTTTCGGTCGGATAGTAGATGCAACTTTATGGGTAGAGTTGGCGATTGTCGCTGTGCTTGGGTTATTGATTTTTCTAGGCGAAAAAATGTATAGAAAGTACGCTAGGTCTAAACAAGAAGTTTGATAGTTTATTAAGCTCGTTATCATTTCCAATTTCGTGCGATTCGCAGCAGCTTAACTGTTTAGAAATACCATGATGCAAAACAGCGTCGCCATGCGTAGTGTTAGTGCCCCGACGTACTCAATAGATGTTATAAAATTCAAACCGCTGTATCAACGCCAATCTCGAGCTACTAATTTATTATATGAGTACAATATGAGCCATTAAGATCTTGTTCGTTACTAGATCCTTTCAAATAAAATTCGTTTCTTTCGCCAATAATTGTCGGTGTTAGGCTTACAGTTGCTAAACGTTGATGGCCTTCAAAGTGAGCATCTTCGTAAGTAGCTAACTGTCTCGGAAATCCTTTACCTACAAATTGTACATGTGAAGCGCAGGTCATCGTAAATCCAAAACCACTCTCGGCTCGCATCCTTAGGCGGCGGAACTCTTCATCAGATAGTTTTCGTCTTCTTGGCTTTGAGTATTGGTCAATGGCGCAAGCATAAATTTATTTGGCACGCTAAGATCGTTCTTAAACTGCACTGGTGTGTTAGCGTGAGGCATATCATAAGTTTCTTTTTTAATTATAGTGGTTCAATTGATAAGGGACACTGCTAATATTGAGTTGGGGAAAAATGTGAATTTTCTACCACGACCAAAGAAGATTCGTTTTTATCTGACAAACAAAGACGAATAAACATCACAGTATTCATTTACGTTATTAAGGAACACCCACAATGAGAAATATATTTTTTGCGCGCTTAATTAGACGCTATTTAAATGATGCAGTGCTTGGCTTCTTTGCGCTGCTGTCACTAATTTTATTTCTCGCGCCTATGGTGTTCCCATTCAATGAAGTGGCTCATTCTGTTGTTACCATTATAGAACTGACCATTATTTTATTGTTCGTTCTGGAGTATATCAGCGGCTATTTACTCGCTGAAAGCAAGATTAGCTATGTGAAGAATGCTTGGCGCGTGATTGATGTGTTAATTATCATAAGTGCTTTAATTGCTTTTATGCCTTTTGTTCCCGACGTTCTGCGTCATTCGCCAGTGTTCAGGCTTATAAGAGTAGGCAGAATTGCTTTGTTAGGCGCGCGCTCAAGCCTAGCCCTTAAATCTGTTGATAATTCAGCAGATATAATTTCTAGTGAAGTCGCAGCACTTAAAGTGCTTCGACTCAACACTTCGGGCAATCAATTTGAAGTAATTACGTTAGAAGAAGGGCTCGAGCGAATAACAAACGGCGATCCAGACTGGTTATTTATTTCTGGTGTTGGTGAATCACAGCTAGCGCCTATTACTGAAGCTCTAAACGTTCCGGTAAGCGCGGTGCAAGGACTATTTAGGTCTGCAAGCGCTGGCTTTGATACCCTTGAGCACTTTTCCACGTTTTTTGTTCGATACCCAATGTCCATGCAAGCCGGTGGTCGACTTATTCGCACACCTATATTAATGGTTGGCACCGCGGAAAACGTAGTTGTGTTAAGCCGCGATCACACCAACCTAGATGAAAAAGTACAATCGCGTCTGGCCAGCATTGACGCAAATACACCAAAAATTGTGCGCGCGACTGTTGCCCTAGTAAGTGAAATCATGTTGGCTTATACCCATGTGACGGAAAGCCTTGAGCTTAGCCTCTCAAATCTGGAACTTGCTCAACATCAACTGGGGGATGAAACGTTTCTAACGCGCACATTTGAACTCAGAGCCGACATTTTGAAGGCACGTGGTAGCCTAAAACATCTTAAAAACGTCATCAGGGATTTGTTTAGCGGCAAAGTGATTATTGCCAACACAAGCATCGTTGATCGCGAACCTTTCCGATTCTTGGCTGATGACGCAAGCGACCTTTATGAGAATATAGAAGATTTACGCGAATCGTTACAGAGTTTGGTTGACCTTCGACTGAACGTTTCGTCGTTTCAAATGAACCGCGTTATGCGACTGCTTGCCTTGCTTACAGCCCTAGCCCTAATTCCGGCAACAATAGGCGGTTTGCTGGGTATGAATATAACCGATGCCCCATGGCCTGGAACGCTCTTGCAAATTGCCTTTGGAGTTGGGGTGGGTATGACGCTGAGCATGTATGTTTTTGCAATTAAAGGTTGGTTGCGGTGATATTTATTACAAATAAAATTTTATTGCTTACCAAACTAATAACACATTTACTTTGGTAATTCGCTAAAGCTACTCTAATTTATCACGCATTTCAGCGAACTCTTCCTCACACACTTTGCACTGTTGTAAAATGACTGTAAAAACGTTTCTGATTTCCTCGACGCTTGATGAATCATCAATTAGCATTTTGCCCAATTCAGCATGCAGAGTAACGCTGTTTAACGTATTATTAATTTTGTGTGCAAATTCATTGAATTCAATGGGACTAATTTTTTTCATTTCTCGACCTGCTTAGCATCATTTGCTGCATTTACAGACTCGCTGTGGCTACTACAATTTTTACCCATGCGTTTGGCTTTGTAGAGTTGGTCATCTGCGTTATGTAAAAGATCTTCTACACTTTTAATTGAGTGCACAGGATCTTGTGGATTAAACACGGCAACTCCGATACTCACAGTTACAATTTCATGAGTCGCGTTGCCAGTGTGTGCGATGTTCAATTGGCGCATACGGTTCAATAGCATGTCTGAAATCATTAGGGCGCCGTTTATACCTGTGTCTGGCAGCACCACCACAAATTCTTCACCTCCATAACGCCCGACTACATCAATCTCTCTGCCACTAACCGACATAATGGTTTTGGCAACCTCCTTTAAACACTGATCGCCTTTCACATGTCCATAAATATCGTTGTAAGATTTGAAGTCATCAATATCAATCATGATCACCGCAAGGCTGTGATCGAATCTAGTAGCAGATGCGAAATGCTGAAGTAGCATGGTGTCTAGCTGTCGTCGATTAGATAAGCCGGTCAATCCATCTACAAAGGACAAGACCTCTAATTTTTTTCGATAAGAAACTAGTTCCATATGGTTTTTTACACGAGCGCGTAAAATAGCCAAATTTACAGGTTTCACTACATAGTCAGCCGCTCCTAAAAGGAGCCCTTTCTCTTCATCATCGGGACTGTTGGCTGCGGTGACAAAAATTATTGGAATGTGAGCGGTAATCGAATTAGATTTCAATTCAGCGCATGCCTGATAGCCATTCATTATCGGCATATCGACATCTAACAAGATAAGATCAACACCATCTTCAGTCGCATAATTAATTGCATCTTTGGCATTGTCATAAAGCACAACTTTATACTTAGATTTGAACAATGCATGCATTGCCTGAAGATTGCTTTGGTAATCATCTACTATCATAAGCGTTTGCTTTTCAGCCGTATTCTTCGAAATCGACCCTGTTGATTCGAGAGGAATGTTAGCAGTAGATAATTCGATATTTGTCATGAAAACCTTCTCCGAAAACGACGCATCGCAATTAGTAATGATTTATACAGATGAGTTACAGCAGATATAGTGCCAATATAGGCTATTTTTCATAAGCTATTGATTAGTATTATTTTGTTATTTTACGCACGCAACGCCAATTTATAAATAACGGGAATATTTCGCAAGCTCGTCACATCGTGTGTAGACTTTACAATTTTAAACCTTAAGACTAAAATCACGACTTTATCCGATTATTCGCGACAGATTGTCTTCAAGCTATGTCCCACTAATAAGCTTTACTATTAGTTCAAAATAGAGAACAAAGAATAGAGAATTAGAGAAGCCCATGAGTTTTTTCACAAAATTAAACCATAAATTAGTCGAAAGCCGATTTAAGCGAAAAGGCTTAAACATTATTCAAGAAATTCCTAAACAACAAATAAATGAGATCCTAGCGACCTATGTAGCAGAAGGATGGGAAATAGGTTCACAATATTTTAGTCAAGAATCGCTTCTTAAAAGTGGAGAATGTGCCATTAGGCGCGGACAAAGTACGCTCTTGTTCGAGTGGGCTGAGGTGTGCAAAGGCGCCATTACTGGCCCAGAAAGAATTATAGTGAGTATTGCAAATAAATATCAATTAATTGCGCTTAAGTCGCCAAAAACTTAAGGGGTCACATGATTTTTACATACATTTGACCTTATCCTCATGGATTATGAATCCAAACGAATTTTAGAAGTAGGGCAATATATTGGGCATACGAATAAATCTTTATTCGACCTCTTGAACAAATGTGTCTGATTTACGCCACCGCCCCGGACTTATCTCGTAAAGTTGTTTAAACCTATGTGCGAAACTAGCGCTGTCGGCATAACCCACGGTGTCTGCAATTTGTTCTAAACTATAATTAGTGTATCGAAGCAAGTAACAAGCGTAATCCATGCGACTCTGGGTAAGCAGTTTCATGGGGGTTTTGCCCGTTTCTTTTTTACAGAGCCGGTAAAATTGAGGCTCAGAAATATGTAGCTCCGCCGCTAACGAACTCACATCCCATGGCAATTGCAATTGCTTATTTACTCTGCGCATCAACACTTGAAAGCGTTGTTGTTGTACGCTTAGTTCCGGCGCTTTTTTTAGTGTTTGTTCTATTTGATATAACAACACTTCTATGAGCCTCAGCAATATGTCTGCTTGATAGGGACCTTCGCTATGCTCGAAGTCACGAATTAGCGACATGGTCTGGTAAATTAAGGACGCACTGGCACTTTTCCATACACCAGCGTCGAGACCGCGAATAAAATGGTACTCGGGGCAGTCATGCAGCAGCAGCCAGCATATGTCCCAGTGATCAGCGTCAAGCTCATATAGGAATGGCGTCCCTGCAGGTAACAACATAATGGTATTGGGAGCTACAGTTTGTTGTCCTGATTCCAAATGTAGCTTTGCTCTGCCAGACTTTGTTGCAATTAAGTAATGAACATGTATCCGGTCGTGTTTTTTATGATCAAATATTTCACCTTTTCCTGTTTTCCCAATTCTATAAGCATTCTGTAAGTAGGATGCTCCGGCTGCGGCTATAAAGGATTTTCCTTTTCCGGGAAGCGATTCAAAGTTAAAGAAATCTTCTTTGCAACTAGGATGTATATCAAGAATTTCTTGCCACATAATTATTCCAACATGATAGTTTCAGACATGATACATGATATTCTTAAGGATGTTTATTTAATCATAATCTTATAAAATACTCCCCATCAAACTTCAAGTAGTCTTTAAAGGTCATTTTCAGCGATATGCAAAACAATAGTACTTCAACCCTAAAACAGAGCCTGAAGCTTGCTTGGCCTATTTCCTTACAAAGTATATTAGTCACTATGTTAGGCATGAGCGACATTATGATGGTAGGCCATTTAGGCGACGAAGCAGTCGCCTCTGTTGGGCTGGGCAATAGAATTCAGTTCGTTGTGCTCATTATTTTATCCGGTTTAGCCGCAGGTGTAGGCGTGTTGTCGGCGCAATATTACGGTGCGGGTAAAAGCCAGAGCATAAGCCCCGTAATTGTAAAAACGCTGGCAATTGGCATGGCAGTATTACTACCGGTGGTGGTGTTTACGTTTATGTTTGGCGATCTTATTGTTGGCTTAGGTACTACCGACCCAACGATTATAAACACGGGCAAAGAATACTTATGGGTCACCATGCCAAGCTTGGCATTTGTGGTAGTTATAATGATTTTTGAAAACGCACTGCGCGGATTCAGTCAAGTGAAACTGCCAATGGCGCTAGGAAGTATAGCGATTGTCATCAACATTGCTTTAAATTATTGGCTAATCCATGGTGGCCTCGGCATAGACGCTCTTGGGGTAATTGGGGCTGCGTGGGCAACGTTCATTGCTAGAAGTATCCATGCGTTATTAATTGTATTGTGTTTGGCAAAAGCAAAGCATGTTGTTTTCCCTACGCAAATTTTCGGTGCCCAGTTTTATGATAAAGCGCAGTGGGTACGCATCATAAAACTAGTCTGGCCAATGATGATAAGCTTCGGAGTTTGGTCGGTTGGCACCTTTGTATACCAACTCATTTTTGGCCGTATTGGTACACAAGAGCTTGCGGTGATGAGCTTAATGGCGCCGCTTGAAGGCGTACTGGTATCGTTCTTTTTCGGCTTTGCTTCGGCTTGTTCTATAATGGTTGGTCAGCGCCTTGGAAAAAATGATTTCAATTCAGCTTGGTCAGTGGCACGTGGCTTTACCATTAGTGCACCCATTGTAACTTTTTGTTTAGCAATGCTTATGTTGAGTTTAGAGTCTCTGGTGTTCATGCCTTATAAAAGCTTGAATCCAGAAACATTAGCGGTTGCGCATAATATCTTTTTACTGATTGCGTTTGGTACCTGCATCAAAGTGTTTAATATGACGGCGTCTATGGGCGTGCTGCGAGCAGGAGGTGATAATAAACACTGCATGCTGATTGATATCTCAGGCATGTGGGTGGTGGGAATACCGCTAACATTTGCGGCCGCGTTTTACTTTAACTTTCCTATTTATTGGGTTGTATTAATGACCTATTCTGAAGAAATTATAAAGTGTATATTGTTTACTTGCCGCATGAATGCGCGTCATTGGCTTCGAAACCTCACCGAGCATCAGTCGCCGGTTGTCAGCAATACTTGATACCACCTTAAGTGAATGCAAGGACATTAAGTAACGTGAATTGGGCCTATATATGCACAACCATCGCTTTTTCTAACAAATGCAAAAAAATGTAATAAAAACCAAAAACGTAAGACTACCTAGCTAAGTCGATACAAATGGAATGACCTTGAGTAAGCAATTAGAAATTATCTTAGAGCAGCACGGTGCTTTACTTTCGCGTGTGGCGAGCTCTTATGAAGCTAGTGAAAGTATTCGTCAAGAGCTGTACCAAGAAATTTGTGTAGCGGTTTGGCAAGGGCTTTCACGTTTTAAGGGCGATGCCAGCATAAAGACGTATATTTTAAGAATTGCTCACAATCGCTGTATCACCCACGTGACTAAAGAAAGCAAGTCCGGCAAATTAGTATCGATAACTAGCGTTGCCGAAAATGCAGGTCAAGCGGATGAATTTACGCAACGAACTAAAAGCCAATCTCTTGAGCAAAGCATGCTGCAATCCCAACAGCTTGAACGATTACTTAG
>Ga0115567_10003447_pt1 | contig 15556 bp, 20 predicted proteins | sample COGITO_mtgs_1204_2_FD_88679 | JGI IMG/M metagenome (GOLD analysis project Ga0115567, IMG submission 88679) | Pelagic marine microbial communities from North Sea - COGITO_mtgs_120412 | ecosystem: Environmental > Aquatic > Marine > Epipelagic | place: Germany:Helgoland, sampling site Kabeltonne... | reverse complement strand
GGACGAATGGTGTATTGCAGGCACTGCTGCATGACCTCGATAAAAAGCTATAGTTTGCTTCCTGTAGATACTTCTGGTGGACTTGGTCGCCCAGTGCTCAAACCATCGTTTCCAGGGGCCGGTAATACGTCGCGCTTTGAGTTCCGGGAACGATCGGCGCCCTGTCGAGCAGGGGCACGCCGACGCTACAACCGCCCATCGGCTGAGCCAACGTTTGGGACCTGACGGCATCGCTGCGGTCACAGCGGACTACAGCGGTGGCGAAACCGCTTCTGCCGTCGCCAAGCGCTTCGGCATCAGCAGGCAGTCAGTCAACGTACTCGCCACAGATGCTGGCCTGGCCCGCAAAGTGCCACGGACCACAACCAAACAACGGGACGAAATCGTAGGCCTGTATCAAGGAGGCCTTTCTCAGCAGGCCGTCGCAGACACCGTAGGCTTCAGTCAGACCACAGTGCACCTCGTGTTGATGCGACGGGGCGTCTCTGCTCGCTCAGCGACCGCCCCGCCCTCCGCTTGACCGAGTTCGGTGCCCAAAAATCTCTCCTGCTCAAACGACACGCCTCACTGTTCAAATTCTTGACAGAGTGACATTTGCCATAATATTCTCATCACGTGATTCAAGAAGACGACCCCATACGTGAGCACTTCGCCGCGATAGCTCATGAGATGTGTGAAGGCTTGAACGACAAGGGCCACCGTGTCACTCGAGCGATGAGCCTTGACAGTTCGTTCTGCAGCGGCCAGGCCCGCGCGGGTCTACGACGAGACGTGCTGAAGGAATCGGCAAGTCGGGCGGCTTCGCAATGCGGCGTCGATTTTCGTCCGATGGGTGAGGGTCTGGAGTTCAGGACACTGGGCGGAGACTTCATCAGTCGGCGCTATCGGCTGCGGTCGGCCACTCGGGGTCGCGACGGGCAGATCAAGATCCAACACAACAGCCAGTCAGCGCTCACGCCCACAAGCGCCGAGTACCTGGCTGGCGCGGACGAGACGTGGGTACTAGGTGTCATCTTCAAGAACGATGAGGAACTGAAAGAGATTTTTCTGAGTCGTGTAATCGGGGTTACCGATAGCAGGGTTCCTCACTTGCGCCTTGACTCGTTCATACCACTGGTACGACCCTTCACCCCTCCCGATAGCTTCACGCCGGATGAGGAAGACTTGGACATCTTGGACGATGACCAAAATGACGAGGGAGACACGGCAGCCTGAACACTCGCCAGACCTTGGCACCAGGAAGGACCACGTGAACACATTGAATGATGTCGGATCGCGTGTTAGACGCATGCGTATCCTCGCCGGATACAGTCAGATTGATATTGCCGAAAAACTTCAAATGGCAAACGGCTCAATATCGATGATCGAAAATTCCAAGGTCCAGCCTGAGAGTGAGTTACTGGAGCGCCTCGCTCGGGAATTTGACTGTACTCCTGAATACTTGACGCGAGCATCGGGCGTAGAAATAACCAGTCGTCCGTGGTTGCGGGCGTATGCCGACGTACCTCAGAAGTCCCTCGATCTCCAGATCAACGACTCTATCGCTGCCGTCGAGACCATCAGGGAACTGCGGTTGAGAATGTACGCCGACACGATTCCCGTCGTTGGCTCCGATAGCAGCGATGTTAGCGCCATTGAGTCACTAGCCATAGAGGTGCGTGCCGCTGCAAAAATAGACGAACACTCCCCAGTCAAGAATGCTATTCGCGCCGCGGAACGGCTGGGCTGCTTGGTCCTTCCCATGGGAACAGAGTTGGGTCGACATCTTGGAATGTCCGCCCGTATCGACAACACTCCAGTTATCTGCGTTAGCCGGCCCAACGAGAATCCCGAGTTCGATATACCAGGTGATCGGCAGCGCTTCACCCTCGCCCATGAGCTGGGCCACCTAGCACTGCATACTGGACTGCACCCGCCGAACAATGCCGAGGCGGCGCGTAGTATCGAGCGCGAGGCTCACCGTTTCGCTGCAGCATTTCTAGCCCCAGGTGACTCGATGCTGGAGGAAGTGGACAATGCGAAGGGGAAGGTCACGCTTACCTCCTTAATGAACATAAAGAGCCGTTGGGGAATAGCAATCCGGGCGCTTGTGGGACGCATGCGCGACCTGGGCGTGATTGACGATGACCACGCAAGAAGTTTGTACAAGCAGATTTCCGCCCGTGGGTGGAACAAGGGCGAGCCTGTAGAGGTTGGACGTGAGCAGGCACAGTGGTTCCAGGGTGCTATCAAGAGACATTCCAGCGTGTCTCAGTCTGGTCTAGGGCAGTCGCACATCAACAGGTGGACTACATGGACACCGGTTCCGGACGATCGGAGGAGTGCCACGATCATCGCCTACCGTTCGCCGAACCAGGGCAATAATGGCCGCTCACCAACAACGTTAGTGTCAAGGCCCCTTAGCAGATTGGATAGCCGTCGCAGGTAATGTTCCTCTATAGACTCAAACTCTGTGGCGCAAGTGAGCAGGCGTAGTACGCACCGCTTGTGCACACGATGAACCGTGTCCCTGTGGCATGTCGTTTCCTCCCGTAGAGAACCGCCTATTCATGCTGGCATCTACGACTGACTTACCTGTTGATACCTTTGGCGCTGAGCCGCTGTCGGTGCTGGTCTGCTTGGTCGTTGAGCCCGACGATTGGTGTCACCGGTGCAGCTACCAAGGCAACCGCCCGGACACGGTGACCGGGAGTTGACGCATGAACCGTTCGGGTGGCAACCAACGACATCGCTGTACCGCGTCCGCTGGGACAAGTGCACCGAGTGTGGGGACGTATGGCCACAAGAACACCAGTTTTGCGGCGCACCCGCGAGCCGAGATCCCATGCACCGCAGAGGCGTGGACGCTGGTAGCGATCCGTGTGTCAAGAAGTTGGCCATGGCGGCTCGCCTCCCAGCCTGGCTCACGATGGCGCGGAACACCGCCAACGAGGCCGTTCTAGCGGAAGGTAAGACCCAGTTGGTCGCGGACCCGCAAGGGCTTCCACGGCATCAGGCGCCCGGCCTGGGGCAAGCCAGGACACACCGTGGGCACTACAAGCCTGGGTACTTGAACAGGTCACATACACCTCAGGATAGACAGCGACCGCAATCTGCACTTTCAACCGGCGCTGCTTTTCAATCCTTCGGGTTCTCAACCCCGAACATCAGGGGAGGCTGCACAGCACCCTCAGACCTAGTTGGTCTTACGAGAGATGATCGGTTTGTGGGCACACTCCGCTGGTTGACTCTCGTGGCGGGTACTGAAGTCAAATCATGCAGTGAGAACCTTCCCGATGCTGCAGCCTTCTGTAATGTACGACCTGCCGGGCCTAACAACTCGGGTGGCACTGATTTTAACCTATCCGCCGCAACTGAGGCCTGGATGGCGAGCCAGTCGTCCTGCGCGTTGGTCCTCATTGTCTCGCTCCTTCGCTCGGGTCCATTGAACCTATCTCGGGCCACCGACAGAGCCGGTAGCCCCTCCTTCACGGTGCTCGCTCGGCTCGACTTCGGTCATTGGTGCTTCTGACATCTTCGTAACTGCGGTGGCCGCGGCGAGGACAACCTCGTCTTCCTTGCTGCGGATGCCGACCTCGTTCCAATCAACCCCGATTGGGCACGCGTCAGCCGGAACATGCCGAGCCAAATGCGAACCCTCTCGACGTTGTCCGGCAGTGAAGACGTCGTCGTATCGGTAGGGTCCGAAGCCAAGGAACCCTCGGAATGGAACCTTCTCGGGGCGCGCTAGGACGGTGTCACCCCGATCCATTGGGGGCAGAGGGTCAATAAGTTCACGGTAGAGGGCTCCTGCGAGACTCTTCGGGTACGGCTCAATGTACTGAACCTCAACTATCCCTCCGCCCACGATAAACTTGGTGCATTCATGGCAAGGAAAGGTCGTTGTGTACAGGGTGGCTCCCGTGATGGCGACACCAGTCCTCGCGGCATTCACAATGGCTGCCTGTTCAGCGTGCAAGCAGCGTGTGAACTCAATTAACGACTTAGCACGAATCCCATCCAGAACGGACTTGCCTTTGTCATCCGGGGTCGTCGCCTCACGAAGGACGGCGGCACCACCCGCTTCATTTCTCTCGGCCGTAAAGAATTCCGCCCCAGCCAGGCGCTCGAACACCTCTCGTAGGACTCTATTTGTAAAGTCAGGATTAGGGTCTTTTCCAGACATAAAATCACGATGATCCGGCGAGTGTCCCTCCCAGTACTGTCCTCCCCCAGGCCGAGGTACTTCGTTTGTCCCAGTTAATATTGGAGTTCCAGCCGGCGGAACAATCACAGCGCCTACTTGGCGACCAATTGCAGCGGATCGCAATGCCGCCGCATGGGCGAATCTCATGGCTTCTTCATGAGATGTCGGACTGATAAAGGGCGCTCCAAACATGCCCTTGATGAACCGAGACAGCTCAGGTTTCCAGTCCTCACCTGAACGGATAGGGAGAAAGAAGTCCGCCGAGGCAAAGACGTCGCGCACCTTCTGGCCGTGCGGTGACTCCGGATCTGACTCGTCGCGAGTAATCAACTCAATCGCCTGTGCCTCCGGCACGCTGTCGGCACGCCCCTCCTGTCGGGAAAGTTCATCGACCAGATTCTGGCGCCGCTCCGCTGGGTCCTGAACCAGAGACACGAGCCAAAAGCTAGAGGCGTACACACTTTTGAGCAGCATCGCTTCTCGCGGATGCTTGAGACTATCGAAAACCCATATTTTCGGAATCCGGTCGCGGGATTTAGCGCTTGCTGCGTTCCTTTCTTTTTCTCGGCGGTCTGCCACGTGCGCAATCGCTAGTGCCATTAGGGCGCTGTCATCGCCCGCCATTGTTCGTAACCGGTCACCAGCGTCCATTCGAGCTTTGTAATAGCCTGGACTGGTCCGCCTGGGTAGAGCATTACCTTGGCCAGTTGGCACCGTGTCCAGCAGATCAGCAAGCCGCACATGCCCCACTTCATAGCCGTAAGCACTCATCTCGCTCTTGAATGCCTCGATAAACTCTGTCCGGCTTGAGCCCAGCGGTGCTACCACTCCCACGAACACGTCATGTCTGTAAGGCTCGTGGCTCGCGAGCTGCTTGAGGGTGTTCTGGTCGTCGCTAGTCATTCCTGCCTCGGTTGCCTCCCATGTCTGGGCCCAGTGTTGCACGCGCAAGTCCGTGAGTCCTCGCGTAGCGACACCCGACAACTTCTCCAGCGCCGCTCATCCATCCGGCCGCGAGCGTCAATTGACTGCCGAATGGCCACAGCACGTGCTCGACCAACACCATGCAACCGCATCAAGTGCTCCACCTCACCGGGCTCACCTCCGACCGAGTTGCGCGAGACCGTCTTCCCGCTCGGTGGGGTCACAGCCCTCGCGGGCGATGGATCTCACAGTGGATCAACGAAATCCAGGGTGCAGTTGGGGTCTGAACCGCAGACTCCATCCATCGACTGGCTACGTAGTACCTGGGCTTGAGTAATCCGAGGAGCCGGGCACGGGAGGTCGTCGAGTCGGCCCTTCAGGGCCGACACGGCACTCGGCTTCAACCCAGCCCAACTGCTGCTGGCCCGCTGTCCGTACTTGAATCCCTCCCGGCGCCACCGTCCCCATCGTGCTCAAATCTGGCATAGAATCCGCTGGTAGACCCAAGACCGATCCTTGAATCTAGGAGCCCATGTGCGCGAAGAAACGCTGGTGATTGTGAAACCTGACGCATATTCGAGGGGCCTCCTCGGCAACATACTGGAGCGATTCGAACGCCGCGGCCTGGCGGTGGAGCAGATCCGCGTTTCTATTTCCGAGATTGAGCGCATCGACGCCCACTATCCAACGGACGAAGACTGGCTCACTCTTGTCGGCTCCAAGACAATCGAGGACTACAAGTCGCGTGGCAGGGACCTAGTAGGGGAATTGGGAACGGACCACCCGCTAGAGATTGGCAGACTGGTGCGTAGTTGGCTTTCCGACTATCTAGCGAGTGGCCCGCTGGTGCCGATGGTGCTCAGCGGGAACCGAGCGATAGAGTCAGTGCGGGCGACAATTGGATCCACGCTACCCATCACCGCCGCACCAGGAACGATTCGTGGCGACTACTCCTGTGATTCAGCGGATCTGGCCTCATCGGAATCCAGACCCGTCCACAACCTGGTTCACGCCTCAGGTAATCAAGACGAAGCAGCTCGCGAGATTCGGCTCTGGTTTCCTGACCGGTGATAGAACATACAAAAACATGGTCCCTCAGGTCAGAACTGGCCGAAATGGCCAACATGGACGCGGACAGTGACCTAAGGGCGATCCTAGCCTGTCTCGGGTTGCTTGAAACCGGCCTCCAAGACGCCAGAATCATAGAGACCGAAGATTGGCGGCAACTGGGTCACGAGACTTTCATACTAGAATTCCAAGTCGTTGAGAATAGACCCAATCGTCTGCGGTCACGAGACTATTTGGTGAAGGCTTGCGTAGTGGGCACTTCGGGATCGTTGCACAAAACCCTTCTAGAATGGGTTGAGCGACGGCACCACCTGCAGCGGCTCGGAATATCAGTACCGAATTTAGTCGGCACGGGGCGCGCTCTCCTCATCGAGGAGAAGATTCCTAACAAGCTCTATTCGTATATTCACTCTGTCCCCAACGAGCAAACACGCAAGCGCCTGATCCAGTCCATGCTGGAGACGGCAGCGACTCTGCATTTGGCCGGCTATAATCCGATCAGCCTTCATGATTGGATGTCGCGTGGAAACGATGTCGTCTTGGTTGACTTTGGAAGTGATCTAGGTCCGCCCGGAGCGACCCCACCCGATCCTTTCGCGATCTTTCGACTGATCATGGGACATCTACGCCTTGCTGGATCGATCGAGGAGGATTCTCTGCAAAGCATGCGCGACGAATATGCTCGTCTTTTACGATCTTTCGAGGTAGACCAATATGGCATGGCGTAGTAAGATAAAGATATTCTTATGAAAACATTATATCCAAACGCGGTTGTCACGTTCCTACCAGTAAACATGAAGAGATTCCTGGTATTGAAGCGTGCAGACAGTGAAGAGAATTTTCCAGGTCTATGGGCATTTCCGGGTGGAAAAATTGAAGTGGGTGAGACTGCAGTCGAAGCGCTTGTTAGAGAGCTCCGCGAGGAGACCGGACTGGAGGCATCTGGTCGTATCGTCTTCCTTAACAGTTACGCTTTCGGCAAGTCTGTTGGCTTTGCTTTTGGCGTAGAGGTACATGCGAGAACAGTGAACACGGAAGGTAATCAAGCATATAAGTGGATAAATGGCATAGAGGAGTTACGAGAATTATCCAGGATATCCGGGATAGACAATCATCTCGTCTGTTTACTCAGGCTAATGACGTCCGACTCCGCGTGGTTGAACTTGACCGACGCAAACCTCACGCGCTCCACATACATCAACAAGTAGTTTGCCGGCGCTATCCAACTATTCGGCGGCCGATCAAGTCAAGAGTGCAATCGAAGCGTGTAACCCAGTCTTCGGGGTGAATATTTTCTGGTGTTGCCATGGCAAATGCTTCCTCACGTGGAGACCGAATAAAAATAACCCCTATAGCCTTTTCGTTTGCTTCCCAGACTGGCACGGCAAACATCGCCCGAATGTCCTGCCTCTGGTCTGTCGGTTCGCGCATACCGTAGACGGTCCTTGATTTTTCCAGGAGGATTTCGTCATTGGGGAAAATGTCGGCCCGCGTGGTTGACTGCGAATAGCACCAACCAACCATGCCAACGCCGCTATGCACCGGCTTGCGTGCCCTTCGCCCGCTGGCGTTTGTAAGGGAAATGTACGGTGTCCTCGCCTTCAAGACCTGTAGACCCCTACGACGTCGCCAGTTTGGACCTTTCGAGCGAGTGTAGACTATGGCTTCAACGTCCCGACCGAACCCAAACGCCTCCAAAGCGTCTCGGATTCGCTCCGAGGTTTCGTGCCAAAAGGTTAAGGATTCCTTGATGCGAGCGATCCCAGCGGCCCCAAGCGTAGTTATTACCGTAGCCCAGAACATCTTCGAGCCAAGAACCTCCTGTATTACCTCCCATGTCGGCGGTTTTTCTCCGGTCGGTATCGCGTCGCGAACAGTCCAACCGAGGATCGCACCAGCACCGAATATAAGTGAAAGTTCGAAGTACGCGGAGAAAGAGCGAATTAGAAACCGTGGCATGTTCACCCCTACCTGCATACAAGCATCGTGATGATGCTGAGGGACGCAACTGGGATGTCATAGAACGCAGCTGCGCTCAACACATGTTTGGAGGGCACGCGTTTACCCTGCAGCATAATAGGTATGGCCTGCACTTGGGTGAACCGGGCGTTCTTAAAGCGAGCTATCAACTCTGAATCCGACGATATATGGGATTCGAGCACATGCGCGTGGCCGTGCTGATCTACAAAACGAGTGCGATCTACGGGAAGATCATTTCTGACCCGGAAATAGGATGCAAAATCGTATGATGGGAGAGTCCCGACAAAGACACCGCCTGCTCGCGTCACTCGGCGTGCTTCTAATGCGAATGGCAGCACGTTGAAGGGATCGAATAAGAATGCAGTTGTCATGTCTACAGAATCATCTGGAAGGGGGATTCTTAGGGCTGAGCCGCGGATGGTCCCGTCGACTCGATGTTGACGAGGCATGGATAACATACTGGGCGAAGTATCCATTTCATAGTGCAACCCCAGATTCACATTGGGGAAATACTCACCATATTGGCCGCGCCCACAACCAATGTCTAGCGTCGTTTGGCTCAAAAGTTCCTGATAGTCCTCCGTTCGCGTCCGAAAATAGTCGGCCGTAGCGTCATCAAAATTCCGGGTGGTTGCATGATCAGAACTATAGTAGTCCAACGCAATGGACTCATAGTCCGCTCTTGTTTCCGCTGATGCAAGTCTACTGGCAATCATATGCTCTTACTTTGAGTGAACTGGACATTAAATGCAAGCCTGTTTTCATGGTCGAGGCGGGTCAAAGGGGAACGTTCGATCCAGTCCATAACCACTCTCAACGCCTCCGTACGGTAGCTCGCCGTATACCAAGACCGCCGTCTCGGCCAAAGAGAGCGCGGCGGCCGCGCATTTCGCGATTGCCTGACGACCATTCGGTGTGTCAACACCCAGGACGTGGGCTCGGTGCAATTTGGACGCTATCTGTTCGTGCCAGACGGTCCCCGGCCCGATGCCTTCTTGATTGAGAAGGCGCATCTTCTCAGTCGTGGGGAACTTAGTGAGCCGGTACACCAACTCTTGCCGCTGCCATGCCTGAACGTAGTCGAAGAGCGCTTCGGGGAGGTCATCGGGGGACGTGGTCGGTGTCACATAACAATCTTAGCCTCTGGCACAGTCGAGACGCAGGTGCTCACGTGTGTCGTGTTGATCCGACATGCTGTTGCGCGCATCTGGCAGTGATCCATCGACCCTGGTACCGCCTCGTCCTCCCCGATGCGGCTTGGACGTAAGAGTCGCTGGTCGCAACCGTAGGGGTTCAGGGGTTTCGGCCTACCTCTTGTGCTTCTTTGGCGCGGATCAGCGCCCGTAGGCTTGAAGCACGTCGCCGTACCGTACCTTCGCTGTAGTGCCGCCGCCTAAGGAGCGCAAAGTACTGCCTCTGATCTTCCAATCTGAGGTTCAGCACGTCCTTTTCCCGTTCGATCGCCCACTCGAACCAGTCCTGAAGATCTCCCCAGTACGCACGAGCCGTGTTGTAGCCGTAGTCGAGCAACAGGTCCTCACGCAGATCGAAAAATCGCTGCCATGACTCTGGGATGTCGTCTGGGTAGGCAGGCGCGAACTCCATTTTGCTCTCCGGATACCTACTGACGCTCATGCGTGTGGATAGTAGCGCCTAGACCCCTAAGTGTTTCGTAGTTTCACCTCGACAGAGCGATTCAGTGTTATCACGCTTATGCTTGCAACCTCCTGACCAGCAGCTTTAGCGTCGTTTGCATCACCTTCGCTTCTCGTCGGTGGTCCGCTCAGCAGTCGGCTCACTGCCCCGCAGGAGGCAAGTCCATGTCCCAAATCCAGCCCTACGGCCCAGGCGCTAGCCCGGCCGCGTTCTCACGTCAGTCCCGCGAGATTGCTCGCGTCGTCAACCGCAGCGAAGTAGCTGTCATCAAGACCGCTGCCGCTGCCCACGAAGCGGATGCCCGTCTCGATGCCATCGACCACATCGCCGGCCGCGCCATGCAGGGGGTGGCAATGGTCGGCCAATTGGAGCAACAGTTGGCACAACTCGTGCCACTTGGCACATCACGCCTACAGGCAGTAAGCGACATGCACGCGCTACTGAGCGTGAACGAGCTTGCCGATTTCCGGCGGAGGCTGAAATGAGCAGTTCGGACGTTGTCATCTTCATCGTGGGCGTGCTGCTCATCATCATCGGGCTCGCGGGGATGGCGACCCTGGTCTGGATCGGCGTGCGCTCCGAACTGCGCCGCCGTCACAACCAACGTGAGCAAGCGCTCAGTGATGCTCGCTTGCAGATGCATACGCACGTGGCAATGAGCCGCCTGTACGAGGTGGCTCGTCAAGCACAGGCGCAGCGTCCGGATCGCGACTCGCTATGAGTGACCGTGATCCGGGCCGCTGGCTCGACCGGCTGGTTGGCGCTTGCTTCGGCCTGCTGCTTGGTGCGATGGCGCTCTATGGCGCAGTGCAGGTCATCTCGTCCGTCTGGCTGCCGCTCACCATCGCTGTTGCGTCAGTCGGCGGGGTGGGCCTGGCGATCTGGCTCGTCGCGTTGCGTAGTCGCTGGCGCAGTTGGTAGAGCACAATCGCCCAGGCAATTCTGAAGCCTGTTCAACCCCGGAGTCGATCTACCGCTCGGTGATGTGAAATACACAAAGTGTCTTGACCATTCACAAACATGAACGCATAGTGAAAGACAGTCGCCGTTCATAAACATGAATGGTCACCAACCCAAAGAAATTAACCGAAAGGAGGGTGTATTCGTCATGCCAAAAAATAGAAGAACACAAGAACAAGATAATCGTCGCCGCGACTCGCCCCGTCGCGGCTCGGGGCGATCGCGCCGTGGCCGTCAACGTCACCTCAGCGTGCGCAGCGAACTCCGCGACCAGCCTGACCTCAACAAGATCGCTCGTGCCGTCATCGCGATGGCCATCGCGCAAGCCGAGGCAGAGGCCGAAGCCGAGATGCGCGCCAAAACTGAAACCCAGGGTGACGGCAATCCAACGGACAGTGACTCCGGATCGGGAGGCTCAGATGTCGCATAAGCCCTTGATCTGGCACCAAGTCCATCTGAGTGCACCAGTCGAGGTGGATCACGTCGAAGCCGTGTTCGTTGGCCTCGCGTCGCTATCGGGTAACCCCCGGATTGTGTGCGAAGCGATCGGAACGATCGGTCAGGTCTCGTGGCGAATCGGTGTCGAGGCCTACGCGATCCAACGTGTGCTCGACGTCCTGACAACTCAACTTCCTGGAGTGCGCACTAGCCGTTCGGCACGAGAGAATCCGTCCATCCGGCAGGTTGAGGCAGCTGCCACCGTGCGCCTGCCTGGCGCTGATCGTTTGCCGCTCGATACAGAGCACGGAACTGAGACCGTCACGCGGGCGCTACTGGCTGCTTTGGCTTCGGCCAATGCTACAGAAGTCGTGCGGTTCCAACTCATCCTCGGACCGCATTTACGTCCTCGCCGCATGCGAGACGTTGATCCGGTTGAGCGTCGCGCCGTGACCCGCAAACTAAGTCAGCATGGCTTCGGCTGTGCCCTTCGGATCGCGGCCTCCGCCAAAGACAGCGATCGCGCTCGCCATCTCGTCACCCAAGTGGGCGCGGCGCTTCGCGGCCTGGAGGTGCCTGGAGTGAGTGTGCAGTTGCGTCGAGCCAGTGCAGGCTCGGTGGCCACTGCGAAGTCTCCGTGGTTGTGGCCGCTGTGGCTTCGCGTCTCCGACTTAGTGCCGCTGCTGGCTTGGCCGACTGCCGAACCACCACTGCCCGGTGTGCCCGATCAACACCCTCGACTACTGGCACCGTCGAAAGCCATTCCGTCTCGTGGACGTGCCGTTGGCCGCAGCGCCACCGACCGTGAGCGCAAGGTTGCACTGACTACGGACGACTCGTTGCGTCATCTGCACCTGCTTGGCCCTACCGGCGTCGGCAAGTCGACGCTCATGGCGTCGCTTGCTCTGCAAGATATCGAGCATGGACGCGGTGTCGTCGTGATTGACCCGAAGGGGGATCTTGTCGACGACATTGCCCGCCGGATCCCCCAGTCTCGGCTCGGCGATCTCGTCATCCTCGACCCGCGCGACGAAAGCCCAGTCGGGATCAACGGACTCGGAGGTGGAACGGAAGCGGAACTGGCTGCCGACACTCTCCTCGGCGTCCTGCACTCGCTGTACGTAGAATCCTGGGGGCCAAGAACCAACGACATCTTGCACGCCTGCCTCTTGACACTGGCACGTCGCGGCGATGCCTCGCTGGTCATGGTGCCGCTCCTACTCACCAACCCCGGCTTTCGCCGCTCGGTCGTCGGCCAAGTCAGTAAGGCTGATCCACTCGGACTCGGCTCATTCTGGGCCTGGTTCGGCGCCATCAGTGACGCCGAGCGTCAACAAGCCATCGCGCCACTGATGAACAAACTCCGACCCCTCCTGATGCGACCGGGCCTGCGAGCCGTCTTCGGACAGCGCCAACCAAAGTTCGCCATCGAAGACGTCTTCACGAAGCGACGCATCTTGCTGGTGTCACTGAGCAAGGGAAGCTTCGGACCGGAAGCCGCCCGACTGCTCGGCTCAGTCGTGGTCGCTCTGCTGTGGCAGGCAGCACTCGGTCGAGTTGCGATAGCGGCTTCACGTCGCCACCCGGTCATGGTGCACATCGATGAGGTCCAGGACTATCTACGGCTGCCGGGTAACCTCAGCGATGCCTTAACCCAGGCACGCGGCCTGGGCGTGGGCTTCACGATGGCACATCAACATCTCGGACAATTACCGAAGCCGCTGCGGCAGGCTATTCTGGCTAACGCTCGGTCCCGTGTCGGTTTCTCGCTGAGCCTCGACGATGCCAAAGCCATCGCCGCCACATCGGGCGGCATGCTGGAGCCCGCCGACTATCGCGGCCTGCCAGCCTTCTCTGCCTATGCCGATTTGCTGGTGGGCGGTGCGACGCAGACGCCGGTTTCGATCCGGACGGTGCCCCTCGATGCGGGTTGGCCAGTACTTCGTACTAGCGAGGTTGCACGCGCTCATTCGCGGACCCGCTTTGGGCAATCACTCAGCGATATCGAGGAAGACCTGCTGAGCCTGACAGATGCCTCCTCAGTCCAGCAGAGCGACGATGAGAGCTTGATCGCGGCAGAGTCGCTGGGACGCCGCCGTGGGCCAAGTAGTCCGGAACGGGGGACGTTATGAACACCCACGACCGGCCCCACACCCCAGGAAACGGCCTACCGCTCGCGTCGCCGCTCGGCACCTCGAACCGTGGAGTATCCACGCAGGCCAGAGGCGTGACAGGCGGATTAGGGGGGACGAATGATCCCTCCGTGGTTACTCCGGTCTCAGCGCGCCCCCGTCGCGTCGGGGCGCGCCAACTTGATCGCGTTGGCGTGCAGTTGGCTGAGCGGGATTGGCAGCTTCTGCGGTTACTCGATCAACACTCTTACCTGACGACTCTGCAACTCCAGTCTTTCGTTTTCACCAAGCACGCATCCCCGCTATCGGCTGCGCGAAGTTGTCGGCGGGTGCTCGCCAGATTGGGCCGTGATGGACTACTGCGGTCGTTGCCGCGCCGCCAAGGTGGGGTGACTGGTGGGAGCGCACCTGTGACCTGGCAACTGTCGTCAGCCGGTGTCCGGCTGATCCGACCCGATCGATCCGGCTACCGGACCCACATGCCGACGCTGCGCTACCTGCACCACTGCTTATCGATTGCCGATGTGCACCTCGCGATCCGAGATACAACGGCGACGCCTGCGACCACTAGCTGGGACGTCCAGATCGAGCCCGCCGCCTGGCGACGATTCACGGGCCTGGGCGGTGAGCCGCTGTGGCTGAAGCCCGACATGGCCGCCACGCTGTCTGGCCACGACTCAGACGGCGTCTACGAGGATCGCTGGTTCATCGAGGTCGACTGCGGCACCGAATCGCTTCCGACACTGCTGCGCAAGTGCGAGCAATACGAGGCTTACCGCAAGACCGGCATCGAGCAAGCCGAGTCTGGGGTCTTCCCGCTGGTGCTCTGGGTCTTTTTCGGCGACCGGGCCGAGAAGCGCATCGAAGCTCTGCGTCGCTCAATCTCGCGATCCAGTCGCTTTACGTCGCCGCTCTATCGCTACGCGACGCCGGACTCGCTGCGAGCCGTGCTGGGAGGTCAGGAGTGAGCATCTCTACAGATTCGAAGATCAAGGTGCCCAGGCGAGAGATTCTGGTCGGTGATGCCGTCGAGCAGATGCAGCAGTTACCCGAGGCCAGTATCGATTGCGTCATCACCAGCCCGCCGTACTTCCGGCTGCGCAACTACGAAGTCGATGGGCAACTGGGGCTGGAAGGCCACGTTGACCAGTGGGTCGAGGGACTGCGCACCGTAGCAAATGAGGTCGCTCGCGTCCTCGTGCCAACCGGCACGCTGTGGCTGAATGTCGGAGACTCGTATGCCACCCATGCCCGCGAAGGCGCACCGCGCAAAAGCTTGCTGGCGGGGCCGGAACGACTCCTCATGGCTCTGATCGAAGACGGCTGGCTCGTCCGAAACAAAATCGTCTGGGCTAAGACGAATCCGATCCCGTCCAGCGTCGGTGACCGGCTTTCGACCACGCACGAGGTCATCTACTTGCTGAGCCGCAATTCACGCTACTTCTTTGACCTCAACGCGGTCCGTGTGCCCCACAAGACACGGCCCTCAAAGCGAGCCACAGAGCCAACTCGACCAACTGGACGACCGAGCAAGGCTGCCAAGGCACAACGCCCAGCCTGGCTTGGCCCGAACAGCGACGGCGACGCTGGCCTATCAGCGATGCAACGGGACGGTCGGGTCGGTCATCCACTGGGCGGCAATCCCGGCGATGTCTGGGCTATGAGTACCAGCCGATACAAGGGCGCGCACTTTGCCACGTACCCGGAACACCTGATCCAGCGCATGGTGCTGGCCGGGTGCCCTGAAGCCCGGTGCCGCATCTGCCGTGTGCCTTGGAAGCGACCTATCCGGCGACTCGGTGCAACCGCCACCCGCCTAGCGCTGCGCGGCGGGTGCGAACACGCCGACACACCCGAACCGGGCCTCGTCCTTGATCCGTTCCTGGGCTCTGGGACGACCGCTGTAGTGGCCGAGCGATTGGGCCGTGACTGGATGGGGATCGAACTCAGCCCGACGTTCGCAGACCTGGCACGACACCGGCTAGCGGAGGCGCGCAAGAGCCCACACGGTGACACAAAGACATCTAAACGAAAGGAGGTGACATGAGTGAACACGAACCACATTTACAAGCAGACCAACCCGAGAACGCGGAAGGCCAAGTCTCACCAGAGCGCAACCAGCCCGATCAACCACGGATCTGGGTGGGCTGTCTGGCCGACTACAACAACGGACAACTCACTGGCGAATGGCTGGACGCAGCGGTCAGTGACG
>Ga0115567_10003442_pt1 | contig 15560 bp, 13 predicted proteins | sample COGITO_mtgs_1204_2_FD_88679 | JGI IMG/M metagenome (GOLD analysis project Ga0115567, IMG submission 88679) | Pelagic marine microbial communities from North Sea - COGITO_mtgs_120412 | ecosystem: Environmental > Aquatic > Marine > Epipelagic | place: Germany:Helgoland, sampling site Kabeltonne... | reverse complement strand
CTGCGCGGTTGCGTGCCGAAGACTTTGGAGAGGACGAGGTTGCAGCATCCTCGGACGAGGATCCATCAGCGTACGAAGTGGCGTCTATCTTGGGCCGGGGTCGAACTACGGCCTCGGGTGTTGCAGCGGGTGGCAAAGCCGAGGCGAAGAAAAGCAGAGGAAGCAAAGCTGCTGGGGGTGCGGCGATGGGGGCGGCGGCTATGGCAATCGAAGAGGAACTCGAGGCTCTGGATGGGAACCACGCGGTGGAGAGGCTCGAGCGAGACCTCGCGGGGATGAGCGAGCGCGAGCGGCAGGCCCTGCTGGAGCTCGACGCACCCGAGCTGCCGGCACTGGCGCGAGACTTCTCTGAATTCCTCGGCGAAGTTAAGGGCCGCTTGCTGCCTGCGAGGCAGCGCCTGCGGCGCCTCGGTCCGCGCGCACCTCCGGACGGGGTGCAGTTTGTGCGAGTGCGCGCGCGGCTCCTACTCAGCTACTGCGCACACGTGGCATTATACTTGCTACTCAAGGTAGAGCGGCGTGCTGCCAAGAGCCACCCAGTGATCGACAAGCTCGTGGCTCTCCGCGCCCTCATCCAGCGGTACGTTCGACCTCGCCAACCTACGAGGCCCGAGGCCCAGTCGCCGTGGGGGCTTCCCCCCACGGCACTGGTTACCACGGCCTTCGGCCGAGACCGATTCCCTTGCTGTGCCCAAGCAAGTTGAACAGGACTAGCATGGGCACATCTCCGTATGTGTCCGCAACTTGACCTTCTTGAGGCAGCTGTTGCGTGACTGACCAGTGTCGGTGCGGCGATTTGACTGACCAGTTCGGGGGCCGCGCAGGCTGGCACCGGCGCAGCAGGCAATGGAGGAGCAACTGGATGCGCTTCTTGCCGGGCCAAACGAGGCCCCATTTGATGTTGGCGAGCTTGTGCTGCCTTCTGACAGGCGCACACGCGCTGTGACGTCCGCAGCCGCCGCCTCCAACGTGCCTCGTCTGTCATCAGCGGTGAGCAATCCGTCACGAAGCTGACCCCAGTCGCCCGACGTCATCTGCACTCCCGGGCTAAAAACTACTTTTGACCAGAACAAGCTCTCCGTAGCCCTACACCTTGAGGGGTTTGCGACTGTGTTTTGAGGAGAACGGCCATTGGAACTAGTTGTAGTCTCGCCTGCGCCGCCTGTCGAGCGGAATCAGGAGCGACCCTGTTGCCACACAGCGGGCGCCCCTCTGTCCCGACGAGAGGCGCCAGAGGTGACCGACGCCTTTTTGAATTGGCAATCGTATGACATGTCTGCGCTCGGTGTGCAGTCTGACACGCGGCACGGGGATGGAGGATCAAGTGGTGCGGGCAAGCAGGCCAAGAAAGGCGCGAAAAAGCGCGACGCTGGCTTTGGGACGGGGCGCGGCGCGCTCAAGGCAAATGCGCGTGTTTCTGCAGAATACCTCGAGAAAGACGAGTTTCTGGATGAAAATTGGGGTCTAGCGTTGCCTGGTGACAGCGTGGATGACGGCGACTCACAGAGCGAGGATGGGGTAGGCGGTCGCCCGGGAAGTCAGGCAATCGCAGGGCGGAAGCGCCCGCTGCGCACGTTGCGTACACTAGAAAGTGCGGACGATTTGGGGGATCGCGATGAGGCGCTGGACGCCGAAGAAGACGACAAGGCCCTCGCGTATGCCCCCGGCCTTGCTTAGATTCCGCTCCTCGCTCCCCACTCCGATCCCTCGAGCAGTGCCGGGTGCTCGAGGGCTCCTCCTCTGACAGGCGAGCGGGGACGGTGAATGGGCCCAACAGATACGCCAAAAAGCGGAGCACCCGAGACTACGTTGAGAGCCGAGAGCAGGCGCGCAAGGCAGCGCGCGCAGCGGAGGCGGCGCGTGGAGGTGAGGCGGACGTGCCAGTCCGCGACCGGCGCGCACTGATCCAACAGGTTGAGCACCGCAAGCGCATGGCTGCGCATGCGGCGGCGATCCGTGGCAAGAGCGGGGACCACATCGACGCCGCTGAGGAAAAGAGCCACGATGCCCCCGCGACACAGCACAAGTCCGAGGCAGGACACGGCAAGGGCCTGCGTGCGACGCATGCAACGCGCGAGGAGACGGGGGAGGACCCTCTGTACGTCGCGGTGCGCGAAGCCAAGTCGCGCGCGGATGCTGCCCGACGGGACAAGTACGCCTTCGCTCGCCCAGAGTACCGGCCGGACGAAACGGTGCGCTTCAGCAGCCTGTGTACGCCACTTGAGTGTGCCCGGCGTTTGCAATGCTGTTGGTGCTCGTTAGAGAGAGATATGTCTGTCGACCACGGCCAGAATTGCGCGGCGTGGACGCCGCGGGCGCTTGTGCATGTCTTCTGCTGGGCAGGGCCCTGCATGACGCTGTTCCTCCACCGTAGGTTGGCGATGGGGGGAAGCGCGAGGCGGGACGCGTCATTGAGAAGAACCGCGGGTGGGTTTCCCCAGCGCCAACCGGCGCATTTTGAGAAGCAGCAGCAGCAGCAGCACCTCTGCCGGTGGTGTGAGGACGTTCAGCGTGGTAATGGACTGGCTGTAGTGTCCAGTTGGGAACGTGCTGACGCGCGGGGCCGACGGCAGGCTTGTTCCGCACCGGAGCAAGGACAAGAAGAATCCGCGTGTCAAGCACCGCCTCAAGTATGAGAAGCACAAGATCAAGGTTGTGTCCCGGCGTGCGCCTACTGCGACTGAGCGGCCACCCCGCGCAGCAACGAGCGATCGCTGACCTCCGTCGCGTGGTCTGACACGGCGTGGCCCTGCGCCGTGCGCAGGAGCGGACCTCCTTTTATGGGAGGCAGACGCGCACAGACCAGGGTGCCTACGCAGGCGAGGCCACGGGCATCAAGGCCAACGTCTCGCGCTCACGCAAACTCTGATGCGCTTGCAGCAGGCACGAATGCAAGCGCGCGCTCTGAGGCAGCATCTCAAGGCAAGGGCCGAGATAGATGCGGCGACAGTACGCGGTGCGTTTCGCCGGACATTTGCTCAATCACAGCGCCACCTGCGGTCGACATGGGAGCTACGACGCTGCGAGTGCAGGACTATCGAGGGCATTTTGGCATCTCAACACGCGGCGATTTTGATGACAATTCGACAGCGGGGTGTCGCAGAACTAATTTTGAATGCACGCGCACCGATCTGCACAGATGTCTACGCGCTTCTCCAGACAGAAGATTCGGCCCAACTTCACTGCCCACTGCACACTTCCTAGGCAGCACCTTGCCGCCGCCAACTCCCAACACTTCCGCTGCCAACACCGCCACCCACTGCATCACCAGTATGTTTTCACGGGACAATGCGGCAGCACGTAAACTTGAAACGTCCGTTGTTGCTACTACCACCACATCCAGTGTTGAACTTGAACGCTTGCATGGCGTGGCCAGTGGGACACTGCATAGCCCCCAGATTCTCCCAGGCCCCCAGACCCTGCTCATAGACGCTGGTGCACGTCGTTTCATACGAATTACACGAATCGTATTGGCGAGCAGCGCAGCAAGTCACCTTCCACACCAGGGTCACGAGGTCAGGCAGGGATGGATCCAAGCCGCTTCAAAACCACGGCAATGCCCACAACCCCCCTGCCCGTGAAACAGGTAGTGGCAGGGCAATTCCCGTCCCTTGGACGAAAGGCGGAGTGACATACCTCTGGGGCAACCTGCTTGTTCCCACCTCCTCCCTTCTTGAAGGAAACCTTCGAGAGAAACTTTCCGCCGTCGCAGTTAACATTGATCCGATCCATATATCTGCACCATGGCATTTCAGTTTTCTGTTTGCACTTGCGTATCTTGAAGCAGGCACGCACCCCCTACGTCAAGGTCACTTGCTTAGCTGTGAGAAACGCGGGGTGTGGGGATTGCGGGGAGTGCGGAGGTCGGGAAGACGTGGCGTGCTCACACGAAGAGGTTCCAGTAGGGATAATCCCATTGCCTGCGGCCATGGTTCCAGTCCCCGTTCGACCAGCTCAGTGTGCTGGTAGAGCAGTCCGAAAACCCCTGCTGCTCCTCTCCCTTGGAACACTGACACTCCTGCAAGTGAGAACGGCACGTGTGAGCTGGCGCCGGCAGTACAGATGGGCGCCGCGTGTGAATGAAAATCACTTCACGAGGGGCGGCAGGGGCATTTCACCTTCGTTGCGCCGTTGAAGGGGTCTCCAAAGTTGGAGACAGTGCAGGCAGTCTTCCTCCTGTTTTTCTTATTTCCAAGTGTTTTGGCCGTTGACCACTTACTCCCGGCACCGAATCGCACCAGCCCATTCTTGCAAGTACATTCCTGGTCCTCCTCCGCACACGTCCTGAGGGCACAGAACAATTCAACTCAAGTACATCTGGCAAATCGCCGCAAATCGCCTCACTGTCGCGGAGAGGGCCCATCGCTGGTGAGCACTCGCAAGGGAGCGCGCGGGGCATCGAATTACGTCCAGCGCGCTGGGCTCAGACACTCATAGTTGAACTTAATACTCGAACTTGAGCAGTCAAACCTCGCAGCCTGAAGCTTCGACAAGAACCTGCAATTTAGAGGGGCGGCACTTGTCACCAAGCCACTTCAAAGCGCAACTGTACAGACTTGACCTGAGAAGACTGTGTCCTTCTCTGTTCCTACCACAGCTTAAACGCGAAACTCGTGGCAAAGCCATGCAGGGCAGAGCTGGCAAAGGTGGCGCGCCGCACAGCCACATGGCAAGTTGCTCGCACCAACGCTATCAGAGGACAAGGTTCGGGGCAGTACGCTTTGCCCCATACACTGCCGCACTGTGCCTCGAGCTGCTGCACATTGTACATGTTGTTGGTTGACTCGCACGAGCCGTACTTCTCGTAGCCGTAGAGCTGGATGACGGCACCCGGCGGGCCGTTGGGGCCCATCTGACCGTTGGCGCCAGGCGGACCGGGGGCGCCTTTGTTTCCAGGTGGGCCAACGTAGCCCGCCAACCCAGGCTCGCCCATGTCGCCGGTTTCGCCGCGGGGCCCTTGCGGGCCGATATAGCCTGGTGGGCCATCGACACCTGTCCAGCCCTGGTCCCCTTGTTCACCCTGATCGCCCGTCTCGCCGCGGAAGCCGATCTGCCCGGGATGTCCCTCGGGCCCCTTCGGCCCCTGCTCGCCGGGATCGCCCCGTTCCCCGACCGGGCCCGGCGCGCCAACATATCCCTGTCCGATATGCCACCGTTACTTGTGCGCGTCGGGAATAACAAAGAATGCATGCACTCACACACGCAAGTACGCACTCGCGCACGCACGTACGCACGCACGCACGCACGCACAGAATCGCATTTGTTCCAGTAGAGCATGGCCACAACCTGCGGTCCCGGCGGGCCGACAGCTCCGCGGGGGCCTGGACGCCCTCCGTCCTTGAGGGTGACCGCGTCGATTACAACGGAGAGCTTCTTGTCCAGCTTGGCTTTGGCCTGCCATCACAGCCAGTCAACCACTACGCGCGGTCTTGGTGGCTTGGTTCAGGACGCACATCGATTGAGCACGGCCTCGAAGGCGAAAACGACTGCTTCTGATTTGCGAGGCACGCACAGCCGGTCTCAGCCGCGGAGAGGGGTGCGAACCGACGCCATAGCAGCCTTGAGCTGCTTCATTCCGGACAGCGCGGATTTGTAGTCAGTAGCAAGCACCTGTCCACGAAACAGGTCAATCAGCGTATTCCACACGCACCGTGTTCGAATCTTCTGCTCTGCTGAGGCAGGCGCGAGCGTTGCAAGAGGAGTGCGTTTGTTGAGAGAGACGGTACACTTACGTTGGCTACCGAGTTTTTCTCGGCAGTGGCGCTGCAGCACTTGGGCGCGTAGTTTCCCCACGTGTTCCCATCCGTAATCATTTTCGAGACATCCGCGGCGCACGGGCAACCGGCAAGCATCTGGAGCGCGCCTCGGCGGCCCCGGCCTGCTGCAGCAAGCACGGTGCGGTGCGGGCGCGAGAGCCCACGTGCTTGCTCGACCGGGCGGCGCCCATCCATTATCTCCACCATAACTACCGGATTAATCCGGCCAAGGAGGGCAACGAATAGTAGGCACGCGACTCCGCCGAGGAGTGCACCCCCTGCCGCCGCCCTTACGGACGGCATGACGCCTTACCTGACTCTTCGATGGCTGGTTGACCTATCAGTGGTAATGGCTCCATCGCGCCCTGTGGGAGGAAATTGGAGCCGTTCAAATTGATTTTCCGGCATCCGGAACTTCTCCGGCAACCTCTGCGGCAGCAGCGCTGCAAGCGCTGTTGGTTGTGGAGTGTCGACTGGATCGCGGCGCATCGCCCATACCGGGCCGTAGAGCTGAACCACCAGCTTAGGCTTCTACTTGTATCGCACGTTTTCCGATGCTCAGAGCGGGCGTAGGCCTCGTCCTCGAGTCCCGCGGTGGCGGACCATCATTCGTCGCTGAGCTGGCGCCTGGTTTACCCCTCACCCACGCGACGTATCCCGCCATTGATGGGCGTGGCCCAAGGCCAATGTAGCCGAGAGGGGGATTGGTGGTATGCTCGGGTGGTGCGTGCTTGTTTGTTCTGCATTACTCTCAGCTTTCTACGGAGGCAACGACTGAACGTTTTGGCGTCTCTGTGCCACGGGCTCGGCCGACCGTATCCAGAAGCCCTCCCGGATCTCATTAGGTAGGGTCATGTGCTGGTCCCATCGAATCTGCTGAAGCACAAATTCCATACCCTTTCTGCCAAAGGTGGAAGTGCAGAGGCGTGCGGTCGGATCCGTGATGGTGATCGCATCGAGACGGTAACGGAGCACACCCGAGTGGCACCTGGGCGTGTGCTGGCCCGGCCATCCTCTTTTACAACGGGCAGAGTCCCAAAAATAGTGCGAGATGTGCCGCGTGGTGGTTGGGGGGGGGCGGGGCCAATTCGGCAAAAAATACCAATCGTCAGGGTAGGCAAGTAGGAGTTCGGGTTCAGGTTACGTGAAGAAGTGTGCGGCTTATCGTTCCCCGCAAGGGAACGCTCTCAGAAATGGCAGCAACTTCGTGCTCTGACTTGTACCGATGGGCCATCTGTCTGAAAAAGGGAGTGCTTGGCCAGGTGGACGGGCACACTGTGCGGGGACTCACGCCAACGGAGCTCTCGCAGATCATTGCTGGTCCAGAGGGCACCTGGGTTCCTTTCCGCTCCCCTGGCTGACTAGACGGCGCCTTGAGGAGCACTTCCAAGCTTCAGCTCTGAAAAACATATTGACTGAGAGTTGTCATTGTGATTACAAGGCCCCATGGGGGGACTCGGCGCGCGACAGGTTGCGTTGGGTTTCCTCCGCACAGAGTCAACACTTTTCGCCGAGGCAGAGCAGGCATTTGAGGTCTTTCCCTAGCCCTCTGTTTCATCTTCATCGCCCTCCTTCTGCGAGACTGTGACTGTCTGGTGCGTCTCTTTTTTTAACGCATCTGGCCAATGCTGAGCCTCCTGAGCACCTTCCATTTCGTGATGACTTGATGAAGTTTTGTCCTGCAAGCGCAAGCTGCCACTCATGCAACAGCATACTGGCAGGTTACCCTTGCGCGCGGGGCCCCGCGGGCTCAGGGCAAGACCCCATGTGTGCCGACAACACATGCACGCCCTCAATCGGACGCTTCCACCGCCTTGCCAACGACTGCCGCGCTCCTCAATGGCTCCAATTTCCTGCCCGAAGCGCGACCTGCTCCGGCGCCCGGAAACGCGACGAATCAAACCTCGCCAACGCGGCATGGCTCTTCCCGGCCGCCCCTCGTTCCTTCGGAACGCAAGAGTCCCACGGCGCTCGGCCCGTATGACATCGACGCGACACTCGCAGCCAGCATGCGGGCAGCTGTGACTCTGACGAAGGTGGAGGCGTGTGATATCTCTTCCGTAGGAACGGCCCTAGCGGCGGAGGCGTCCGAAGCTAGCTTGGGCGAGACGCACGATGCATCTGGCCATGGCGACATAGAGAAGTACGACCTTGCTGCTGGTGCAGCCGGCGCGCTGATATCTGAGTTGGAGCGCCTGCTTCAAGTGCTGCGCTCAGGGCCCGAAGCGGCAGGCCAGTGAGGGCCGCGCCCGGATGCAAACACATGTGTTTTCCTTTCTTCCTCTTCCAGAACCCTGAGAACAGCTTGCCCTGAAGAACGTGCCCAAAAGGTACACACCATCGGAGTTCGCGCAGAGCGGGGTAAGTGAAGCCCGTATTCTGCAGCATATCACGTTTGAGGTTCTATCCATGAAAAGGTTTATCCGCACCAGTAACCGTGCGAATGGCTACGCGCCATAGAAACGGGTCGTAGACGTGTCGAAATATGGCGCTCTGAAGATGACGTTGTCCCCCGTACAGTCGTGAAGCGTCGTCAGAGAAGGTGCTGCGAGCGGCGAAGCAGACTCTTGACGCACGGAAGCAGGAGATCCGAGCACTGTCGGCGGCCCTGAAAAAAGTGCAGGTGGGAGCAGGAGCGGCAGCTGCCGCTGCAGGTCTCGCAGGCCTCGGGCTTTCTGGCTCGCTCGATGGCGCGCGTCTGCCAGGGGGCGTGGCAACGGCGGAGCGCGACGGCCCAATGCGCGAGGGCATGGAGGTGGCGCTGGCGGAGGCGGAAGGGCGAGAGCGGCGAGCCATGCATGCAGCCACAAGTACACGACGCAAGCTGGAGCGTGCGCTGGCGGAGGTGGTAAATTTACGCGAGGAGGTTGGGGTGCTCAAGATGGAGCTGCGGAGGGCCATTTCCGAGGGTAGCAGCGCGGAGTTCAGGAGAAGTGGAGTGGAGTCAGTGGCACAGGTCATGCCCAATGTTCCGCCATGGTAGCGGTCGCTCCGCAGCATCAGGGGCTTTATGGAGTCACCGGTTTCCAGTGGAATATTCTCGCGAGAGCTTCGCAACCCCGGTCACCAGCGCCTAGGCTCCTGGGTGATAGCGGCTGCGGCGTAGCCATTTTTTGGTTGCCCCGTGGACACGCCAGCTCGCCGGAGTCAAGGAGAGAATGCGGTTCTCGCACGCGGGCGGGCGTCTCGCTGCCCAATACGCTTTTTAAAGGGGAGATAGAGGTGGGTAGAGGCAAGTGAGGCTTACTTGCTAGAGGCAAGACGCAAGCAAGTCTTGCGTCTGTCACCAGGGTGTCGGGGTGGCTTGCGTCTGTCTCCAGAGTGTTGGAAAGTGGCCGCTCACTAGCAGCGCGCGGCGTAGGCGGAGACGGGAGCTCCTTCAGAGAGTGGTGCGGACCGCAACCGAGTCGTGGACATCGTCGGCGGAGAATGCGACGCCTCGAGGGGGTGCAGGCATGTGAAGGAGATCGCGATGCTGAGAGAAAAAATTCGGTTCGGTATCCCAGCATGATTATCCCCGCGAGTTCGCGGTTCTCCTTGCCCTTGGCGGGCTGCGAGGAGATCAGCCACGGGGTTTTTGGGTTGATTGTGATGAATGTTGCGAAGTCGTAGCACTTTGAGGTTTGACGAGAATGCTGTGGGGCATCAGGTTGCTGGAGGAGGACCACCGCGTGCGTTCCCACCGGATTACTGAGCTCTCGGAGCGGCTAGCAGCGAAGCGAAGAGAGGAGCGTGAGATGATCGACGCCTTGCGGCGAAAAGTGATGGACAAGGACAAGGCACTGGCAGTGCAGAAGGCATTGTACCTAGAGTTGAGGCAGGGGCTATCTGGAGAGCCTGGTGTTGATAAGAGGGAATGAACGTGACCTCGACTCGCATGCGTGGCACCGGTCAGCATGGTGGTCGGAGTCCCCGCACGCTGGGTACGCATGGCTACAGTGCGAGGCCGGCTTCGCGACACTATCCAATGAGTGCTGGCCGTGGGATGTCTCTGCGTCTTGAACCATTCGACTGCTGGCAAAGCACTGTACAAGGCAGAAATCACGACGGTCTTGCGTACTCTGCATTCACGCGCCACTTCCTCACGTTTCTACGGTGACAATCCACCGGCATGGTTTGCTTGTAAGCGCGCCATGGCTTCATGTTTGGCATGCAGCGCAGCAGATGACTCGGCGCGAGATTTTGCAGCATGCGCTGGGGCTGCACTAGGGCGAGTCCAGGATGTTTGGTGCGTCGCGCGGTTGTCGTAGTAAACCCGACCGTGCGAGTCATACATCTGCACCCAGCCACTCGGAAGCGGTGGGGGCGCCTTCAACGGGCGCATGTAGTATTTGATGAGGCGGCGCTCCTCCTGCATGGGATGCGCAAGAAGCTTGTCTACCTCTGATGGCTTGTGCAATGCCTCCTTCATCTTCTCCGCCAGCTTCTCGTTCGCTTTCTCCATAGCCGCGAGCTTCATCGCTTGCTGGTGAAGCCGTTGCGAGACCCCCTGCTCGAGCGCTCTTGTGACATCCGTCGCCACCATCGAGGCGACCGCACTCGGGCTCTCCTTTTCAACCACCGCTTCCCGCAACACGACATTGTGCCCCGTTTTGCCGCGGCGCCCGTGAGCGCCTGGCGGGCCAGCCCCCCCATTCGTGCCTGCGGGGCCCGCCACGCCTTGCGGACCTGGCGGACCTGGTTTGCCACGAAGCATCGGCCAGGGCCCATTGCGCCATTGAAAGCGCAGCTCGCGCAACTGCACCTTAAGGCGGTCTGTTTCGCGCTTAAGGTCACCCATCTGCTGGTGGTCGCGCCAAACTTTTCCCTTGACGCGCGCAAGGCGCCGCGCAAAGAGCTCTTTTTCCTGGTGCAGCTTGGTCTGCAGACGGTCGACCTCAAGGGCGTTCCTCTCCGACTGCAGTCCCTGGGAAAGGTCTTTATAGTCCCCATACGGCGCCGTCCAGGAGCCGTCATTCTGCTGGACCACCGTCGTAGCCCCGGGTCGCCCACCAAGAGGGTTCGCTGTTGACGATGCCCGGCCAGCTGCCGCCAGCTGCTGCCTTCCCACAAGTCTGAGCCCGGGAGTGCCCACGATACCTGGCTGTGGCGTGTAAGGATAGTAGACTACTTTCCCATCCGCAGTGTCGATGACGTGTACCCCTTCGGAGCGAGCCGCTTCGCCTGAGGCCGCTCGCCGAAGCGTTGACGTTTGCACTGCATCACCAGAAAGTGACATCGGCCCCGATCCCCTCCATCGTGGTTGAGTTTCTGTTGCCTTGCCGTTCAGGTCGATCGGAGCTGCTCCCATTCCTTTTGCGTCCACGACCAGGTTCCCGTCCTCTGCCGGGAGAAGCGCTGCGTCAATACGACCAAACCGCCAAGCCGCGCGACGCAAACTTGCGAAACTCTCGCTCACATCATTGTGTCGGCCAGCGCGGTGCACCAACACTCTAGCGGCTAGCGTTCCACTGCGTTTCAGCGCTTATTATGACACCAGCTCATGAAGTTCGCATGTGGTTGCGGGACAGAGTACTGCTGGCAGGCATTCGTACCATTCACCTTGAAAGCCCCCGGAGGCTGAACTTCATTCGAAATTTCCGGGAGGATCTCGCCCATAGAGTCCGTGCTCCGCACAGGCACGCGCGGGAAAGGCTGCTTGCCCCCGAGAGTGTAAGGGATGCCCCACGTGTAATCCCGCCGCTGTTCGAGCCCATCGCGCTGTACATCCGTGCCCGAATCGCTGTCGCGCTTGAGAATTGTCACAGTTGATACGACAAGAAGGGCGCACGCCGCGACGGCAGGCAGGGTCCACAGCCTGCCGTCGCCAGCGACGCCCTTCCGCCTTGCCATCACAGCAACGAAGTGGCACTGCCCTATGTTTAAAGTGGAGCTGTCCACTTCTCCGGAGAAGTGTTGAACGTGACCAGTAGTAAATACGTTCAATGCACGGCCGTTTTAAATGTGTTTTTGATACTTCTGTGGTGCTGCGACACTCCAGCAGGAGCGTAGCGTGGACGGCGCTCTCTAGGTCATCCCGCACCATCCACCTGAACAGACCCTTTCCGCCACTCTATTCAAGTGAGTTGGGAGATGTGCGATCGGGTTCGAGGACGGCATGCGTGAGGAAGTGGTGGCGGGAGGCAGCCCGTGTCAAGCCCTCACAGGGCAAGAGTTTCGTTGAATTGTGTCCGCTGGATCAGCCCTGGCCCTGCGTTGGGACTGTGTACTGAGGTCATGCGCGTGCACGAATTGCAGGCGGTTTATCTGGGTTACGGCCTCCCCACCTGGTAGTCTCCGTACGAGGGTGGAAATTTCATCCAGTGGCCAAAAGGCTGCGAGGCTCGCCCGCCATCGCATTAGCCGCTCTAATTGATCGCTCTCACTCGCTGTACAGTCTAGCGGTCCCAGTGGACTGCGAGCGTCGCGCTCGAGGGTCTCGAGGGCGGGATCATGGCAGACGGCCACATCAGGTGACGTGCTAGTGTTGTCACTTCCGTAGAAATCCTCGCCGCGCACAAGTGCAAAGGCTCGACAGCGCGGTGCACGTGCTGCATGCTGGCGCTAAAGCAGCAGTGCGCGACGCTAACTCGCTTTTGCGTTTTGGCAGCGCTAGGGTCGACGACGGCGGGGTGCACATGCATCGGGATACAAATCGGACAGAAGCGGCTGAGCTAGGAACTGGTGCTGGACTTCTCGGCCCCGAGGAAGCAGGCAATGTGTCAAGGCCGAGAAGCCATCATGATCGAGGGCCAGCAGCCGCGTCAGGTACAGGAGGGCAAACACCAGAGAGCAGAGGGGGTAATACTCAGACAGGTGAGGGGGGTGGGGGGTGGGCTGCGAAAACAAGCGGACTTGGAAGCAGCAGTAGGCAAGGGGGAACGAATTTTGAGCTCGGGGGTCGACCGGTATCAGAAAGTCTGCTTCAGCACTACGAGGTTGGGGAGACGCTAGGGCGGGGGAGCTTTGCGGTCGTCAAGGAGGGCCGGCACAAGAAAACTGGGCAGCGGGTGGCGATCAAAATGATCGACCGGAACAACAAGGCGTTCGACCTCGCAGCACTTAACAAGGAGGTGGCAGTGATGCAACGAATTGAACACAGAAATTGCATTCGACTGCATGAAGTTCTGGAGGAGAAGCACACAATCTGTCTGGTGCTCGATCTCGTCACAGGGGGGGAGCTATTTGATCGCATCATTGCGCGGGGCTCCTACACTGAAAAGGATGCGGCGGAGGTGACGCGCGACGTATTGCAAGCTGTCGCTTACCTACACGCACAGGGAATTGTGCATCGCGACCTCAAGCCCGAAAATCTACTCTACATGTCCAACGACACGTCCACTCGAGAGTTCAAGCAGATCAAGGTGGCCGACTTTGGTCTTGCGCGCCTGAGGCGCTCGGACGATGTGATGCGCACAATCTGCGGCACACCAGGCTACGTGGCGCCAGAGGTGCTAGACCCCAAACTTGCAGGATCGCAGGGGTATAACTCTGCGATCGACATATGGTCGATCGGGGTGGTTCTCTACATCATGCTTTGCGGATTTCCGCCATTCTTTTCGGAGAACACCGTCACACTTTTCCGCCAGATCCGCCGTGGATCCTATTCGTTCCCGTCGCCTTACTGGGATAATATTTCGAATGCCGCTAAGGATCTAGTTCGCAAAATGCTGGTTGTAGAACCGAGCAAGAGACTCACGGCGCAGCAGTGCCTTGAGCACCACTGGATCGTCGATGCGTCACTGCAAGAGGCTCGATTCCTCGGCTCACAACATAAAGCGTTCCTGCTCATCCGGCGTCTTCCGCTCTTTGAGCAGGTCGACCCGAGCTGTCTCGCCGAGGTCACCGCTCTTCTCAAGCGAGTCGTCGCGCAGCCTGGGTCCTTTGTCATTCAGTCAGGCGAGGAGGGCAAGTGCATGTATTTTGTCGGCTCTACGCCCCAGCAGACGATTGGATCCGGTGTGCACCTTGGTGAAGACCTTGCGCGTGGAATTCAGCGCTCCAAGTGTCTTTCTGTAATCGTAGATGGCCACGAAGTGACGCGTCTTGGCACTGGCGACTATTTCGGTGAGGTAGCACTTGTTTCGCGCGCAGACCACAAGCGGACGGCGGATGTGATCGCGTTGTCGGCCTGCGAACTCTTTGAACTTTCTCGCGAAGACATGATGGCAGTTATTCAAAAGTTCCCGATTCTAGAGGCTCGTCTCACCTGCATGGCAGCAGCTAGGCTCAAGCGCGCTCAAAGCAGTAACCATGGTCCCTCCGGTAATACCCTCCGTCCGAGTTCTCTAAAATTCGACCACCGTGTAGCTGATCAAAGCATGGATGCGTGCAGGACCTAGTTCAGGATCGGCCAACAGCCTCTTGAGCTCCGAACATTCGGGTGCAAGTGGGGGAGTACTATCCGCGATGGGCAATTCGACCGACACTTTTGCAGGGCTGGAAGCACAGCAGAGCAGCCTCGGACTGAGCAGGAAAAGCAGTGAGGAGCCCTCTTCGCATGTTCAGCCCACACGAATGCGTCCCCATGCCTCCCAACAAATCGGGGGCTCGCTTGTCACTCCTCTGGGTCAAGTATGTGAAACGATTCCACAGCAGCATCAAATAATGCAGGCTCACGTGCATCAACACCTCCAACACCAGCATGTGCAGCCTCATCAAGTCCCACAACTTTCTCCGCTGATGCAGACGAGTCAGCACACCCCGTCTGCATCGGGTAAGGCGCCGGGCCCGGGCAACTTTATCTCGAATCCTCATGACTGCAGCTCTAGCTCGTACGGCTTGCGTCTCGCGAGCAGAAGCGGGGGCACGAACGGGGCTCCTGTCGGCGGGATCTTTGAGAATGGCATCTTCGACCCACAGCGTGTTATTCGGTGAGTTGCAGATTACCATTCAATGAGAGTTCGCTGTGGAGTACCTGTCTGGCGTCTGGTTGTGTTCGTTTCAGCCGTGCTCCGGCACTTGCATGGAGTTGATAGAGTGGTTGGTGCAACAGATATCAGCATATTTTTAATCGGATGCCTTCACGAAAGTACCTGGAGATGCCCGAAGCGATCCCTCGTGTGGAGCCGCTAATGCGCATGTCTTCCCAGGTCAGCTCGGAAACTCTTCTTTCCTAGCCATGCTTATCACTTCATGTTCCTAATGCCGCCGTGGCGCGTCTGCCTGTATCCAGAGCACCTTCTCACGATTAAAGAGAGTTGAGGCTGAATATTCCGGGTACGGCCAGGTTGGGGTGCTTTCGGACGAGGTCAATGCTGCATTGCGTGACCAGTGCTTCAGTCGTAGCACTCAGGCCTGGGCAGTGGGGCCGGTTGTGTCGTTTCCGATGCTTCCAAATGGTGGCATGTCAGCAGGTGTCAATCCCAATGCTGCCGGGGGCTTATACGTGCCTGGCGTGGTGGGTATGGGTCCCTTGGTGGTGCCAACTTCGATGCCTGGCCATGGTGAAATAAGGGCGCAAGGGTTCTACGGTGCTTCTGGTCCTGGCTGGCCATTGACAGCGCAACAGGCAGAATCTACTGAAAGAGGCATCCCCGGGGCGTGTCCTGGTGCTGTGGCGGTGGGCCCCACTTGTTTAGGGCCAGTGCTTCATCAGGATACCGTGAATGGAGCGGACAGCAGCCATAGTGGGTCGAGAGATGACAGAGGCGCCGCAGCGCAGTACGACGCGAACAATCGGAGAAGGCGAGCAGAATCTGGTGCCAGCGATTTCCCGCCGCGCAAGCGACGGGCAACGTTGCGGGGAGGGGGGGGGGGGGGGGGGCAACCCCAAGGCGAAAGGCCCCAACCATTGCCCGCACGGCGCTTTTCGCCCCCCCCCTT
>Ga0115567_10003441_pt1 | contig 15561 bp, 19 predicted proteins | sample COGITO_mtgs_1204_2_FD_88679 | JGI IMG/M metagenome (GOLD analysis project Ga0115567, IMG submission 88679) | Pelagic marine microbial communities from North Sea - COGITO_mtgs_120412 | ecosystem: Environmental > Aquatic > Marine > Epipelagic | place: Germany:Helgoland, sampling site Kabeltonne... | reverse complement strand
GGGTGGACGAAGGCCGCTGCAGGGCGGGAATAGTTCGTGGGGTGTGTAGAGTGCGGAACCCAAGTTTCCGGGCTCCAAGGCCGCGGGCTGCGGGGATTTTGATCGGCAACGGGGTCCTCAAACCCCGTCGCCTTCGGACCCAAGTGTTTAGCGCTCAGGTTTACAGGCGAGGACCAAGATGGGTGAGCTAGAGAAGTTCTGGCTCGGCAACGTAAATGAAAAGGGCGAGATTGACCAGGAAGGTTACGATGAGGAAACTAAAACCGGGCTTCTCAAGACTACACGCGAGGAGAACATCGCGGGTAGCGCTGTTACGGAGAGAGACACTGCAGCTGCAGGTCACGACGACTTCGTGGTCAAGGCCAGTGACGCACAAGACTTCTCAGACATAACAGAGGTCGTTGAAGATGAAGACGTGGCCAACAACAAGTATGCTGAGCGTGCCAAGGCCCTCCTGGACCAACCGGCACCGACGGCTGCGCAGCACGTGCGAAAAACGGACGACGACTACGACGAGGACGAGGACGAGGACGAGGAGCCCCCCGCACCTGCAGCACCCGCGCAATCTCTGGCCGCTCCTGCTGCAAAAGAGGATGCGGAAGTGGAACTATCTGCCAAAGCAGCGTCGCCAGATTCGGATGCGGATGCGGCACAAGCTGCTACAGGACCATCGGCGGCTGCACTGGGGAGTGGTCCAGAAAGCTCCGCAGGTGCCAAGGCAGCGAGCACAAGGCTGGATGCCTGGGGAAAGGAGAGCGATCAGATTCGGAAAAATGGTTTGTTGCTTCTCAGCGAGTTGAATAGCGCGCCTGTGAAGATGCTGCGGATGCGGCGCCTTCACAAAAACACTCTGTCGTCGAGCCGGAAGGTGGATTACATGAGCGACGAGGAGGAGCATTTCGTTGACGAGGCATCGCGGCGTTCGGCCGCAGCTGCTTCAATGCGCCTGAGAGATCAGCTGGAAGATCCAGAAGAAAGCGAGGAGGAAGAGGAAGAGGAGGAAGAGGAGGAAGAGGAAGGGGAGGAAGAGGAGGAGCCCCAAGTCGCAGAAAAGGCGCGTATATCTCCGCCGATCGAAGAGTCGAGGGCCGCAGAGGAGGAGCGAGACATGGGTGTGCGAGGGTCTATCCAGGGGGCAGTATCTCAAACGCCGCGCACTCTAGATCTGCAAACATGGGAGGACCAAATTATCTGGGAAGGGAGTAGCGACGAAGACGACGACAGCGGCGAGGAGTGCGATTCGGGCGAGGAGGCGGCAGAAGCGAGGGGGGCGCCGATGGATGTGGAGCCTGCAGCCCCCGCCGTAGTCCCCGCTCCAGTTGCTCAGGTGGGGGTGCTGGATATGCTCTTTGGGGGGCAGCCGGCAGCGCCGCCTGCAGCGCAGCCGGCCGGAGGCGCCGCGCCCGAGGAAGCGGCGGCGAAAGAGAACGAGGAGGAGCGTCCGGGAAACGGAAGAAGGCACGTCCCGCTGACGCTTGAGGGGCGAATCGCGCAAGTTAAGCGCTACTTCGCAGAGCAGGACGTGCACAACCCCACCAACAAGGTCTCGCTCAGCCAGCGGAACGCGCGGCTCGAGGACGGCAGCTGGGTCGACCACATCATCTGGCAGGACGCCGACCGCAAGCGCGTCGTGCAGACCGGGCGTGCGCTTTCGCGGCGCTTCGGCGGCGGCGGGCGGCGGCTCGCGACCGCCATGGCGCGGCAGATCCCACTGGCGCCGCACAGCAAGAAGGAGGCGGTGCACGCGTGCGTCCCGCCGTGGTGGTCGCGGCCGTGCGAGCAGAAGGAGCTCTCCCTCGAGTCGCTTGACAAGCGCCTCGCGCTCTCCAACGACCAGTTCTACCAGGGCGGCGGAGGTTCCAAGGCGCGCGTGCGCCTCGGGCGCCCGACGGTGATGCACGCGCCTGCGGCCAAGGGATTCCCGAGGCGGCCGATCCACGTCGAGGGGCTCAAGTCGAACTTCCACCGCCCGAAGCTGTTCCGGGACCACGTCCCGGAGCACATCGTGTTCTCAAACCTGCGATCGACGAGGAAGCGGCAGAAGGAGGGGCGGCTGAAGGAGGGTGCCGAGGAGCAGATCATGGCCATGGAGAAGCCCAGGGACGTGACTGTCGCGGTGGACAAGGTGAAGACCCTGCTGGTCGAGTATCTCGAGGAGATGCCGCCGCTGGTGTCGAACCCCGGCATGGCCGCGCGCGTCCGCCACTTCTACCGCGCCAAGCACGATGCACCCCCGCCGGAGATTCCAGAGGGGCACATCAACGACGGCAAGCCGTGCGGCCTGGACCCGCAGCAGGACTCTCCCTTTTTCGGCGAGCTAGCCGACGTTCCCAACGACTTTGTCTCGTCGATAGAAAACAACATGCTACGTGCTCCCATGGTGAAGCACCAGCCTGAGACCACGGACTTCCTCGTCGTGAAGAATAACGGCGCCTACTACCTCAAGGAGGTCGACTCGATGTACCTTGCCGGGCAGACCTTCCCGTTCGTGAAGGTCCCCGTGCCGGACAAGAGAGAACAGAAAGACTTCGAGAGGAAGCTGTTGAGAACGTTCATTTACAAGCGGCTAAATTCGGGTAGCACCATCACCTTGTCGGATGTCTTTGACGAGTTTCCGTTCATGGCCGAGGCAACGATCCGCAAGGAGTTGCAATATATCGGCGACTTTAAGCGCGGTGGAGGTGAGGGTCACTGGACCCTTCAGCCACCAGACCGACTTCCGAAATCCGAGATCGAAGAGTCGATCAAGGAGGACCCTCCAGAGACCATTTGTGTGCAGGAGTCGCTTCAGAACGGACAGTACAGACTGGCAGAGATGGGAATCTCGAAAAGCCATAACGCTGACGGCCAACTCATTTCTCTTGTCGAGTCAATGCAGAAAGATCGGCAACTCGACAAGGTTCTGCAAGCTGGTGCTCTTGTTGTGCATGAAGCCGTGCGCTTTGCTCCTTGGAACACGACGGCAAACTTTGTCAACTCTTCAGACCGGGCGCCGATCACCCTCTCCACCTTGTCGGGAAGCGAGACCGCCAAGAAGCTGGGCAAGACCAACTCGCAGAACTTCGCCAAAAACGATCCCAAGGACAAGCGGTGGCAGAAGGACCTCGCGCGGAAGCGGCAGGTGATCTTCAAGGAGCAGCTGAAGATGATTTCGAGCATGGAGCCGGCGTCGTCGTCGGACGAAGAGGACGTGGATGACCGCGGTATGCGCGACGCCGTGCCGGAGGGAGACCCCCCGTCGCTGTTTGCAGGGGAGGCGATTGGGCCCGGCATGGTGGAAAAGGTCACTGTCGCGCACCGCTGGAAGAATGTGAGGGACGGCGAGGTCCCGCGCTGGCGATGCGAGATGATCACGGACCAGAAGATGGTTGGCGAGCTGTGGGTCAAGTACAAAGATAATGAGCAGCCGCAGGATGGCGAGGGCGATGAGCGCTCGAAACACGAAGTGCGCAAGGAGAAAAAGCGGCTTTCAGAGCAGAAGCGGCGGCAAGACCTCAAGCAGCGCCGCCAGCTCGGTGGCTTCAACCATGCGCCGAGTAGGGAAAAGGCAGGGACCATCCGAATCAACAAGGAATCTGTTCAGGAATACGAGAAGCAGCAGAAGATGGATGAGCGGTTTTCGAGCCGCGGCCACCGCGTCAACAAGCGCCGGCGCCACAATAATCCGCTGACAGAGCTGCAGAGTAAATTTGCCCCAGTTATCAAGTCGCTGTTGAAAGACGAAAAGTCGCTGCTCTTCCGCACTCCGGTCGACCCGAAGCGCAATCCGGGCTACAAGGAAAAGGTAAAGGTCCCGATCGATCTCAGCATCATCCGTCAGCGCTGCGACGAGTGCCATTACAGATCGAAGAAGCATTTTCTTAAGGACATCGAGCTCATGTATGAGAACTGCAAGGCCTTCAATCGGGCGACCAACGTCGCGCTCGTGACCATGGCGCACGAGCTGTTCCAACAGGCTCAACGAGAGTTGGGCGAACTGACCGCGGCCGTCGCGGTGAAGGAGGCCGAGGCCATGGTGCAGCTCGCGGACGTGCTCCACCAGGTGGCCACAGATCTTGTCGACAACAAGCGCTACGGCGAATTCCGCCAGGCGCCCAACAACAAGGAGTACCAGGGGGTTGTGCGGCAGCCCATGGACCTCGTGACGGTGCGGAACAAGGCCAAGGAGTTCAGCTACTCGTCGCGGGAGCCATTTTTGGAAGACATTCGCCTCATCCGGGACAACTGCATAAAGTTCTGCGAGGGCAGATTCCCGAACATGCCGCCCGTCGCCGACGAGCTTCTTGCCGAGGCCCAGGACAAGGTTGCACGCCCCCCCATCCGTGGCGCGGCAATGCGTCGCGTGGCCGCATCCCCACCTTGCTGCGCTGCTGCGAGAGGGCTGAGGCAAACGCGGCGGGGTGCAGATTAAGCGGCAGGCTGAGACGCTCTCTTCGCTCGAGAAGGCGGTGGGCGCGTGGAAGCAGCACGCGCAGAGCAGTAGGGGAACGCCCGGGACGTCGGTACCGGGGACGCCGGGGCTGGTGGGGGCGTCGGTGCCGGGGACACCGGGGCAGGAGGGCAGCCGGTACATGGGCCAGCGTCCGGCGGGGGTCGGCGAGGACGTGATGGAGGAGGATGAGGACGTGGACATGGACGCAGACGCGGACGAGATCCCCATGCACCTCACCGCCGATGACGACGGCGGCCTAATGGCGCTGGAAAACGAGCTGGACGAGGAGCTCTGAGGCGGCGTGCGCGTGCCGGGTGCGGGGAGTTGGCGGCCTGCGCGCGTGCCTGAATTGCTCTACAGCAAACCGGTATTCTGTAGAGCCCGAGGGGCCCGCAGTGTGCTGCAACAAAGGGCGCCAGCCACAACGCGCCGCCCGCGACGCCCCGCGACGCCCGCGGACCCGGCGCCGCTTGCACACTGCGCCCCCGCTCACCGCGAAGGTGGCGGGAACCCCGCGCAGCCGAACTTGGACGACGCGGGGGTGATGGCCATGACCTTGAAGAGCTCGCCCATGTACTCGGACGAGCAGAGCCGCTCGTACTGCCGCGTTATTTCCGCAGCCTGCGGGTCTGCCGACTCCTCGTTCGGGAGCTCCGACAGCAGCGCCATGATCTGCGCCGCCCGGCGCAGCGGCATCAGTGCATGCGGACGCGACCGCCGCCAACACACGGAAATTCCCCGCCAGCAGTCAGCTCGCGCGAAGGCTGGCGCGCGCGCAGGGAGCGGGATGCCTAACCCGGTCGCGGACTCCCAGCGCGTGCAGGAACGCGGTCTGCGACACCGGGCCGTGCACCAGTAGCCCTCCCTCGCCGCCCGCACCCGCGCCGTCCGCCCTACCCGCCTCCGCGTTCGCCGCCAGGGCGGCCCTGGCCGCCGCGCCGGCCGCGGCCGCGTCCTCTGGTGTGGGACCCGCAGGGTCTGCGAGCCCCGGCGGCGGCTGCGCGAGCGCCGGCAGCGCCGCGGCATAGTCGAGCACGGCGGCCTTGACGGCGGCAAAGTCCACGTGCGCTGTTAGGTCCGCCTCACCTGGAAGCGACAGCGGGTCGTGGAAGGCGTGCTTGAGCACGGCCTGCATCGTCTCGACCGGCGCGCCGGCGTGCCCGTAGTCGATGAACAGCGCGGCGCCCTGCGTGCGCAGTACGCGCCGGCCGACCTCGACGGCGTAAGAGCACGCGTCGGGGGACACCTCGACCCCCGCGTTGAGCTCCGGCTCGGTCGGGAGGTTCGGTACGAGCTCGGACATGAGGCAGACCTTGGACGCCGCGGTGGGACCCGGTGAGAGCACGTAGCGGAAGTGCAGCGGCGAGTCTGGGCGCGCCACGTCCACCATCTTCTCGCACCAGCCCTTCTCGGTGAAGCGGAACTGCCGCACGGGCATGCAGTCCAGGAACTCCTGCCCGATCATGATGCTCGGCACATCCTGCGGCGGTGCGCGGTCCGCGGCCCGGCGCTCAGGCGCTCCGCGAGGCGGCCGGGCGCTCACGGCCCCGTGCGCGACTGCGGGGCGCGCGGGTCTCACCTTCCTCTCGGGGACCTCTGACAGGCCGTCGTGCCAGTGGATCGTCACACCAGTCCCGTCGTTCTTGACGGGGTTGGCGAACGGGTCTGACCCTTTGCTCAGCGTCTTACGCTGCGCCTCGCGCAGCATCGGCGACGTCTCAACCTGAGCGCGCGCTGTGAGCTCGCATCACGTGTTGGCGGCGCGCGGACGGTCTGGCACCAGAGAGGCCGGGGCATCACCATATGGACGGTGAGGGCGCGGAGCAGCGGGCGAAACTTTTCGATCTGCCCGATAGTGCGGAGCACGTCGGCCATCATCGTCCCGCGCCCCGGCCCGAGCTCGACTAGCTGCACCTTCTCGGGCGAGCCCGCGCTTTGCCAGACCCACGCGACCCAGACGCCAATCTGGGGGCCGCACGTGTGCACCGCGGGCCGTCAGCCCTCAGCGTCGGCACTCAACGCAGCGCATCAGGCCACTGGGTCACATCAGTGCCCGCGTTTCGGGGGCTACGGCGCGCTGAGCTTTCCCGCAGTTTTGCGCAGGGCCGCGGAGAGGACCATCTCGCCGAAGACCTGAGAAATCTCAGGCGCGGTGGTGAAGTCGCCCTTCTCACCAAATACCCGTCTGCGCATGTAGTAGCCATGCTGCACACCGGTTGAGGTTTCGTTCAGCAGGCGCTGCAGGCTCGCGCGGGTTGGCGCACGGTGCTGCTCGCTGCTCATTCCCAACGGCGGACAAGGGGCTCATCCACACAGTTCATCCGGAGACACATACATCGGGGTCTGCCAGTACGGTGGACATGTATTCGGCTACAGGAATGGGCCCGATCTTCATCTTCTTCTTCAACACTTCGACCAGCGGCGTCTTGCGCTCTTTCTCCACTGGCGATGCTGACGGGCGCTGGGTCGCTCCGCACGCCGTCTCATCGCCAAGCACCTGCGCTTGCTCCCGAGATTGCTTGTTGGCTAACGCCTTTCGCGCCTCCTCGATGATCTCCTTTGTCCCGCCTGTCGACTCGCGGAGCGTTGCCTGCGCGAGCAGCCGATTCCGGAGCATTTGGTCCGATGGATCGAGATCCACGTCAGGGAGCTCCTTGCCCCCTCCTGGCTCCTGCTTTCCTCTTCCACCAACGATTGGTGTCGACATATTGCGCCACGAAACAGCCCTGCTATGCGTCATTGCTGCGCGTCCCGCCCCAGCGAGCCTGCGAGCCAACATGCTGCGCGCAGCTTTTTGCTTTACGAGCCCCGCTGGGTCTGTTCTGCATTTACTACAGCATTTTAAAAGAATGGAGCCGGACACGAACACTGCGATAGAAAACACTGCCGTGTTTTCTATCGGCAAGGGTCGCATCACCATGGGCAAGGGCGGCGACGTTGTGCAGGACTCCTCTAAAGACAAGGGCTTCACCGTTTGCGAAGCAGCTCCAAAGTACCTGAAAATCTGCTCGCTCGAGGACTCTCTTGAAGCAAGCGAATTCAGAGCGAATGATCAAGAGAGTGAGTTGTGGAGCGTGTTTCTCGTTGCCGGGATTCTGGTGCCGTGCTTCACCGTATTTGCTCCGATGACCGTGCTCGTCCCGGTATGCATTGCCTTCACGGAGGGAATTGTGGCTGTCGTGCCCTTTATCGTGGCCTGTATCGTGTCCCTGATGCTACCTGCCTTCTACTCAGCAGTTTTCAAGAAGCACTACTTTCGAGGTGCGCGAGCGCCCCCCCTGAGATTCACACATCAGCCACGCACAAAGTGGCACAGACGCCCTCGAACGATTTTTGCTACACAAATCATGCCGCAACGCTCTGATCTTTTGGTGGCTGTTTCTGTTGCGGCGTTCGAGCAGCGCTACTGCTTGAATTGGTGCACTACGCAAAGCCGTTCCGCGTAATCAAGACCTGCAAGCTTGCGGACGACAGGCCGCTCATCTTTGGCTGGCATCCTCATGGGAGACTTTTCTACGGTTTTGCCTGTTTCTGCGGTCTGAAAACTCTCCCACAGTCGAAACCTTGCTCGTGGTGCTCGGCAGGCCAGCTGGCAACAGCAGCCAAAACGCGAAGATTGGGCTGACGAGGGCGAGCAGGTCTCTTCGATGTGTGGTTTCCGGAGCTCAACAGTGCAGAATTCTTTGGGGGAATCAACGACGCCATGTTTGCGATCCCGTTTCTCTGTAACCTTCTTAGCCTCACTGGGATGATCGGCGCATCGCGGAAAAAGGTCGACGCGACGCTGCGGCGAGGCAATCACGTCGGACTTATCATCGGCGGGATCGAAGAAGTCCTCGAAGGATCGCACCACCCGTCGCTCTGTGTTTTGCCCCCAAAGTAGGCGTGCACGCGCAGCCTCCGCGGGCCCTTGTGCACCTGCACGTGCACATGCCACCCGCCGGGGTTGGAGAGCTGGCAGGCCTGACCGCTGGCTGGCACCGCGGGGGCAGGCACATTTCCGGACCGCGACGTCCTGTTCCTGCGCGAGCGCAAAGGCTTCGCCAAGCTCGCGATGAATCACCGCGCCGGGCTCGTGCCCGTCTACTGCTTCGGAGAGAACCAGCTATTCGACCACGAGCCGCGCTGGGTGCTGCGCACCTGGGCTGCAGTGAACCGCGTGGTGAAGGTGGGCGCGCCTGCGCCGATCCGCGGCGCGTTCGGGCTCCCGGTGCCATACCGCCGCGAGCTGACGGTCGTGACGGGCGCGCCGCTCTTTGCCGATGAGGGCGAGTCGCTCGACGCCTTCCATGCCAGGTCAGCCCCGCGAACCAGCGCTCCGGGAGCTGGGCACGCGCTGACGCGGGGATGGGGTGGGCAGGTATGTTAAGGCTGTGGAGCAGTTGTTTGACGCGCACGTGGGAAAGACCCGGCAGCCCAAGCACAAGCTGGTTATCGTCTGAAGGGTGGGCGAGTGGAGGCGGTCGGAACGCGGAGCTTTGTACATTTACTCGTCAAACCGAGTCTCTGTCCCCGGGCAACTTTACATCATAGGTAGGGTATGTTAGTGAGTAGACCGAAACAGCTTCGAGTCGTCGGCGTCGTGGAGGTGAGGTGCTGCGTGAGGTTTGCGTCTGGCGGGAGGTCGCGGCTGCGCTCGACCACGCCGTCGAACGAGTCCTCGCAGTAGTTGCCGATCAGGAACGCGACAAGTTCGTGGTTCTCCGAGTCAGGCGGGCACGCCACGCCGCCGCGCACAAGCCGCACCGCCAGCCGCGTGTCGCGGTCCCGCATTGCCTCCCAGAATGCCCGCTCAGCCTCACCCAGCGTCTGCAGAGGGTGTGTGCTGCGCGGGAGCCTGCAAACTGCGCACGGCCACAGTCCCCGATAGATGTAGAGGAGAAAGTGGACTCCCGGGATGAGCTGGCAAAGTGCCTCGATGGCCCCAAGTAGACCCGGGGCCAACGGAACGTCGCCCCAGCGGTCGGGAACTCGGTGCCGAAACGTGAGACAGTCGGCTGGCGGGAAGTTCCACGCCTCACGGAGCGACTCGACGGAGAGATCCTCACCGTTGCGCCGCTGTAACTCATACTCCCGCGCACCCCACCATTTCCGCCCAAGCGACCGGTACCGCGGAGCCGCACGCGCAGCTGTGCCTGCAGCGCCCGCAGGAGGCGCACTGGCCGCTGCGGCAAACTCCTGCTGCGCCCATCCGACCCGCTGCTCAAGGTCGCTGTCGGCCATACTATCGGGCCGAGGTTGTCCCCCGCCACGCAGCGCGTACACCGCAGGTCTTGTTGGCGGCATGCGCGGCAGCGCCGCGCTGCCTCTCGGGGCGCTTCCAGCAAGAAGAGCAAACACTACCGCTACCAACGACGCACAGCGGCCGGAGAACCCTGCGGTCATCGTGTCACAAGATCGATTGTGACGTGGTCCCTTCGCTGGTGACTCAGTCAAGGCCGTCGACCCGCGTGCTGCGAGAGCTGGGCCAGGCCATGCAAAGGAAGAAGTCAAAGTGCGGGGAGGGCATCCGCCGTCAACTTTCGAGTTTTGGTTTCTGTTGTTGTTTTCAGTGCGAAATTAATTGTTTTCCAGGGGGGCGAAAACGGGGTCCTCCCATACTCCTCGAACGAGCGTCGAAGGGATGTATTCCAGTCCGCAGCAGTGTCCGGACGCAGGCTCGAGGAGATACGATCTCCTTCCCCAACTAAGACGGCTTTTGCGGCGTGGTCTGGGGGGAATCTGCCCTGAGAACGTCCCAGAGCGCGGCCGATGTCGGGGCGGCGGCGGATGTGGGAAGCCCGCGATTCTCTAAAACTGTAGGCGCGCAAAAAGTCAGCCGGGAGTCCAAAGAATCACTCAACGCCCACGGACTTCCAAAGGGGAGAATTCGTCGGCCTCTCCAAGCTTCCAAAGGGATTCAGAACTGCGCCAATCCGCAGGATCCTGAGTTGAGATGCGCAGCACCATCCTTCTGGGCGTCGCGGCGACGGTTGTCCTGGCGTCCCCCGCGGCTGCGTTCACTGCCCCGAGCCTTTCCCCGTCGACTTTTATCGCCAGCCGCTCCGCGGCGACCAATGTCGCGGCCAAGTCCGCGCTCCCCTCGTTCGGTCGCAAGAACATGCCGCTTTCTTCGCGCAAGGCGGCGACCGCGCCCAGCATGGTGTACAAGATCGACCTCACTGGCAAGGTGCTTACAGACAGCCCGATTCGCAGCGCATTTGCACCTCGCCCACAGCAAAACGCAGCCCCGCCGGGAGAATCCCAGCCGACCAGCCAGCCCAAAGGGCGCGCTGGATCCTCGGTGCGCAAGGGTCAGGGCGATGTACTGATCTCGGGCACGGTGGCGATACTCCGCAGGTCGCTTTCGTTGCTGGTGTTGCGGACGCCTCGGGGTACGGCTGGGCGATCGCTAAGCAGCTCGCCAACGCCGGCTGCACCATCCTCGTTGGCACCTGGCCGCCCGTTCTGAGCCTCTTCGAGCGTGGGCTGAAGAAGGGCTTCGGCGAGGACGGCAAGCTCATCGATGGCTCTGACATGAAGATCGACAAGGTCATTGTTAACCAGAATCCGAATAAGCTGCAGTACAGCACTAGGGCCCGCACAAAATAGAGTCTTGAGTCGAATTAGGACAGAGGATTTGCGGATCCTAATTCGGGTTCGAGGAGGACGGGCGGTTGCCGCAAGCTTGGCGCGCCTTTTCTCACCGGCTCCGTGCCCCTCACAGATCTACCCGCTTGACGCCATGTTCTCCAACCCATCGGAGATCCCGGCTGACATGAAGGAGTGAGTGTCCCCCCGCAACTGAGTCCCCCCGCTGAAATGGAGAGACTCCGTTGCACTGGGCTGCCCCATGCTCTCCCGCGAGAGCCGAGGCTGCTTACACATGCACGCATGCACAGTTGCTGGGTGTATTAGTCCTTTGAATCCTCTGCGTAGGCCTCGTGAGTGAGAAGAGTGGACTTGTTCCACTTGTTGCGATTGTTGCAGCGCTGGTCACTTAAGGGCTCAAACGTTCCTGGCAGGAACAAGCGGTATGCCGGTCTGGAGGGGTATGATATCGAGTCTTGCGCAGCCAAGGTCAAGGCTGACTATGGCAAGGTGCGTTTTTCTTTCAATGTCCAACCTAGCATCTTGCAAGTCCGACGGACTCGAGCTAGACTCGGGGACCCCGGCGAGGCTCAAGCCGTTCTCGCCGGCAACTGAACCGGGGCGAGCGTGACTCAGGTTGATTTCCTCATCCACTCGCTCGCTAACGGCCCGGAGGTGACCAAGCCGCTTCTGGAAACCTCCCGCCACGGTTACCTGGCGGCGTCGTCGGCCTCGGCCTACTCGGCTGTCTCGATGATCTCTCACTTCGGCCCGATCATGCCCAAGGGGGGCTCCGTCGTGTCGCTCACCTACCTCGCTTCCGAGCAGGTTTCTTTCTGACACCTTTCTACACAGCCTGCAATCGCATGCGCCAAAACTCTGATGCCGACACGGTTTTCATCGTCGAAACCGCTTGCACTGACGCGGAGGTGTCGGACAGGTGGTGCCGGGTTACGGTGGCGGTATGTCGTCCGCCAAGGCGCAGCTGGAGAGTGACACCAAGGTCCTCTCGTGGGAGGCGGGCCGCAAGTACGGCGTTCGCGTGAACACCATCTCGGCCGGTCCCCTCGCCTCGCGCGCGGTATGTTCCTTGCCACTGAACGCTGCGCTGCCCCCCACGCTGCGGGGCCTGCATGTCTCTCGTCCTGTGCCCTGAGGCGTCCCGCACAGCGGTCCTGACGTGATGTGTTGCTGCCAGGCCATCGCCATCAAGAAGGGTGCCGCTGGTGAGCGCAACTACATCGACTACTGCATCGACTACAACATCGCCAACTCGCCGCTTGCCAAGCCGCTCTACGCTGATGACGTGGGCCGTGCCGCGCTCGGCCTTTGCTGCGACATCGGCGGCGCCGTGACCGGCACCACCGCCTACGTCGACAACGGGATGCACTGCATGGGTCTCACCGTCGATTCTAACTCCTTCAAGGAGTACATCGACAAGCAGTCGGGTGAGCCCTGGGACTCCTGGAAGCCTGACTACGGCTTCAAGCACAACCTCTAAGCAGTCAAGCTGAAAGTTGGTTGTTTTCACGGTGCTACACGAAGTAAACTCTGTTATGTTTTGAGGAATGGACGGGGGTGTAGGCGAAAAGCGAAGCATCTTCGGAGCAGTTTGACTCCGAAGAAGCGACGCGGCTCGGCCTACCGGATGAGAAGCCTGTATGGCTGTGAAGTTTCGCCTCGGCGCATCCGTCCTGTACTTATGTTCACCTTGTGCACATCCCCAGCACGTGGGGTTGTATTTGCGCGTGGCCTTGAAAGTGAAGGTCTCGGACTTGTACTCGCCGCCAACGCATCCCACACCACACGCCACACACTGTCCACTTCTTCTGCGTCGGCTGCCAGTCTAGGACTTGTTCCAAACAAAGAGGGTGGGTGCGGATGGGACGTGAGAGTGAAGAGCTAGAGGATGCAGTGACTTTCAACGCCCAAGCGACGGGGGCTCGCCTCGTGAGGCGACCAGTCGGTCGGGTCTGTGACACGTGCTGTACTGACACGGAAGAGAAGACAAGAGTAATGGAAATGGGGTAGATCTACTTAATAGGGGATGTGACTTGTGTATGCTAGCCGGTCACATCCTCTGACCTCGAGACGATTTGGGGACGGGACCCAAGCAACCTGGGTCTAGGGGTGTGGTGAGTGGGTAATGAAGGCAATAGCAAGGCGTGTGAGTTGTACAAGCAAGCCCACTAGAGCCTCGAGAATACCGGCTGCGTTGTGTCGTCCAGTCCAGGGCAGCACAAATTAAAAACAAGCGAAACAGCATCTACTATCATAGCTTGAGCTGCGCGGACATTTTTTCAGGCAATGATGATTTTTGCTAAAAGTTTTTTCTAAAATATCTGCGTGACGACAGATCAAGATGAATTTTCGTGGACCACGAGCACCCCTAGAATTTAATTGGTCTCATTGGTCCTTGAGATTCATGAAACCGAAACAATCGCAAGGGCTGAAGGCTCTAGACTCTCAAGACTCAGAGCCACTGAGCTGCCATCATACTCGTTGCTCTCGCACAGGCCTATCATGACCGCATTTTCTTGCTGAGGGTTCCGGAAACCGCCGCCTGACGAACCGGGCACGCGAATCAGCATTCATCTTTGGTGCCACAATGCGCGCCCGTCATGCCCCCCGCAGCACCCGAGGGGGTGGCAGGCAGGTCCACTGGTCACCTGGAATCCTCCGTGCGTGATGGCGCCAATGCATGAAACATTGTCATTTCTACCTTTCGAGGGCCCTGCGAGGCTTCCATTACGCTCTACGGCCACCTCCCACCGGACCTGCACCTCATCCACATGGCCGCACTCAGCGTCTCCTCTCTTCAGCAACAGGGGGCATGCGTTTGGGCGCAGACCTCTGTGTAGAACTTGTCCACCTCCTGGGTGGCTGCCAGGCGGAGATCGAGTCCACCGAGGTTGTCCACGACCTGCACCCCGTCGATTCACTTCAGCACGTGCGCCCCAGCCTCCCTGTATAACAGCGGCTGCGGACGCACCAAGTACTTCGGAAATTCCACGATACGAAAGCCGCCCTGTTTAAGGCGTCCCAGAGCTGCTTCGGTGTCGGCGACGTGCAGCACAAGCGTCCTGACACCATCCTGCACCCAACTACAGACGATGAGGGTGTGCAGAGAGCTGCTGGCTCCGCGGGGCTGGCCAGGGCGAGGGGTGCTGCCTCGTCGGTTGGAAGCAGACGGAGCGCGGGCCCACGCGGAAGGCGCCACACACCCAGTGGCCCCTGTAGCGATGCTGCGCAGTCAGCTACACTCCATCCCCTCCACACACCCGAGGGCGTCGGGGGCACACAGGCGTTCCGTGGGGCTGAGCTGGATCATCACCCGCGCATCTGCGCCGCAGATCCGATCGAGCATCCGTTCGGCGGCTCCGTGCTGCACCCACGAGGCGCCGACGACGATCTCTTTCACGACAGCTCCGAGGCCATCTGAAGTGGCGGGCGGCGCAGGTGCGCTGGCCGGTGCGGCGAGTTGCAGAGCGCACGGGAGAGCGGCGTCGCGGCGTAGTGCAGCCCACTTGGAAACCAGCGCGTCGGGCAGCAGGCCTTTTGCGCCCGGGGCGGCGAGTGTGCAGACCCCTTCACGCAAGCGCGTGGAGCGTGAGCCAGACCAGTGGGCGTGCGTGGGGCGGGCCGGCGGGTGGGCTGGCGGGCACCTTGGTTTGGGGGCCCCGCCTCGACGCCGCGCGCGGAAAGGTCTGAGCGAGCGGCGTCCAAATCCAGCCCGGGACGAGGCACAAAATCGATCTCAGTAACGCGCACAGTGGCTGGATGTCCTCGAAACGCTCGAAAGCGCCGCACCCAGCTATCCATCAGACGGACGCGCACGCGAGTGCCTGCGAGGTTCACCTCGCCTGTCTCCCCAGCCGCTGCACGCGGCTGCCCTGCGATGCATTGCAACGCCGCGAGCGTCTCTTCGGCAACCCTTGGGTCGCTGCAGTCAACCGTGACAGCTGAAGCAAATTCAACGGCTGGCTCACTGTAGGCTTGTTCTACAATTCCCTCACCCTTCCAGGGCGCAGCAGCGTTTGCGGCTTGGGCATCCTTGAGAAAGCGCGGATTGATGCCCCGTACATAATCCTGGACCTGGAGCCCGAGGAGGTTTTACATTCTGCATCTACGCAGACACATCAGCGTTCTGTACATTGAAATGGACTCCCGTCTTTCCAGACGCCCTGCTTCGAGCCTCATGTACCATCTAAGACGTGCGTTCCGACCAACAGCAACTCACATGGGCTGTTTCACCCTTTTGAACCTGAAAAGGTAATAGGTCAGGGGCATTGAGGGAGAGGGTATGCCTTGATCCAGTCAGCGTCGTTCTCTTCGGTCCCTGTGCGTACCTGTCAACGAATCCATGCCAGTCAGCATCGCCACAGGGCCGCCCTGGCTACAGCTTCCGTGGTGCTTTTTGGCGACCGACCTGATCGCGCGCCTGGTCACCGACCGCCCGGGTGATCCTGCGACTCTGGGGCACCCCCGAGACAACTGCACGGAAAGACGAAGCTAGTACAGCCGAACCGGCGGAGCGCCACCCTCTTGATAGCAGCATG
>Ga0115567_10003439_pt1 | contig 15562 bp, 15 predicted proteins | sample COGITO_mtgs_1204_2_FD_88679 | JGI IMG/M metagenome (GOLD analysis project Ga0115567, IMG submission 88679) | Pelagic marine microbial communities from North Sea - COGITO_mtgs_120412 | ecosystem: Environmental > Aquatic > Marine > Epipelagic | place: Germany:Helgoland, sampling site Kabeltonne... | reverse complement strand
GCCGGAACCTGCATTCAGGTTTGTGGTTCTGTACGCGCACACACTCCCAAGGCCTCCCTCTTTTCACAGTCTCTTCGCATAACTCACGGAACGCAAGTGTCAGACTGCGGCGTCAGACCTCTCCTGCAGCGATTTCGAATGGCCCGACACTTAGTGAGCCGTTGGATTTGAGGATGCACGGGAGCCCATGGTCGGCGAGCAGCGACACCTTTGCATCCTGCACCAGGCATGGGACACTCTCGGTAGGTACTGCGCTCGACCAGGAGCCCGCGTAGACTGCGGTAACGAGAGCCAGGAGCGCAGGGGTGGAGTTACCGTCAGTGCAAGGGTCTCCGCCCCAGGGCAGCCGAGGGTAGCGACAACCACATCAGCAGCATTAGGGCGGAGGCAAAATCCGAACGAAAAGAGAAGCTCTGCATTGCTCTTGTTGCCGTAGTTGCTGAACACCTGGCACATGATTCAGATCCCAGTGGTCAGCTCACAAACTCCCAAGACTGCGAATACGTGGGCTGGGACCCCTACCTGTTCACCTTTTACAATGCGAGCCTGCGCGACGAAATCCACTGCATCACCCCCGATGCGCCAAAAAATAGGCTGTGCGTGACGATGGTTGAGGATGTCCAGCAGCTGCGCCGGCGGGGTTTGCTCAGGATGGCCTACCAAGGCAATCGGGATGACACAACATTGCGGACGTGCCGGCTTGCACTTGAAGGCCCACTCACCGGTAGCATGACAGAGCTCACTGCAGAAGGAGCGTCTGAGAGTCCAACTAGCCTTCCCGGGAAACACCGCGAACGGTACATAGAGTTGGCCCACAGGATGTCGCTCCACCCGATGGCAGCCCCCGCGGCATCAAGCACAGGTGCGAGGACGGCCAGCTCATCCCGCATCGTTGCACGCTCCTGCTGGACCTTCCCGGTGCATGCAATCACTCAGATCTGGGTGTACGCTTCGTCCAATGCGTGCAGAATGTGGGGCAGACTTGGGAAAACAGTTGCGTCCCAGAAAGCTCCTGCGCACAAAAGTCCTCTTCCCAGGTGTTCGGGATGTCTGCTGGCTCCTGGGGGAGGGATCTCAGGTACGGCCCCCAATCGCTTGTCCCTTCAGTCCGCCCGTGGGCCATGAAAACCCACAGCATCATCAGGTCAGTGACTTCGACCCCGGACTTCTTTACCGCCGCACCAAGTTCGCTTTCCCATGCCTGTGGCACCCAACACGCGTCAAAGCCACGTATCAACCAGCTGTTCTTCCCCCCATCAGAACCCGCCGTCTTAATCCGTGCATTGGACGATGCACCTGTGTTGGGCCCAGCGCAAGCTGACGCGGGATGCTCGCCATGGTTTCGTCAGGCGAGATGTCTCTCGCGGCAAAGACAGATAGACCCATATCTCCTGCAGCTTTCAGGGATCGCTCAGATGTGACACAGTGGGCCCATGATTCTGGCTGAAATCGGGTCATCTCGCCATGCCCTGGCTCATTTCCTGTCCTTACAGCGCCTTTTTCGATTGGAGGCATTGGGAGGTTCATCCAAACCCGGTAAGGTGCATATGTTTCAACGCTCTGTGAGGGACAGATCATACCATGGTCAAAATTGAGGGCGTCGAACGACGCCCCCCGCGCACGGCACCACTCGAACAGCGCCATTTCATTGCCGCTGAGCCTTTTGGCCATCGCCGCAGCCCACCTTCAAGGATCCGCGAGTTTCGACGAGGCTTCCTCAAGGCTCACAACCTGCGCCCGGAACTTTTTCCTCCGTGCGGGGACCGCTACGATGGACCACGGCACGGCCGAGACGGAGAAGCTGCGCACGAATGTCGAAGAGCAGGTCGTCCAAGCGTTGCCCGTAGTCATGATTGTATTCACTCTAGTGCTGTCTCGCTGGGCGTCCACGCACGTTACTTGATGGGAGCGATTGCCTGCCACGTAACCCATCCGTACCGCCAAACTCGTCTGAAGGGACTGAGATCTGGCATCTGTACTGTAGCTCTCTCGATTGCTCCAGCAACTACAGGACTGCGAGGAGCTCAAGGCAGACCTGGACGAGGTTGCATGACTCCGCACCCTCAAAGTGCCGACAAATCGCATAACATGGCATGCTGCACTCTTTTCGTCCCACGCTCCGGGTTGAAGAGTCTAGTCAAACTCAGCTGAGGTAGCACGGGGTTCGGTGCACAGGATGAGTACGAAGCGACAAAGGCTGAGACCATCGAGCAGCTCAGGTCCGACTCGCGGCAGGGAACTTGTCAGAGCCAAGGCTCAAAGTCGTTCTGACACGCGTATCCCTGTGCAGAGAATTTGAGGCGTCTCTTGAAAAGATGACATCAGGGAACATGACCCTAGTGAGTGAGCTGGGTAGCATGCGCCTTGCGATCCGAGGAGCTGTGAGCGAGGCATTCAAGACCCCCGCAATCCTCAAAATGTTTGCCAACAAGCAGCCAGCCCAACTCCGGATGAAACTCTCGCAGATGTATGCAGCCCGATGCCAGCACAACCGATTTTTGATCTGTTGCTGCCAGAGTATTTCGGGACCGACAGTGACTTGCGGCATTGTTACGCCAGGCGTGAGGATCTCAAGTTGAAGCGGATGTCCGAGGACACGTATCGCACTCAAGTATGTTCCTGTCCCACAGACGCCCCTTCTCACCGGCCCCTGGATGTTGTAGATACCGCGACCAGAATCAGACAGATCTGGGCTGCAAATCAAAGATTCATGATGTATCTATTCCTTGCACCAGGCGGTGGAGGTCCTGGCCGCGCTCAAGAAGCTTGGGGAGGAGCTGGGCGGAGAGGACGCAGCATTCCTTGCTGAAAACATGAGTGAACGCTTTGCCGACTTCGAAGCTGCGTCTCAGGAAATTGCAGGTGCCGGTATCCTTTCGGCTGCGGCAGGACAGGTCAAGGCCGCGCAACAATGAGGGCCGATGCCAAGGATCGTGGTTCCCGGACAAACAAATCGGCGCGAGCATGGAGTCGTGCACACTGCGCATGGTGAGAGTGGAGTCGTGGGGAAGTGTGTGAGCAATTTACGGCAAAGACCACTGGCCGGCGTTGGGCCTCTGCTGGTTCAACGCGCCTAAGGGAGCGGGGGCAGGCGTGCCACCGCTGCCTTGTACGCAGCCTCTTGCCGTTGCAGCACCACAAGAACGCCTTTGGACGGTTCACCCTCTCGGTGCAAATCGATTGCAGTTTGCAGACCCGCGGGAACTGGGCCCTCCCACTGCTCGACGAACTCGTCGAATGAAGAGCTAGCCGTCCACATCTCGCGAGCCGCCGCGAAGGCTTCCATGATTCCCTTGCGTGCCACGTCCTTGTGGTCGATCGTATCGTCGTTGCCGCAAACCTCGTTCACGAGGAAAGCTTCAAACTTTTCAAGATCACCTATTAGCCACCTGTCTACCCTTGCTGCCTGTTCGTCCACATCGTTTGCCCCACTTGCCGCTCCAGTGTCCTGAACGCCTCCTTGTGTATCGCCCTTACCTCTATCACTACCAGGTGAAGCCGTTGCCACTGACCCAGACGCCGCGGGCTTGCCGACAGCCTTTGATTTCGCCTTTTTCCGCTTTGGAGAATCGTCGGAGCCACTGGCGGAGAAGTCGGGGTCGGAGTCCGTGAACGATGCCTCACTCTCCTCATCACTGGATGCTTGCACTGTGCGTCGTGCACTCGCTGGCGGAGGATTTCTTGGCCGTTTTGCGGAGGACATGGACTGCGCCTGATTTCCACCTCCACCGACGGGAAAGTCTTGTTCGTCAAGTCGACGATTCGCCTTTTTGCACCCAGTAATCCAGGACCCGTGTACGACCGTCTTACCATCCTGCTCCGCCTCTTGGATCTTCGGGGTGTTGCCGAAATGTGCACAAAGGTGCGTGCACCTTTGGTCCCAGTTCGGAGAGTATCTTGCTCCCATCGCCATTGCTGTCTCTCGGAGCGCAGTGCGCTCAGGATTTACGTACCCCGAAAGCGCAAACACGACCTGCGCTTCAAAGACTCAGAGCGGCAGGACACAGATTGATTGATACGGTGGCCTATACGAGGCGTGCAGTGTCGGGCACTTTGGCGGAGAATTAAGAAGCTTACCCCACTCAGAATGCGTGAGCTGTCACTCGACATCACGGCCTGACGAAGCTCCTCTACCGAAGGAACTGATGGCAAGGCTGGTATCAGTGCCGGCGGCTGCAGGAGTCGAAGAGGGCGGTGGGATGGCGGATCGATCGCTTTACAAATATATAAATAAATTGCAGTCAACTTTCCGACGACAACCAAGGAGGCCGACTGTCAAAGCCGAAGGATGATGCAGCGAGGCTTGCTGGGCCTGCGGTCCAAGGTGCCCATCCAAGATGATTTCCACCGAAAAGTTTGAATGAGCTGTGTCTGCTTGTCTGTGCCAGTGTCACTTTTCTGCTGTACTTGAAAACTATCCTGTTGGTCCATCAAAGAGGCTGAAGCGCGGATTCCTGCACAACCCGCAGGTGCGCAACAATCCGTCCTTCATCGTGGCTTCAGTCGCTTTCATGGCTTCTTCTACCTCTGCAACTCTCAAGGAACAGCTTGCTTTTGCGGCACCTCTTGGCCGGATTGGAAGCTTGAACTCGGCGTCTCTCGTTGGCCGACCCGGCATGTTCCAGGCATGTCTTCTCGAAAGACCCACGACCCATGCAGGCTGGATCTCGCGCTGAGCGGGGCTGGTTTTACGTGTCCTGCCTACTTTGGTTGTAATATTCAGTTTGTGGAAAGCAGACGGCGAAGCTTGCTGTGGCGCAGAAGCGCGTCACCCTGCGCGGCGGGTCTCGTGACATGAGCTCGTCGCCCAAAATGGTACTGCCGAATTTCCAGTATGCTTTGATCAGAGTGGCGAATTGACAGGAATCACAATATTTTATCTTCTCCACAAGTTCCGATTGGCATTGTAGGTCAATTCTGAGTCTTGTGATGGACAGGTCGGGGACCACGATTACGACTATGATTACTTCGTTATTGGCGGTGGCTCTGGTGGCGTTCGCTCCTCACGTATCGCGGGCGGGTATGGCGCAAAGGTACGGGGCCTTACTCCGAGTCATTAGGTAGACACATTGAATTTCCAGTGCTACTTGCTGGCTTACTGCTTGTGGAATTTCTGATGCCAAAGTGGGCGTTGCGGACCAGGTTGCACTGGCCGAGTGCGCCAGCGGCGGCGACTCGGCCGACGGTGGATTCGGTGGTCTCGGCGGCACGTACGTGTTCCCGACTGTATTTGGCTTTGGGTTGACCTCCCTTTTGTTTTGCATGCATCCGCGGGTCGATGAAGTGAAAAAATGCTCTAGAATTACCATGACACGACGATGATTATCCTTTATTACTACGGTTTCTGAGACCTCCTTGCACGCAGCCTCGACAATACGTAACCCTTGCACACTGAATCTTGTCGCCTAATGCAATTCTCCCTGGCGCAAAGGTGCGTGAACGTCGGTTGCGTGCCCAAGAAGCTCATGGTGTACGGCTCTCACTTTCCGCACGACGCTCACGACGCGAAAGGGTATGGTTGGGACGTGGCCGAACCGAAGCTCGACTGGAAGCGTTTCATCGAAAACAAGAACAAGGAGATTGCACGCCTCAATGGGATCTATGAGCGCATGCTCGGTAACTCCGGTGTTGAGCTAATCAAGAAGAAGGCAACACTCGTCGATGCCCACACAGTAGATGTTGAGGGCAAGAAAATCACGGCGGACAAAATCCTTGTCGCAGTTGGTGGATGGCCGATGGTTCCGGAATTTCCAGGATCAGAAAATGTGATCTCCTCCAACGAGGCCTTTTTCTTACCCGAGTGCCCGAAGCGCGTCATTGTCGTCGGTGGCGGTTACATCGCGATTGAGTTCGCAGCCATTTTCAACGGCTACGGCTCCAAAGTCACTCAGCTTTACCGAGGAGATATGTGGCTGCGTGGCTTTGATATGGATGTGCGAAAGCATCTGATACCAGAGTACGAGACTATTGGCGTCGATGTGAAGTTCAACGCCAATATCGCCAAGATCGACAAGCAGGGTGACGGTTCGCTCAAGGCGACCTTGGAGGACGGAAGCACGCTGGAGGCTGATGTCATCATGTACGCCACAGGGCGGGTCCCGCGTACCAAGGGACTCGGTTGCGAGGAAGCCGGCGTGAAGCTTGACAAAAATGGTGCAATCATCGTCGACGAGGGGTTCCAGACCTCGGTGCCGTCAATTTATGCGGTTGGCGACGTGATCAACCGCATCCAGCTGACGCCGGTTGCACTGGCGGAGGGACATTGCCTCGCGGACACAATCTTTGGCAACAAACCACGCAAGACTGATTATTCGGATGTGCCAACCGCCGTTTTCTCGCAGCCACCGGTTGGGACGGTTGGACTGACGGAGGAGCAGGCGCGCGAGAAGCACGGGAATGACAAAATCCACATCTATCGCACGAGCTTCCGTGCTATGAAGCATACGATCTCAGGCCGCCAGGAGAAGACGCTCATGAAGCTCGTTGTTCACGCCGAGACGGACAAGGTTCTCGGTGTTCACATGGTTGGGGACGCCGCGGGCGAGATCATCCAGCTCGCAGGGGTCTGTATCAAGGCCGGAACTACCAAGGCGCACTGGGACTCAACGATTGGCGTCCACCCGACTTCTGCCGAAGAGTTCGTGACCCTCCGCACCCGGGTGCCCGACGACCAACTCTGAGAACGAGTACAGTAGAGGCTGGGACTGGGGCCCGTACTGTGGAACCTGAATGCATTATGACAATGCCTCTGTCCCAATAACTGGTGTGCCTGGAACGTGTCCTACCCATGGATGGCATTTCATTCCACGCGATTTCCTTTAACCCAGCCCCTGTTCATCGGGGCCGAGTGGCAATACTGCCAGCCCATTACGAGCGGCTGCGTTGCGCGTCCAGCGCCCAAGGCGATGCTCCTGTCCAAGCCCAGCGAGGAGGAAACGACCCGAAGACGCAAACGCAAGACCATTGACGAACCCGGGGACAGGAAGTGCTGCGACCTCCTCGAGTCGACAATTGTCTTTGCTACATTCCCAGAGGCGCACAAATCCGTCGCATGAGCCCGACGCGACGAGGTTCGAGTAGCTGAGTGCGGCAACCGACGAAATCCAGTGGGGGATTTGATTAGCATCACTTCCATGCGCCGCTCGGCGCACCGCCGTAGGTTTCTTCTTTAGAGTTGACCAAAGAGAAAGGCCGCCGTCTGCGGCACCCGCCACGAACCAATCCTCCGTCGACATGGCACAGCAGTCGATTGACGCGCTGTGCCCACGAAATATGAGCTGGGACTCCTCGACAACCTTCCACAACCGGAGGCTGCGATCGCGAGAAACTGATACACATCGCTCTTTGGCAAGGGACGATATCCCGGTGATTTCTGCTTGGTGGCCGAAAAGCGTTTCGACATAGCACATCTCGTCAAGATTCCAAACCTTGATGGTACGATCGTGGGACCCTGAAAAGAGCTCGTGCGTTCCCCTCTGGAAGGCCAAACACGAAATCGTGTCACGATGTCCCTTGAACGAGCTCGCCAAAGTTCCCCCGCGCACGTCCCACACATGCACAAGCTTGTCCTTTCCTCCAAACGCAAGGAACTTTCCGTCGCTGCTCACAGCAAGCGAGGCCACCTGTCGGAACACGAAAAGCTCAGGAGAATCTGGAGTTACGGGCAGGGTTCAGATGAATTAGTTAGGTCATGTGTACAAACCTGAGTTCCAAACTTCGCTTCGGTGGGATGGATTCGGTGCTTGGCGCCGCTCTCGACATCCCATTGCAAAATTGAGCCGTCTTTCGAAGCAGTAAACGCTATTTTGTCGTCTCCGGACAGCGTTAGCGCTGTGACGGGGAGCTTGTGTCCGCGTAAGTGACGTATTTGGTCGAAAACCGGCGGAGTTGTTCTGAGCTGCCCCGCAATCTGCAGGTACTGGCGCCCTCGAGCCTCTTGCACGTCCTGCGTCAGCCTGTGCGCAATTGCGTCACGGTTGAAATTCTGGTCATCCTCATCGTCTTCTTCTTTCTTTTTGGTCTCTTCCGCAACAGTCGCTAAATATTGCTTCGCAAGCCGTAGTCGAGCTTCGTCAGCTGTCTCTAAGTCGCTTTCTGGCTCGCTCGGCTCCTCCTCGCCTAGGCCACTCTCCACGCTGCCATCATCGCTCAAATCCCCGCCCAGCTCCTCGTCTCGACCGAAACTATGCCCTCCACCGCCCCGAGCACGCTTTTCGCCCGCATTTGCTCCTGCCTTTGCTGGCGGCGCATGCCTTTTAGGAGCCCCTTGGCCCCGCCCCCGCCCCCTTGGCCCCGCCATCTTGGCCTTGGTATCGTATCGCACGTGAAGTAACTTACACTTTTGACTTCTTGACAAATAGGCCCGCCAAGGAACGGACAGAAATTCCCGCCCACAAGCCTCTTTCGGTTCCTGGGACACCATGGCGACGCCAGGCGGCAGTGCCAGGAAGCGACGAGGAGGAGACGCAGACAATGTTGCAGCATGGGTTGCGCAGGCCGGCCAGCTGCAGACACGCGCGCGGACAATTCAGAAGGACCACACACAAATGTTGCAGACCTTGAAGGTGCGGAAAGCAATTCAACTGGGTTCGCTGCGCCCCGGCTTGGCATCCCAATATCTCTCAGCTTGGACCAAATTGCACTTGTAGTTCAATGATACCGCACCTGTTATGCGACTTGGTGCTCGTGACCCTCGGATCCTCTTTCTGGAGCAGGGCGAGCTGGGCCATGACGGTTCCGAGGTTGAGGAAACGGATCAACAAGACGCTGCTGCCCGGAGAGAAGAGGCAGCCATGCTCATGGGACAACTGCAACAAGTCAAAGCCCGCCACATTCGGGCATCGCGTCATGTTGTAAGATTGGTGATAGTGTCGATGGGGGGCAGGTAAAGCGGAATGTAAGTGCGCTGCACACAATGATTCTTGCGCGGGGGACGGGTCAGGTGTGCCCCCAACGGGCAAGTGTGCAGCGCGAATTACTCGAGGCTTAATGCCGGCTTGTGCAGGAATACTTGGATAAACTACGCACAACGATGGACGCAGTCGAAGATGACGTCTATGCTACGAGACAGCAGCAGCAAGAGGCCTTCGAGAAACTCGTAATGCAGGAGCAAGCAATTGCCACTGAGCTGGGGGATATGGAGGAACAGCTTAATGCATGGATGCGCGGAGAGACAAGCAGGCCTGGAACGGCAGCAGGGCTGCGGGGACGGGACGAGAGCTCACCGATCGTGTCCAAGATAGGCACCATGCTACAGAGCCCCCAACTTCCTCCGGAGGTGCTTGCAGTTGAGCGGCTGCTCGCCGAGGAGGGCGGTGCAACGGGCGGATGGGACACCCGCGACCACGACCGCTTCTTGCGCTACCGCACACAGCACAAGGGGCAGCGTGAGGTCTACTGTGCCAAGACAGCGGCCGACCTACCCGACCACGACATCGAGTCGGTGCGGCAGCACGACCGCTGGTTTGATCGCTATCAGGCGCTGCTGCAACGAAAGCGAGAAGCGATTCGCTCGTGGCGAAGCTCGCGGGCCCCTGGGATATCGCCAGAGAAGCCAATGCCCAGCACACCTGGTGCAGATGAAAGCCCTGCTCGAACGCGGCCGGCGACGGCGCCGCTCGCTGGGCGATTTGCACAAGCAGCGAGGGAGGAGGAGAAGCAGCGCGTCCGGGAATGGCGCGAGGCCAAGGCGGCACACGAGGCGGAGCAGGCAGCAGCAGCGGAGCGTGCACGGTCCGAAGAGGTTGAGTTCTGCCCCACCCTTATGATTCGACCTAGGACACCTCCGGCTTGAAACAAGGTGGCTCAATCTCACATTTGGGGATAGGCGAAACTCCTCGCGGAAAGGGAGAAACAGCGGCGCGAGCAGGAGAGGGCACGCGTCGAGAACTACAAGCAGAGCAAGCAAGAGGAAAAGGAGGCCCAGCGCCAGCGCAGTGAACAGGAGAAGGAAGATTCTCGCCCGCGCGTGACCCTCGATCAGCTCGAGCGCATCCGTCAGCGGAACCAGCGCCTGACGGAGGAGCACACGCTGCTCGTCCGCCGCAAGGCTGAGGCAGAACGCGCACAAGCAGAGCGGGTCCAGGCGCTTATGGAGGCTGCGCCCGCGCCGCACGTCGCGCGCGACCGTTGGCGGTTGACAGCGCCAACTGCAGCAACTATTGCGAAGCGCGACGCGCTAATAGCCGAAAGTGGCGCAGAGGACACGCGCGGCTACTTCGCCATCATGCGCCCTGTTGGGGGGCAAGTCATGCACCAGCCTACGCGTGCGACGCCCTCCTGGCGTGCCGGTGTTTGAGCCTTGTGGGGCAAGTGTCGCTGCCGTGCGAGGTGAACGACTTTATTGCCTTGTGGCCCAAGCCATCTCGCACGTGTGTTGCAACACTGGTGTCTCGGGGCCCAGGAGTGCCCACGAGGGTTGCCATTGCGTGGGAATGCGACCGCCCTAAGGTTTAGTTGGCCGATTTAGTTGAGTTCTAGAAGTACAACTCTGCTGCTGCTCACCCCCTTGCTTGTTCCCTCTTGCTCTTCACTTACTGTCATAAAGCTCTGGACTCACCTCCTAACTTCCCTCACCTCTGGGCCTCATCCGAGGGCTGGCGCCCCACCTCTGTCTCCTCTGCCTCTGCTGCCTTTTCCCGAGCATTCTCCTCAGCGCGCAGCATCTCCAAGACAGTGTCGAAGTCCACGTCGTCGCGACCCTCCATCTTGAGCTTCTCAAGTCGCTGTACGTACCAGTCACACTGTCAGGGCCCTGGGAGAGCCATTTGGGACATTCCAATGGGTCGATGGATGGAAGGGGACCTCTTGGCATAGCATTGCAATGCTGTTGAACTCCGGCTTCACTTGCCCACCTGGCCCGAGCATGAACCCGGGGAAAAAAAGTCCGTCCTGGACAGTCACGCCGCGGTGCGGCGGCAGTTCCGCTACACGCCCGGCCGGCAATGCCCCAGCAGCATCAAGCAAGGCGTCATGCTCGTTGAGAACTGCCTCGGCATCCTCCCTGAAAGTTGCCGCCCCCCAACCCCCCTCCTCCGCAGCCTTTCGTTGCTGCCGACACTCTGTGTCAGAATCAGCGCACGAGGTGCAGAGCTGGGGCCATGGCTGCACACCTGACTCGACAAAATTTCGACTGGAACTCGGTTGTATCCCCCCCACTGACGAGGCACCTGCGCGCTTTTCATCGCAGCTGCGAGGTATTCAACCACCTCGCTGTGGGAGGCTTGCTCTGCTCGGTCTACGGGTTGGTCGCCAAAAATATCAACAGCGCCGACATCGGCCCCATGCCCGACGAGTGATTTGCACGCCTCAAGTGCTCCCATCAGAGCCGCAAAGTGGAGCGCGGTGTAGCCTTTGTCATTAGGGCGATTCACCTTTGAAAGAAGGAATGTTATCGCGCGAAGCTAGCCCGGTGCAGGAGTTGTGGCAGCTGGCAGGCTTGGTGGCTGGCAGGGGCCGAATACCTCAGCACCAAGTCCGATCAGCTGTTCAATTATTGCAGTGGATCCTCCAAATGCAGCCGCATGCTGCAACCGGCCACGGCAGCTTGTTCAGCCGCTCGGTGCGCTGAACTCAGCTTGGCGGTGGATGCAAGTAATCGCTCCGGAACCTACTGAAACTTTAGTAGGTTCCGGAGAAGATAGGCATTATCGCAGGATTTGCGCACCAGAGCGTTGAACTGCATGCGTGATTTCTCCTCACGGCACAGCTCATTGACGCTGACGCCCTCCGCTACCAGCTTTGCGACCTGAAAGCAAAATCATTACGAGGGGTCGAAATGCTCGCGCCGACTGTTAGCAATCTTGACAAATATGCCAAATTCAGATGGATGGCAAATTTTGGGGGCAAATGTGGATGTCGTACCTTTGCCGAATCGCCCTCGTTGCATGCGTTGGCCAATTGCCTTACCAGGCTTGGCTGGGCCTTCGCAAGGATTAGTTTGGCACATGAGTAAAGCCCCGGGCATATCTTGTCATGAATGGGAGAGGCAGTGGCATGATGTGAAACAATCTGGTGTAGTGTTACGTACCTGCACCCCATCGTCGACGTCTGCGCCACCTCGCAGCTGAATCATCCCCCCGGCCGGCCCGCTCCGACGCACCGATAATGCACGATTTACGTGGAAAAGCCCTGCGCTCGCACAGTCGCTTTAGACACCCATCTCACGACTCGTACCATCCTGAACGTCTCTATGTTTGCTACTGCCGGGCCCCCTCGTGGGGCCCTATTTTGTTGCTAGAATTTGCGAATTGGTGAACAGCAACCAAACTTTTGTCGAGGCACTCACGTTCAGCCCTGTTCCGACAGGGAACTTGTACGATTTTGTGATGACCAAAAGCATCCCCTCGAGCTGCGGTGCACGTAATCGCTAGGAAGATGACCGTTGCGGCGGCCGCAAACAGTGCCCGGGTGCGCATCAGAAATGCAGCAGTCTCCTGGTCAGGGCTCCTGAGAAATGGAGGCTGAGCGTCGTGATGAGCGTTATTAATATTTTTGCAAGAGGGACTCCTCGGTCGAGAGGTCGTTCTCACGCTGTGGATTCCTACGGTAGACACCCTGGTATGCGATATGGGCTCGTGAGTCAGTGCGCAACGCAAACCTCGGGAGGGAAACTCTTGCGGCAAGGGCGACGCGAAAACTTCGCCAGGCGGGGGATAGTGCCACGAGCCCCGCCCCCCACGACGATCACCCAGAGAAGGTGCAGTCTGGAGATCTCTTCCGGACTGCGTGTAACCAGCGGCGATGTTTGGTCTCAAACTACCCAGTCAGATTAAAGCCGGCGCTGCCGAGGTTGTACACGGCATCAAGAAGGCGAACGGCGAGGTGGACGAATACGAGGCCACACCACAGTGGCGGCGCAGCAAAGGCGCGCCAGTATGGGGCCCTCAAAAGGGAGGGCCGGCGAGTACCAATCCAGCTTCGCCGTCGGCCGCCCCAGCTGATAAGCCTGGTTGGAACGATCCGCAAGCTCCGTCGCACTTGTCCATTTCGGATGAAGTTGCCAAGGTGCGCATCATTGCCTCTTTATAGCCGCAAGCCTTTGCATGTTCTGCCGTATTGTGATGCTTGCTGCAAACTCTCGCACGGTGCGCCTGACAGCACGGATTTCCGATTCAGGGAGCGCAAGGAAACCCGCCATCCGAAAGAGTGGCACCCAAGCCAGCATGGGGCGGCGCTGCTTTCCAGAAGCCCCCGCCGCTACAGAAAACGAGCGACGATACACCCAAGTTTGCGGGAAGCGCGTGGGCGGATGAGTGTGATGATGACGATCCCGCTCCACTGCGTCAACCGCCGCCGCGCCCCGAGCGCATGGGCATGGGCCCGCCGAGTGGCTTTGGAAGTGGTGGCTACGGAGGAGGTGGATACGGTGAGGGTGGATACAGTGGGAGCAGCTACGACAGAGGTAGCTTAAGCGGCCGGTACATGGGGTCTTCGTTTCGAGACGACTCGCGTATCCTGAATCGCCCAGGCGTGCTCGCACCCCACATGACACTCTCACTTGGCGAGATGATCACCGTTACCAAGGACCGGCGGGCAAAACACGACAACAAGAGCACACCAGCTTCGGCCACTACCCCGGCTACAGCTGACGCTGCCCCGTTGTCACGTGCTGGAGCGTCTTACGACGAGGATCGCAGGGAGCGCTCCATCTCGCTTGGCGCACCTAACAGCGATGAGACAGACGACCGCAAGTTCCTTGAGGGACTTGCAACCCATCTCGAAATTCTCCGTCGACCTGCGCAGTTGTCTGTGCAGGGACCTGTGCAGGAACCCCGTTCAGAGGACACGAATCCCACTGTGAAGTCACAGACAGCGGCAGCGACTCCTGCGCTGGAAGGAGACGGCTCACACGACAGTGGTCTGATTGCCCCCGGCGACGCTGCCGCCAACGCGGCGGCCATGCGGCAGCGTGCTGCAGAGCGTGCTGCAGAGCGGGATTTGGAGCGGGAGCGGGAGCGGGAGCGGGAGACGGGCGCTGAGATGGACGAACAGATCCGTCGCCGGCACTCGGGTCCGGCAGATGGCAGAGTGCAGGCGGACGGTAGGCCGCCGGCACAGTGGGAACGGGACATGGAGGCACGTAGGCAGCGCGGAGAGCATGTCGGCCTCCCGGGGTATGGTTTGCCTTTCCAGAACACGCAGGACAGCATGCGGATGTACAACCAGTCGTTTGAGGAGCCGTCGGCCTTCGCGGCGTGGGGCGAGCTCCGCCGCGAGCGGCTGCACGAGCGAACAGCTCAAGAACCCGCGCGGCAACAGCCAACGCAGATCATGAAACGCCCGGAGGGGCATCCGCAGCCGCAGGAGCGCGCGCGCGTGCGCCCCGAGGGCCTCTCGAAGCTTGCGGAGCATATTTCGAACCAGCCACCGCCACCGTCCGTGAAGGAGCCTCAGGCCCAGCCTCTGCGACGGCCCGAACAGAGGCCCGCTGCAATGGCCTCTGGCACAGTACCGACCGCATCAGACTTGACTCGGCAGGAGGAGAGACGGCGCTACCAGGAGGAGGCGATCGCCAAGCTGAAGGCCCAGGCGGCGGCTGCGGAGGCCGCGCGTGCACATGTATCTGCGCGGTCTGCCCCGTCGACGGTCGCCTCACGCCCAGTCATGGCACCCTTTCCGTCTGCAGCTGCACCTACCGCTGGGCCCACTGGGCCCACTGCGAGCACCGATGTTGAGCCCGGTGCTCCAGCGATGCAGACCAAGTCTCCGGGTGCGTCGCCGGTCAAAATTCTGCAAAAACCAACTTCCCGAGATTCTCCCACCGCTGCGGCTACAGTCGACAAAGCTACAGCTTCACCTGAAAAGGCGCCCATTCCTGCGAAAGTCGCGAAAAACTCTGGACTCAAGTTGCAGCAGCACCAGGGCAAGAATGCACACCCAGTTTCTGTTCCTGCGTCGGGCAAGCAGCGTGATGCAAAAACGGCACTTGATTTTCAGCCTGCAAAATCGCAGTCTTCGCCGTTACTGCAGACAGCCCCGTTTAAGCCCAGTGCACCGCCAGGAGTTGCAGCTACAGTCACTGGCGAGGGCTCAGGCCGAAAGTCGAGAACACAACGTGACAGGGGCCAAGACGATGCAGGACAGCCAGCTGTAGAACAGCTCAGCCCAGCTCCTGCAGTAGTGTCTGGCAGTGGACCAAATGAAAGCAGTCTCATTGAAAACTCGGACGCAGGGACAAGTATGAAACAGAAAATCAAGGCACGAAAGGCGAAGGTACTGGACAACAAGAAGCAGGTTGAGAAGGCTCCGCAGGCCGAAGCATTGGAGGAAAAGAAGGTCAAGGGTGCCAAGCCCGGAAAGTCTGGCAATAGTGGCCAGGGGGCTCAGGGTCACCAGGGCGTTCAGGGAGGCCTAGATGCTCGGGACGATGAAAGCGCCAGCCAAATTAGCAAGATGGCCAAGGAGGTGGTTGAAGGTAAAGCGGGCCAAGACGGCAATCACGGCAAGGAAGGCAAAAACAGGAAGTCCAGCAAGGAGAGCAAGGCCAGCAAAGACAGCAAGGGGGGCAAGGAGGCTGACCGAAAGATGCTGGAGTCTTGTGCGCCAGAGCCTGTAGTTCTGG
>Ga0115567_10003438_pt1 | contig 15564 bp, 15 predicted proteins | sample COGITO_mtgs_1204_2_FD_88679 | JGI IMG/M metagenome (GOLD analysis project Ga0115567, IMG submission 88679) | Pelagic marine microbial communities from North Sea - COGITO_mtgs_120412 | ecosystem: Environmental > Aquatic > Marine > Epipelagic | place: Germany:Helgoland, sampling site Kabeltonne... | reverse complement strand
CCTTTGCCACGGGAGGCCTTAGCCGACCCGGTCAGGATAATTACAGAAGATGCCGTCGACATTAATATCACGCATGCGCTGAATGTCGTCGGCTTCGTTGACCGTATAGACAAAAACCTTCAAGCCACGGCGATGAGCCTCTTCGACCAGCGCTGGTTTCACCAATCGCATGGACACATTCAAGGAATAGGCGCCCAGTGCCGCGGTCGTCTTGAAGTAATCTTTTGACGCACGACTGAACAACACGCCGCGCTCAAAGGCAGGGTCAGCCAGTTTGAGTTCCTCGTGGTCGAATGAGGACAGCATGAACTCATCAGCCTGCCAGCCGCGGCGCAGATAATCATTCAACAGTCGGTTGACGGGCAGGGCGGTATGCTCGCCCTTGAGTTCAATATTGATCCCTGCACGATGGTCTATTTGCTCAATGACTTCGCTCAAAGTGGGAATTTGTTGGCCGTTGCCAGCATCCAGGGTTCGAAGTGTCGCCAATGAAGTTTGCATGACTCGGCCGTGGCCGTTGGTGGTACGTTCCAGGGTATCGTCGTGAATCACCAGCAGCTCGCCCTCTACCGCATAAACATCCAGTTCAATCCAGGGGCAATGCATGGTGACTGCCAGTTCAAAGGCTGCCAGTGTGTTCTCAGGCGCATAGCCGCTGGCGCCACGATGGCCGATACAAATCATCCTGCTCATAATTTCATCATCATAGGTCAACAACGATCGATCAATAACAATCGATTGATAGGCTGCCGGGTTGGGGGCAGGAGTCCACTTTTATGGGCTGTTACTGTAGTTCGATCTGCTTTGTGGGTCTAGTGCCGAGTGAATGTTCATAACAAACCCGGCATTTGTGGTGAATCATCCGTCAATACCCCGTACAATTTGACCTTCACGCAGCAGCGACCCCCATCGCCATGAGTTATCAGGTTCTTGCCAGAAAATATCGACCGGCCAACTTCGAGGAACTCGAGGGCCAGGAGCATGTGCGCCGAGCGCTGGTAAATGCCTTGGAACAAAATCGTCTGCATCATGCCTATTTGTTCACCGGCACTCGCGGCACGGGCAAGACCACTATTGCGCGTATTTTTGCCAAGTGTCTAAATTGCGATCGAGGTATCACCTCTACCCCTTGCGGCGAGTGTGGCAGTTGCCTGGAGATTGCCCAGGGCAGAAGTGTTGATTTGATTGAGGTTGATGCGGCATCTCGGACCGGCGTCGACAGTACCCGTGAGCTACTGGATAACGTCCAATACATGCCCACGCGTAGCCGATTCAAGGTCTATCTCATCGATGAAGTGCACATGTTCTCAACCAGCAGCTTTAACGCCTTGTTGAAGACCTTGGAAGAGCCGCCGGAGCACGTCAAGTTTTTGCTGGCCACTACGGACCCTAAAAAGTTACCGGTAACGGTTCTATCCCGTTGTTTGCAATTCAATTTGAAGAACCTGCCCCCGGAACGGGTCGTCAATTATTTGACAGCCGTGCTGGACAAAGAGCAGGTGGTCTATGAGCCATCAGCCCTGTGGCAATTGGGTCGAGCCGCAGATGGAAGTATGCGGGACGCCTTGAGTCTGGCGGATCAGGCGATATCATTCGGCGCTAACCAGATTTCCGATGAAGCGGTTAAAGCCATGTTGGGCTCTATTGACCAGCTCGAAATCTACCAGATTATTCATGCGCTCATTAAAGCTGACGGCCAGGCGCTGCTGGCTCAGATCGCACGAATGGGCGAGTATGCGCCAGATTATGCGGGGCTGCTGGCAGATATTCTCAGCCTGTTGCACCGCGTTGCTGTGGCCCAGACAATTGCCGAGGGTGTCGACAATAGTCAGGGTGACCGCGAGGCGGTCATGACGATTGCGCGAGACCTAAGTCGTGAAGATGTTCAGTTGTATTACCAGATTGGCTTGATCGGTCAACGGGACTTGGCCTTGGCGCCTGATCCCAGAACCGGCTTCGAGATGGTGATGTTACGCATGTTGGCGTTCGTGCCGAATGTACAGCGCAGCCCAGCAGTCGTGTCGGAGGCGATGGACCCTGTAAAAAAGCTTGAAAGTACGGCGGCCGGCGATCCGGCGGTCGCTGTGCCGGTGGTGGATAAGACACAATCTGAGGCACCGTCAGCGCCGGCTCAACAATGCCAAGCACGCCTGATTCTCGAGTCGTTGTGGTGCCTGCTGTCCGTGAGCCTGTCAGTGAGCTCGGGAGCAGCGATCCAGCGGTCAGCAGCCGAGAAGCGATCATGCCATTGTCTGATTCAACCCCGAAGGCGCTCAATGCGGGTCCAGGCACAATAGTGCCTCTGGTGGTTGAACGCTGGGCAGAAGTTCTGGTCGAACTAGGCTTGAGCGGCGTGACCCAGTCGATAGCGGCAAATTGTGAGCTAGTCGCGGTGAAGCATGGCGTATGCCATTTGGTTTTGAAAGCCCATCACGCGACGCTATGGAACAAGACCCACGAAGATCGGATCGCACAGAGCCTATCCCGGCTGTACGATACTGAGATTACGCTGGCGCTGACAGTCGGTGAGACGGTTGGTGAGACTCCAGCGGAGGTTGACCAACGCCATCGTGATGAACGTCTGGCGATGGCGGTGGTCTCCATCGACAGTGATGAAAAGCTCAAACAGTTGATTGATAATTTTGATGGTACACTGGACCGCGACACGATTATGCCGCGCAACCAGTCAGGAGACTAGTATGACCATGAAAGGTGGGCTGGATGGCTTGATGAAACAAGCCCAGCAAATGCAGGAAAAAGTGCAGGACATTCAAGCGCAATTGGCGAAGGCTGAGGTTACTGGTGAGTCGGGCGCCGGGATGGTGAAAGTTGTCATGACCGGCCGACATGATGTTAAACGCGTGCAGATCGACCCCAGCCTGTTGACCGAAGATAAAGAAATTCTTGAAGACTTGCTCGCCGCCGCCGTCAATGACGCAGTGCGACGAGTTGAGAATAACCAGAAAGACAAGATGTCAGCTTTGACGGGTGGTATGTCGTTACCGCCCGGATTCAAGCTCCCATTTTAGGCCGATTTGTTGACTCGATGTTAAATCAGGGCTCTTAAGTCAGCGCCTGTCGGTCAGCGCTTTTAAAATTCGCGATGACGTTAGGCGTGACTCCAAACAAGGAAACCGACGAGTCAAGGCGTGGAACCGAGTGGTTTTATTCAGATGTACAGGAACAACTTCAACCAGACAGAGTTCGGTAATGAATCAACGTGAGAGAGTGACATGAACCAAATTCCGGTCATTGAACAATTGGCTGATGCCCTGCGTTGTTTGCCCGGCGTTGGTCCGAAGACAGCCCAACGCATGGTGTTGCACCTGCTGGAACATGATCGCGTTGGTGGTCGGCGTTTGGCTGGCCGTCTGCTTGATGCGATGGATAAGATTGTTCATTGCGAAGTCTGTCGGAATTTTACTGCAACACCCCGTTGTGAAATTTGCAGTAACTCCCGTCGCGACCATTCAGTGGTCTGTATCGTTGAAAATCCCGCTGATGTCATCGCAATAGAACATACGGCGGGTTATCAGGGCGGCTATTTTGTTTTGATGGGAACGCTGTCGCCGCTAGATGGCATTGGCCCGGAAGAAATTGGCGTAGCGCAGTTGGTACAGCGCTGCGAGGCGGGCGTGACTGAGGTCATACTCGCGATTGGATCTACCGTAGAAGGCGAAGCTACGGCGCATTATATTGCGGAAAGCCTCAAGCCCCTCGATGTTAAGGTGTCAAGAATTGCTCATGGGATACCGCTTGGCGGTGAACTGGAGTTTGTTGATGGTGGTACATTGTCCCATGCTCTAGCAGGAAGAAAACTGATTTAATGACTGTAGACTTTGAAATTGTAGATTCCACCCGAAGGCTGGAAGAAGTGATCAATCTGGTTCGCCAGGCTGATGCCGTGGCGATTGATACAGAATTCGCTCGCTTTAACACCTATTACCCTATCGTTGGCTTGATTCAGATATACGATGGCAGCCAGTGTTACCTGATTGATCCACTAGCAGTCATAGAACTAGGTCCCATTGTGGACCTGCTTGAAGACGAAGCCGTGACCAAGGTATTTCATGCCTGCTCGGAAGACCTGGAGGTCTTTCATCATGTGCTCGAGGCTTTGCCGAGCCCCTTGTTTGATTCCCAGGTTGCGGCTGCTGCCTTGGGTATCAGCTTCTCTATTGGCTATCAGAAATTGGTCGCGCATTTTTTGGATTTGGAGATCAGCAAGGAGGAAACCCGCTCCGACTGGCTGCAGCGGCCCCTGACCCACTCGCAACTGGAATATGCCGCGTTGGACGTCATTCACCTGTTGGATATCTATCGCAAGCAGGTCGTTGCCCTTGAGACTCAGGGCAAGCTGTCCTGGGTTCATGAGGAATGCGCAGGTATGACCACGAGCATCTCAACGGACGTGGATCCGCAGATTGCTTATCAACGGCTGAAGGGCATGGCGAAACTGAATCAGGAGAGTTTGTACCTGGTGAAATTGCTGTGCGCCTGGCGTGAGGTTAAGGCCCGTGAGTTAGATGTCCCCAGAAATCGGGTGATTGATGAGAAATCGTTGATCGAGGTTGCGCAGCTGGACTTTCTGGATGTCGGCGGGCTGCATACTCATACGACCATGTCATCTCGCCAGGTACGCCAGTTTGGTGACGAGCTGATTCAGCTGGTGACCCGTGCCCGAGATATTCCCACCGCCGAGCGCGAGTTGATTAGCGATGTAGACAGTGTGCCTGTGAGTAACAGTCTCATGAAACAACTCAAGTTGAAGGTGGCGGAGACTGCCGAGTCGGTGAATATCGCGCCGGAAATGCTCGCCCGCCGGCGCCATCTAGAGCAGATTTTACGCTCGGGTATGGATTCGGGCCAATATCAATTGCCAGAAGCCCTGTGCGGCTGGCGTAAGACCGTGATTGGCGACGAGTTAATCGCGCTGTTGGCGCGCTAGGGAGAACCACTTGGTACTGTGTGACGTTTATAAAAGTTCAAAAAAATCTGGCCTGTTCGTGTATGTGAATCGGGCAGAAGGTCTGGCCCGAGTGCCAGAGGACCTGCTCGCGCAATTTGGTGAGCCGTCAGTGACCTTGAGTTTCAAGCTTCACGAGACTCGGCGAATGGCGCAACAGGATCCGGTGGTTATCATGGCTAATCTCGAAACCCATGGTTATCACGTGCAGTTGCCGCCTTTACTGTACCAGTTTGGCAACAGCAAATGAGCCTGCCATTCTGGCAAACCAAGACCCTGAGCGAGATGAGCAATCCCGAATGGGAGTCTCTCTGTGACGGCTGCGCGCGCTGCTGCATGCATAAGTTGGAAGATGAAGACACGGGCGAGGTGCATTACACTTCCATCGTTTGTCGCTATCTGGACCAGGACAAATGCCAGTGCACTGACTATTCACAACGTAATGTGAATGTACCGGAGTGCGTGCTGCTGACCCCTGAGCGGGTTGACGAGTTTGCTTGGCTACCGAATACTTGCGCTTATCGGTTGATCGCCGAGGGCAAGGATCTATATGACTGGCACCCGTTAGTGTCGGGAGATAAGACCTCTGTTCAGGCAGCTGGCATTGCGGTCACCGGCAAGGTCGTCGATGAACGCGGTGTTCATCCCGATAGTCATCAAGAATATATTATTCGCTGGGTGGAGCAATAGCCGCCGCCGTATCAAGTGTAAGGATCTGGGTTAACCTCCATGGCTGAAATCATCCATCAATACGAATATCTTATCGCCTGGTGTGTCTATGTGCTGGCAGGCTTGGGTTGCAGTGTGGTCTGGTGGAAGATGACATCATTTCTGCGGCACCGTGGCTGGCGTGATCTGGTGCGGGGCATCGTGGTGGTGCTGATCTTCACGCCCTGGTATGCCGGTGAGTCCCACCAGTTCATGGCACCGGCAAGTGTGGTGCTGATGATGGATCTGCTGCTCGAGGGTGCCAAGGGCGGTCTGCAAGGCGGGCTGGTGCTATTGTTCAGTCTATTCGCCATGCTGATTGGTTTGACACTGCGGTTACTGTTCTGGCGTCGAACTGAGACGCCTTAAGCTCGCTCGGTATAAGCAAGCCGGCCGCGGATAACATTGACTTTCATGAATTCTCATCAATATGATGAATGTTGATTGGTTGTGCTGCTTCAGGGTTCTTGAGGAATCCGGCTAAAGGCCTGTTTTGCAGGGCCGTCGAGGCACTTGCCGAGTTAGCCGGAAACCTCAGACTGCGCGGATTTAAAGCCTGGCCGCGTTTTTCGAAACGCTGCCGCGGCTTGCTTGGGCGAAAATAAAGACTTAATCAGAGGCCCCCTTGATATGTGCCGCCGACCAAATTACAGTAAGAGGCGGTTACGTTAATAAGAATCGCCTAATTGATTCGCATGAGTCAGAAAATCAACCTTCCTTCGCATCATTTTCTTGGTTACTAATTGGTCACTATCATATGAAATTTTCCAGCACTACGACATATATCGCCACCGACGAACTACAAATGGCAGTTAATGCTGCCGTCATCCTTGAACGGCCCTTGCTCATCAAAGGTGAGCCGGGCACAGGCAAGACCATGCTGGCGGAAGAGATTGCCGCCTCGCTGGGCATGGAATTAATTGCCTGGCACGTGAAGTCCACCACCAAAGCGCAGCAGGGCTTGTATGAATACGATGCCGTATCCCGCCTGCGGGACTCGCAGCTGGGCGACGAGCGCGTCCATGACATCAATAACTACATTGCCAAAGGCAAGCTCTGGGAAGCCTTCACCAGCGATAAAAAGTGTGTGCTGCTGATTGACGAAATTGATAAGGCCGACATCGAGTTTCCAAATGACCTGCTACTCGAAATTGATAAAATGCAATTTCACGTCTATGAAACTGGTGAAACCGTCGTCGCCAAGCACCGGCCTGTGATCGTGATCACCAGTAACAACGAAAAAGAACTGCCGGACGCGTTTCTGCGTCGGTGTTTCTTCCACTACATTCAGTTCCCTGATCGCGCTACCATGCAGGAAATTGTTGATGTCCATTATCCCAAAATCAAGCAGGACCTGGTGAAGGAAGCCATGGAAATTTTCTTTGACGTGCGCAAGGTGCCAGGCTTGAAGAAGAAGCCGTCGACTTCCGAGCTGATTGACTGGTTGAAGCTGCTAATGGCAGACGATATCCCTGAAGAAATTTTGCGTAATCGAGACACCTCGAAAGCGATTCCGCCGCTGTACGGCGCGCTGGTTAAAAATGAGCAGGATGTGCAGTTACTTGAGCGATTAGCGTTTATGAACCGTCGTCAGCAAAACACTGGCGGCAGTGGCCCACAGAAAGGTTAAACAACTATGTTGATCAACTTTTTCCTGGCATTGAAAAATGCTCGGGTGCCAGTTTCCATCACAGAACTGTTGCACCTGCTGGATATTCTCAAGGCCCGGCTGGTGTATGCGGACATTGATGAATTCTATTATCTGAGTCGAATGGCTCTCGTCAAAGACGAGCGCCACTATGATAAATTCGATCGCGCTTTCGGCACTTACTTCAAGGGTCTCGAAGACCTGTCTGGAATGTTGGCAGCGATGATTCCCGATGAGTATTTGCGTCGCGAGTTTGAAAAATCTCTGACGGCCGAGGAACTCGAAAAGATCAAATCCCTGGGTGGTCTTGAAAAACTCATCGATGAATTCAAACGTCAGGTGGAAGATGCTGCGCGCGGTGAAGGCAAAGATAAAGACAAAGAAGGCAAAGGCCGAGACGGTAAGGGTGATGACGGTGATGACCGCGCGGGCAAGAAACGCCGTGGTAAGCGTAACTGGGACAAACGCGACTATAAGACCTATGACGATAACGTCGAACTGGGTACTCGTGGGATGAAGATATCCCTGCGACGTCTGCGCAAGCTGGCGCGCACCGGTGCGGAAGACGAATTCGATATCAGCGGTACCATCGACAAGACCGCGAAGAACGGTGGCATGCTCGATATCCTAATGCGTCCTGAACGACGCAATACGGTTAAGGTGCTGTTGTTTCTCGACAACGGTGGCTCTATGGATGCGCACGTTAAGGTGTGTGAGGAGCTGTTCTCTGCGGCCCGGGCCGAGTTCAAACATTTAGAGACCTTCTATTTTCATAATTTTATCTACGATGGCGTATGGAAACAGCATAATCGGCGGATGAACGAGCGCCTTGATACCTTCGATATCATGCACAAGTACTCTCACGACTATAAAGTGATCTTTGTTGGTGACGCTACCATGGCCCCCTATGAGATCACGCATGCAGGCGGTAGTGTTGAGCATTGGAACGAGGAAGCCGGTGCTATCTGGATTCAACGGATGCTCGATACCTTCGAGAAGCTGATTTGGATTAATCCAACGCCTGCGGACACATGGGAATATTCAAACTCAGTGGCCTTGACCAAAAAGCTGGTTGATGACCAGATGTTCCCCTTGACGATCCGTGGCATTGAAGAAGGGATGAACTACCTGTCGAAGTAAGCGACAAAAGGGCGGTGTCAAGAATTAGGGACTACCGTTACCATCCGGGCCAACCTCGGTTTGTTAATGCCCAGTCATTGATGACTCCGGCGCTCGGAAATAGGGGCGTTGCGGCGCAATGCGGGTAGCTTTTACTTCAAAAGGGGCCGCCGGCTGTGATGTCAAGTCGTTAAATAGCATTTTTAGCGATTTGAGGGTAGAATACGCCGCAAGGTGGTCGAGGTCCTCTGTTTTTGAGCCTATGCTCGAGGGTCTACGCTACACTACAAAGCTTCTTGGTTTCTTAATTTCGGGGATAATGAATGAAAATTAATCTACGCAGGCGCTATCTTGCCTGCTTTATAACAGCGCTTTCAGCCGGGGTTGCGGCGATACCTGCAGCTATCGCTGCAGAGGGCGACTCAGCCAATATGGAAGAGATCGTGATTATCGGATCTCGCCGAGCAGCAAGATCAGCAACCGATACTACAGCACCTGTAGACGTGATTGCTGGTGATGAGCTTACTCGTAATGCATCTACAGACATTCAAGACTTGATGCGTACAGCAGTACCTTCATACAACGTTAACGCCCAGCCAATAAGCGACGCAGCAACGATTTCTCGTCCTGCCAACCTGCGTGGTCTGTCGCCTGACAACACCCTCGTGTTGGTCAATGGTAAGCGTCGTCACCGTGGTTCGGTCATCAGTTTCCTGGGTGGTGGTATTTCTGATGGTGCTCAGGGTGTTGATATCGCCACGATTCCGTCGCTCGCTCTGAAGCGGGTTGTGGTCTTGCGAGATGGTGCTTCTTCTCAATATGGATCTGACGCTATTGCCGGTGTTATCAATTTTGAGCTGCGCGACGAGGCTCAAGGTGGCTTCCTCGAAGTCACCACAGGTTCTACCTATGAAGGTGATGGGGATAACTATCGCCTGGCAGGCAACATAGGCTTACCTCTTGGTGATAGTGGTTTTGTCAACATTACAGCAGAGTATGGCGAAGTAGACGGAACTGTGCGAAGCATCGTTCGTCAGGATGTGCTGGATTTGATCGCAGCAGGTAATACCGCAGCGGCAGATTTCAAGACTATCAATTCATACACTGGCGCAGTTCCTCAGTATTGGGGACAGCCTGACGTTGAAGATGATTTTAAAATCTTTATCAACAGTGCTTTCGAGATCAACCAGTACGCTGAGGTCTATGCTTTCGGTAATATCTCTGAGCGACAAGCTACAGGTGGTTTCTTCTATCGTAATCCGACAAACCGCGGCGGTGTCTATGCCGGTCCATTAGTGGACGCATTGACGGGCGCCTTGGATCCAAACGGTGTTGCCTCTGTAAAAGTTGGTGACTTGGACGGTTTGGGTGTAGGCGGCGGATGTCCCGCAGGTATCCCTCTAACGGGTACTGATGGTCTGATTCCAGACGCAACGATTCTGGCTGAAGTAACAGCTGATGCTAACTGTTTCTCTTTTGTTGAAACGATCCCGGGCGGTTTTGTTCCACGCTTTGGTGGCACCAACGAAGATGCCAGCTTAGCAGTGGGTGTTCGTGGTTTACTCGATAGTGGGCTGAGCTATGACGTCAGCGCATACCGTGGCTCGAACGAAACCGAGTTTTTCATCAATAACACGGTGAACGCATCTTTGGGGCCCAATACGCCTCGGAATTTCATTCCGGGTGGTCAGAAGCAAACTGAAACAGTCTATAACGGTGACTTCAGTTACCCCATTGACGCCGGTCTTGCATCAGACTTAACGATTTCTTTCGGTGGTGAGTACCGTGAAGAAGAATTCGACTTATATGCAGGTGATCCAGCGTCATATGCACTCGGCCCTCTTGCTGATCAGGGCTTTTCATCAAGCTCTAACGGCTTTGGTGGCTTTCCAAACAGCACTTCTAGCTCGCAGGATAGCTGGGCGGCTTACGGAGAACTAGAGGCGGATGTAACAGACGCGCTGACACTCCAAGGCGCATTGCGTTATGAAGACTACAGTGTGTTTGGTGATACCACTAACTTCAAGGTTGCTGGTCTTTACCGCGTATCTGAAGGCTTCAAAATCCGTGGTGCTATATCCACTGGTTTCCACGCGCCTACTGCGGGTCAGGCAAATATTACCAATGTGACAACTCAGATCAGCAACGGCGTACTGGTTGATCAGGGCACCTTACCTCTGAGCTCAACAGCCGGGCAAATTGCTGGTGATTTCATTGAGAGTCAGGGCAATGGACGTCCAACACTTGGGCCAGAAGATGCTGTCAACATGTCAATTGGTGTTGCCTTCGATCTTGGCGAAACTTCTTGGACCGTTGACTACTACAACATTGAAGTAGAAGACCGCGTAGCGCTTGGCGCCGACGTCGACTTCCTGGATGCGTTGAATTTTGCCGGCGGTGGCACAACCTTTACGAGCGTAACTGAAGCTCTGACAGGCCTTAGTGCATCCGGTGTGATTGATCGCCAGGATTTCATCGGCTTGGATGATTTGTCAGCATTCCGCTTCTTCGCGAATAGCTTCGATACCGAAACACAGGGCATCGATGTAGTGGGACGAGTTGGTTTTGATGTTTGGGAAGGATCTTCTAACGTCACACTCGCTATGAACTGGAACGATACGCAGGTCACCAATAGAGGTGTTACTAACCCTATCAGTGCTGGCCGAGTGGCGGCCCTCGAAGATTTGCTGCCTAAGTTTAAGGGTAACTTGTCTTGGACCCATAGTCAGGGTGCTCTGCGAAGCATGGTTCGCGTGAACTACTATGGCCAGTGGGATGACACAGGCAATGGTGTTACTGGCGTCAGTAATGAGTTGCTTGTTGACGTAGAACTGGCTTATGAGCTGGTTAACGGGCTCGAATTAATTGGTGGTGTGAGCAATCTGTTCGACACCTACAATGATAAAAACCCAAGTGCACTGAGTGTGGGTCAGCTGTACCCAGAGTCAGGTCCGTTTGCTATGAACGGCGGACAGTGGTATGTAAAGGCGAAGTACTCTTTCGAGTAAAAACCTTTTGCTAGACTAAAAAACCCCTCGCTCACTTCGTGGCCGAGGGGTTTTTTTTATTCCTCAGTGTTTTCACAAAAATTGAACCGTGCTGGTCTTTTTGAGGTTGTCTTCCTGTCGAATGTTGACGTTTATCGGGATCAATAGGATGGCGAGCTGCAAGAAGACGTGCCGCGGAGCGTTCTAGTCAAGCTGATCTCATACGTGCATATCAAGAATTTAGCGAGGCCTCTGTCTGAGGCGAGTTGTTCGCTGGTGCCATAGCCCGGCGTCACCACAGTTTGTTTGATTTCCATACTGGCCCGGCGGTGATAAAACTCAAGACGTGACTGATATCCCCATGTTGTTTCTGGGTAATGTCTTTTTGTTGATCGTTGGCGATAATGACACGACTCGCAATAGCATCAGCGGCGGCGCTCTCGCGTTAAATGAATTCCCAGATCAATTTGTAAAATTAAAGGCGAATCATGCCTTGATTTCTAACCTGTTGGCGGAAATGGTCCGCTGGCAAACGCAGCTTATCCATATGCGCCGCACGGCCCTACAGGACTTTAATTAGCGCGGAAAACGGATTAAGGAAGATGACAAGGTCATTGGGTGGTGTTTGTCGGTTATCCGCGACGAATCGGTATTTCAGGATGCCGACAAGCTCATTATTGATCGACCTAATGCGCGGGCGCACGTGGCCTTTGGTTTCGGGGTGCATCGTTGCATGGGTAATCGCTTGGCCGAGATACCGCTGCGGGTTCTCTGGTAAGAAATCATGCAACGCTTCAGCACGATTAAACTGGCCGCTGATGCGGTCCGTTTACCGAACAACTTCATCCGCGATGTCAGCGTAGTGCCGGTTATTCCGCAGCGCAAATAAGCGGTTTTTTGATTGATATCGAAGCCCTCGTTGATTCACTATTAGTATTAATGAGAGGGGCTCGCTGAACGCAGGGGTTCGTGCTGTGAAATTTGCTGCCGACAGTTGGCGTTTGGCGTATTAATTTAATCTGGGGAAATACACTATGCCGGTCGAGCCAGCACAGGATCCAACTTATTTTGATCATTTCGATGAGATACCGTTTCACCAATATCTAGGTCTTACCTTAGTCGAGCGCCGTGACGGCTATGCTCGCCTGCGGCTGCGCAAGACCGCGACGACGCCCACGGGTATCGGCGGCAGTGTTAATGGTGGTGTGATCGCCACCATGATTGATATGGCAACGATTCCTGCGATATTTACCGGCCTGAGAGCGGGTACTGAGCCAGCCGGCACGGCGGATCTGCAGGTCACCTATTTGCGCCAGGCCCATGGTGACTATATTGATGCTGAAGCCATCGTGATTAAACGCGGTCGCCAACTGTGTAATATCGAAGTTAGCGTTACTGATGACGAAGGGCGACTCTGTGCCAAAGGTCGAGTCTTGTACGCCTTGCGCAGCACTGCGGCAACGTAAAGCCGTCGGCTGTCATGTTTGTTGAATAGTGCCTTCGATAGCTATGGCCAGGCAGCTACTCCTTGAGAAAATCACTGACCACCACATGCAGTTCGTGGCGATGATTCTCCAGTAACAGCGAGTGGGTACCTTCACCGATAATGGTCAGGCGTTTAAGCGGTACATTGTCTAATTGTGAGAATACTGTTTGGCATTGTTCTGGCGTCGTCTCACGATCCCACTCGCCAACCACAATCAATGTCGGTGCGAGTATTTTTTGAGGCGCATACCAAGGTTCCGCGCTAGCAGAATAGTGCATAAAATCTTTGATTACCCCGGTGGGTGCCCGCAGTGTTGGTGGTTCGGTTTCCTCTGCACGCGGGTCGCTGTTAATCGCCGTGGTGCACCAGTGTTCGACTCTTGATGGAGGCACTATGTTATCGATTTCGGCTTGGCTTAGGCCTTGCGCCCAGCGTGTGCTGGCCGCTTGGACATCCACAGTGCGGTAAGACCCGAGCGTCGCGGGAACAAGACCGGAGGTAGCGCCTGCCGTTACCCACAAGGCACCGTACAATACCAGTTTACGAATCGACTCAGGACGTTCGCCGGCACAGGTTCCGGCAATGGCGGTTCCCCAGGAATAGCCAATCAGGTTCAATTGCGGAATATTCCGCTGATGTTGAATAAAGGCGATTGCTCGGTTTACGTCATCGGCGGCCATGCGAGTGTCACAGATCGGAGGGTGGTCTTCCGCGGGTTCATTCATCGCTTTAGGCCGGTCCGAGCAACCGTAACCCAGTAAGTCGATACACCAGGTATCAAACCCCTGTTGTGCCAGCTGATCCATCCATGAAGCACCTTCGATTTCGTAGTCGAAGGTCAGAGTCGACGCATAGGTTGCGCCATGGACAAATAGTACTGTACGCGCGGCATCATGAGTCTCAGGTAGATCGCCTCGGCGCTTATTGCGCAGGTACACCTGGCAGCCAGGTTCACTGCTGTCGATACGATAGGCAGACTCGATAGTCGTTGAGCTCTCATTGGCAATTGTCATGGCATTTGTTTCTGTTTGTTATTGACGAACCTGGCCTCTAGAATTCACTCTAGCCCGCAGCATGTCCATTGCCCTTACGCAGGCGGGTAATCACCGACAAAGATTCGAGGATCACTAGAATGCTGGTCACAAGCACGATGATGTCGATCGCCACCAGGAGGTAGTTGTCCTGCTGCCAGTACTCGATGAGTTTGATGACGCCGGCATAAAAAGACGTTAATAAAATAAATATCATAGGGATCAGGGTGTAACGGGCGGGTCGGCCCAACCGAATCAACATGACCGAAATAACCAGTAGGGTCATGGCAGCGAGAATTTGGTTCGTCGAGCCGAACAGGGGCCAGATGATCATGCCACCTGCGCCACTAGCGCCGCCGGCACCAAAGGCCAGCAACAGGCAAGCCGTCACGGCCAGCAGGGTAGCGATGATGCCATTGTTGAGCAGGGGAATGCGGTAGATGGCGCCCCACTCCTGAATAATATAACGCTGCAAGCGGACGCCTGAGTCCATGGTGGTGCCGGCAAACAATACGACCATCACTGCCAGCAGTGTCGTTGCCAGCCCCGTTGGCAAGCCCCAGCCTTCGTGGACCAAATTCGCACCGCCCTGAATAAAGGCGCCGGCACTGCCGTTGCCAAAATGAGCATACAACTCATGCCATTGTTCAGGAGTCGCGGCGTACGCGACGCCGCTGACCGCAACGATCGTGATCAGCGCCAGCGCGCCTTCACCGACGGCGCCAAGATAACCCACGAACCGAATGTCCGGCTCTTTATCAACTTGCTTGGAGCTGGTTCCGGAGGCCACGATGCCGTGAAATCCAGACACAGCGCCGCAGGCGATAGTGACAAATAGCAGAGGCAGCATGGATGGTGTGTCGTCGGCAATCTGGGTATTGAAGGCCGGGGCGGAAATATCCGGCATAAACAGGAATACGGCACCATAGAGCAGGAACAGGCCGACGAACAGTTGTAAGCCATTGATAAAGTCTCGAGGCTGCAACAGTGCCCAGACCGGCAGCATGGAGGCGATGGCCGCATACGCAAACAAAAGCAATATCCACCAGGCGTTCGCCGACAGTCCAGCCATCTCTGTTGGCAATGCCAGTGGCAGGCTATCACCCACATAAATTGAAATGTATAACGCCACTACGCCGGCGATGGACAGAGCGATGAGGTTGAATTTTTGGCGGCTCAGTTGGCCGATAATCAGCGCCACGACGATGGCCGACCAAGCTGGAAAGACCGCGCCCGGGTTGTTGATAAAGGCATTGGCGATGACGACGCCAAACACGGCATTGACCATTAACAACACTAGAAAGACGACGACCATAAACAAGGCGCGAGTTCGGCTGCCGACCACAGTCTCGGACAAGGCGCCCATAGACATGCCCTTATGGCGGTTGCTGGCCCACATGGCACCGGCATCATGCACACCAGCAAAGAAGATGGTGCCCAGCGTGACCCAGGCAACAGCGGGCACCCAACCCCAATACACCGCGATCGCTGGACCCACAATCGGTGCAGCCCCGGCTACCGAGGTAAAGTGGTGTCCCCAAAGTACAAATTTGTTGGTCGGCACGAAGTCCACGCCATCCTCAAGTTCATGGGCCGGCGTAATGAAGTTGGGGTCAAGT
>Ga0115567_10003434_pt1 | contig 15572 bp, 9 predicted proteins | sample COGITO_mtgs_1204_2_FD_88679 | JGI IMG/M metagenome (GOLD analysis project Ga0115567, IMG submission 88679) | Pelagic marine microbial communities from North Sea - COGITO_mtgs_120412 | ecosystem: Environmental > Aquatic > Marine > Epipelagic | place: Germany:Helgoland, sampling site Kabeltonne... | reverse complement strand
AATGCGAGCAACCCAAATATGAGTACCCATTGGTTGGTAACATTACCCACCACTTGCAATACAAAAGAGTTTTCATCAAGCCAAACTCTAGCTTGGCTATGAACTATGAAGCCTTGAATAATATACGACAGTCGATAAAGTAATTTACTTTCAAGCAGTGTTTCATAAAAACGACCATCATTTTTAAAAGTAATACTGGCTAAAATTCGTCGGATAAAAAATGTTATAATGACATGCAAGGTAAAAGCAAATACAGTAATCCAGCAGATTACAAAAATAGTGTAGGCCAACTCTGCAATACCAGGCATGTACTGATTAAGCCAAGTGAGTAAAAAAAACTTAAATCGATCTCGCACACTGCCTAAGGTCTCTAAACTGTCCATTAATATTACTCGTCAGTCATTGATTACTGGTACTAAATGCCGAGGATGCGTTAACACACCCTAGGCTACTGGTGGAAATATTTGGCGTTGGTAAAAAATCATACTTTTATTCAAGTCATAAAGCTGCGCAAACAAATTACATACTGAAGTTGTCGGCGAATCTTGACCAAGGCCAGCCTGAGTTTTTACGATGTCCGTCATAATTTGACGAACTGTATCTACACGAGTTATAAAGGGTAACAATGCATAGATACACGTCAAACACTCACCTGATGCGGCCGAATATTTACTTGTTTGCGCTGTTTTTGCTGCATTGGCCAGTAACGCTTGTGCTTGTTTTAATAACAGCGCCTCCGATGTGTTGTCGACCAAGCCTTGTTGCTGAATAATAGCACGGAGCCGAGCAATACCATGTAATGCGGTGTTTGTCTCTTGCTTTGGCTTAATCTCTCGTACTACAGGCAAACCAATTCTTCTTAAGGTATAGGTGCTTTTAAAATCGCTCTTCACCAAAGCTTGACAAGCCACTTTTAAGCCTTCATTTTCAACAAATGAATCTCTAACACTATCATTAAATAACCGTACCAGATGGTTTAGCTTGATGCTGAAAGGCTGTACACGCTGAACATTTTCTTCAGTAATAGGTTGATCTCGTCCGTTGACTTGGATCGGAAAACTAGGATTGAATTGACAGCCTTGCAGCCAGTTTTTAGCCACCAGCAATTGATCAAACTTACTTGATGCTTGCCAAGCTGTATCGTGCGATAGGTAGAGATTAAGCTCCTGGCGTAACTCCACCAACATGGCTTTATTTATCATATGAGCCGCTTGCTCTATAAATTGGATGCTATCTTCAGCATTTAATACAGTGAAATCTTGTGGCGGCAATGCATGATGGAACATTTCCGCTTGTAGATGTATATTATTAACCGGGAATGTGCTGGAACATATTTTATTAAATCTAAATCGTTCCGAAAGATCCAGGTTGAGCACTAAAGCATGTTGATCATGACTTAACTGCGATTGTCGGTAACAGGCTTGCTGACCAGCGACAGCTTTTAACGCATCAAATTGGCCTCGACCAACGCTGTTATACTGCTGTTTTTGCTGTATCGGCACATGCTTTGCTTTTAGTGTTTTAACAATACGCTGCATTTTGGGCAAATGAATTAAATGCTCTATATCGCCTGACCAGCCGACAAACTCTCGCTGCCTTGCCCGCTCTAGCTCCAGCACCTTTTCACGTGGCGAGACTTGCCTGGGCTGATCTACTCTCGGTTGCGAAGGCTCAAATGCCTTGAGTTGCGCGTCTAACGCTTGCAGATCATCTGTCACCTGGCTTGCTGTCGTGTCTAGAGGACGCCATACCTGACACTGTCGATCAAAATATTCGCACCAAGCGTGGGCGGTACCACTGACAACAGTTTGGTTTTGTTTCTGCTTAATAGTGTGCCCATGAGCTATGCGTGTGTCTAAACCAAATTGACTGTGTAATACCGAGGCGGTCAATGCAGCATAACCTTTACACTGTGCGGCTCGACGACTGAGTAGAGTTTGACATTGTGATTGCACAGATCGTTTGCAATCTAACGCCTCAAACGCCAAAGAATATCTAAAATTTGCCACCGTACTCGTCATATAGGTTTTAAGAGCTTGAGCAATAGCTTTATCCGGTGCGCCTTGCTGCTGCTGGACTTGTAGCTGGGCAACAGTATGTGCAAATCCAGGATGGGCCTGTAGATCAAGTGCAATCTTAGTGGAAAACTTAGTGGTGATTGACTGTATTGATTCAAAACAGTGTTGGCTCTTTAAGCTTAGCCCTGACTGACTTCTATAAGGCTCCTTTCCTGGCGTTAATACAAGCTCCAACGTCGTAGTACCCAAAGGCACCGACGCTTTGTATAACCCGGTGCTGGGATTATAATGAGGCTTTACCTCAATTTTTTTTTGGTCGGACATGATGGCGTAGGCGCTCAACAATTGAAAACCTTGCGGCACTAAAAGCCTTCTTTGAGCCTTGTCCTGAGCACGCGCTGGATATTGGATCACAGCTTTATGAATTGATTGCAAACCATCAATGCCGACTTCACTGCCAGTTTTACTACTAGGCCGCCAAGGATTACCTTTAATCGTCATATAGCCAGTAACAATAGCCGGCAATTGAAAGCTCGACTGATCAAGCGCTCTATCCGCTCCATCAAAACACTGGACACTTCCAAGAGGCGACTGGTTCATCATGGCCGCATACTCAGCCAGATTATAATCCAACTGGGCTTGAGTGGGTTTGGCCTGTACTGGTGGCAACGCCATATTAGGCGCTGGTTTAAGCGTTAGTGCCTGCACTGGTGCGACGTCTTGCACAGCTTCCGGCGCACTCGCTGGCTCTGGCAATAAACCTGTATTGAATGCTTTAACCAGTGCTTCAGAGGTCAAAGGCCCCCTGTACAACAATCTATTGTCTAGCGCCTGTAAAGTTGGTGTTCTCTCAACATCTGCCACAACATCTATCTCGTTCAAATCTTTAAACGCAGAATAAAGCACAGGCAAGAGTTCAAGCGCTTGTCGAATTGGCTTATCCGCTGGCTTGGATGTGCTGGATAAAGTGTCGGCCAGCTGTATTTGATCTTGATAATATTGATAAGTCATTGCTATCACTTGATCCACCGCCTGCGTAAGACTTGCGTTGCCGGAGTCAGTCGTGCTTAAAGTATTAGGCTCGCCACTGATAAGCCTTGGCAGCGCAGACTGCAGGCAACTAGCCGCTTTTAATAACTCCCGAGTGGTGGGGCTTGGTAAACCAGGCCGTGCGCTTAGCTGTGCTACTAGCTGACGATGGCCAGTCACCAAAGCCTTTGCTGCATTAGACGTTAGAGCGCTGTTGCCAAGGCTATGCTCTACAAGCATCAGCTGGTCTTGAACTGGATAATCCTCAAGACAGATCTGCGTCATGCGACTTTTCAAGGCGGTGGACAGTGTTTGTCGCCCTTGATAGTCTTCACTTGGGTTCACTGTGGCTATTAACCGAAAATCAGGATGCACGCAAGCGTCGTCGCCATTCAGCGTTGCATTGAGTTCTGATTCTAAAAAAGACGATGGCAATAAATTTAACTCACTGACGACCAAGGTCTGACCAGCTTGTTTAGCATGTGTCAATGCAGTGCGAAGCTGTTCAATATCAGTGGAGGCATTAATATACAGTGCGTCAACCTGATGGTAGGCCAGTCTTGCCGCCACCACTTGATCTTTACCTCGCCCTGCAGGGCCTTCAATAAGTAAGGCTCTTTGACCAGGTCTTTGCGCTGCCGGCAACTGCCCTAAGGTTATCTGTTCTAACAGCCAATGATCTACTTGCTTGCCCAGTTGCGCTGTGGACTTAGAGTCTATAATTTGCGTGTTCATAGGCCAGTTAATCGATGAACTTTCAAGCGCTAGCAAGCCATCGGTTCCAAATGTATCAACCAACCAGGGCTTGAGCAATTGCTGACAAACCACGGGTTGTCCTGCAATATAGGTTTGATACACAGCTTGCGCCATGGCAGTTTTTGCATCTATGCCACGGGCTTGTCGAAGTAATACACCAACTGTAGTCTGTTGCAGCGCTCGAGGCGTGACGCTTTCTCCAAAAGCTTTGACCAATACTTGGTGAGCCTTAAGCAGCTTTTGTCGCTGTTGTTGGCTCAACTCTGATGTTGAAGCTTGTAGTACAGGCTTCAGTGTTTGGCCGACCTTGTCAACAAATACTTGGCCCAGTCCTTGCGAACTGAGCGGTTTCAATTGTAAAATCGGCATGTACTGCTGCACCACAGAATGACTTACTCGGCCTTGTAAATGCTCAGCGTTACCTGTCATTATCAGTTTGTGATGCTTTGGTACATCCACTCTTTGGCCATCCACCAACAACTGATCCCTTAAAAACAACTCTTTTAAACCGTCGAGGTCACCTTTGCTGGCAAGGTTAGCTTCATCTATCACTAATAGTCGACCAGTGTATTTGAAGTGATTACAAGGCGTTGCCCACTGAGCCAAGGCTTGATGCAAACCACCGGCTTTTATGTCGTCAACACCTACTTTAATCAACTCCATGGCCTGCAGCTGAGCGAGGCGATAGGCGCTGTAAGTTTTACCAACACCTGGCTCGCCCTGTACAAAGACCCCTCGATTATCAATGAGTGCGTGAGCAATTTCCAGCAAGTGTACATCTTCTATTCGCCTATGTTGAGTCAAGGTTTGCGTGTCGTCCAAAGGCATTTTTATAGGTAGATGCATCTTTATAGACGCTTTGTCCGTTGGTATTAATAGTGGCAAAGCTTTGTCGACTAAACTAGGGCCAAGCGCCAAAATTCTGCCCAGTAGCACTTGAGTGTTATGAAACTTTGGCTGCGTAGTGGGCCAGTGAAATACAGTGCCACCGGCATGAAGTTGGCCCATGGAACTCGTCAAACAGGCCAAGTCACTCACTAAGCTTGGATTGTGCTCAAGATTGTGTAACACCACTGTTTTACCCTGAACTAAATCACTCGCCACTTGAGAGCGCTTTTGTTGAAAGTCATTCAAACTCAAGCCTTGGTCAGGTTTTGGGTGAAAACTCAAGCGGGCAAATAATTCGGCGGTACTGGTTTGGGGTGTGACAAACACATGCTCAATAGTGGCTTGATCAGCACTACTTTTATAACAACCTTGTTGCTTAATAAAGGCATCAGACGACATATTGAGCGCGAAAATACCCGTGTGTTCGCCAACATCACTGGTTAATATCGTATCAAGCCGCATGGCGTCAGGCTTGGGCAGCTGAATACTAGGCTGATCCAGCATCTGGCTCACCAAGGGTATTTGTTTTAAATTCGCCGGCGGATACACCTCAGCACCCAGTTGAATATTAATTGCTCTGGGACAAGTTAAAAGTTGAGTCCACTGTTGTAATGATAATTGACTGTCAACAAAAATATGAAGTGGCTCGTCATGATTTTGCGCTAATACACCCTTGGTCAGAAACGCATGCTGGTCATATTCCATAATAGTTTTGCTCAGTAATGAGCTCAGGTTATGAGCATCCACTCTAATGCAGTCTTGCATGCTCGACTGAGCGAGTTTATTACTGGTTTTATTGTTCGACTGAGCTGTAAGCTCAGCAATAGATGGCGGACCTTGCAACTCAAGCTGGATGGCTAAACCTTGCTCGGCAAATTCTTGACGCTTTTGGGTTATAAAATCGCAAAATTCTGGATCATCTAATGGTGGTTGGCGAATAATAAGACGGTGACACTCAGATGAATCCGACGGTGTAAGCGGATCGGTCAGGGCCCAACCTTCATCGGTTAATTGCGGGCTTGGCAGCAACAGATCCCGCCAATCCACACTGCCATCAAAACAGTTAATAACGTCAATGCTCATTGTAGAATTGGGTTCTGACGCTAACTCAGCTGAGCCATTTGTGGTCTCAGCTAAAGCCAATAATTCATTAACGCCCCTACTGACTCTGCTAATTTCACTGTCTGATACCACTGCATAGTCGGCACGAGACACTAAAGCTGACGAGCGCCGGCCTTCCGCTTGGGCGATTTGGTCAATCAAACTTATGACCAGCGGCGGCCTTTTTAAAGCTTCGCCAGCCAAGAGTCCATTTTGCTTTAATTCGTTGAGCCCCTCTAATTCGGTGGCTGAAAATCCGGGTTCATCAATAACAATGACACAGCCCAAAGCATTTTTGTGACTGGCGCTGTGCAGCGCTTGTAGCAACTCTCCTGGTGCCTTCTCCAGCGTCTGACCGCTATCACTAATCCTGACACTATAAATAAGTCGCTCAAGTTGCTGTTGATTGCGTATGACAAAAATTTTAGACACAGACTCTGGTGATATGGATTGTTTAAGCCATGTTAACAGCCCAGTATTATCGCACTTATTCTGTTGACCAAAAGATTTGGGACTCATCGCAAAATCAAGATGAATAAGTGATTTTTGTTGTTTAAGACGCTGTAAGGATCGTCGAAGTTTTAAACCTGGATCTAGCTCTGCTTCGGTTCTGTTGCGAATTGGCCACGCTTGCCGTAATGGTCGAGAAGCCGCTAAGTCAGCATTGACTGACGCGTCAGCTCTTGGTTGTGAAGTCGATGGTTTTGCACTAAAGAGGCTCGAGACTCGACTTTTAAATGTAGTGGTTGCTGGCGAACGCAAGTCACTGGCCTCATGGCTATTAGTACTTGAGTTTCTGTGCAATTGACTGGTTAAAGACTGGTTGTGAGCAACACCTTGGATTGTAGCCATAGTGTCGAGGAGTGGTCGCTCAGACGACAGTGTGGGTTGCACATGCTCGCGTTCATGCCCATGTTCCACATTGTGTTGCACGTGACTATCCACAGTATTTTTCGCTACTTTATCCACGATTGCTCAATCTCATCTATGTTACTATCTAAAGGTTATTTTATACTCAAAGCTCAATGTGCTATATTGCCACATATAAACTGCTTATAACGTTATAAAATAGGTTTTCGTTAACATGAAATTGGTTGATCACGCCTACATTGGAATTTTATATGTCTCATCAAACCCAATTGAATACCGCCAATGGCCATCATATTGAAAAATCAAATAAGCTTGACACTGTCTGTTACGACATTCGGGGCGCAGTGCTCGACGAAGCCAGAAAACTTGAAGATGCAGGCCAAACGATTCTAAAGCTTAATATTGGTAACCCTGCCCCTTTTGGGTTTATGCCTCCAGATGAAATCATGACTGATATTATTCGAAATTTGCCAAAAGCCACTGGCTATACTGATTCTCAGGGACTATTTTCAGCTCGTAAAGCAATTGTTCAACATTACCAAACCTTTGGCATTAAGGACTTGGACATTGACGATGTCTATATCGGCAATGGCGTTAGCGAACTTATTGTGATGGCAATGCAAGCCCTTATAAACGACGGTGATGAAATTTTGATTCCAGCACCTGACTATCCGTTATGGACTGCAGCAGTAAGGCTGGCTGGTGGTAAGCCAGTGCATTATGTATGTGATGAGCAGGCTGATTGGTCACCAGACTTAGGCGATATTCGTTCTAAAATCACCAGCAAAACCAAAGCATTAGTGATGATCAACCCTAATAACCCCACTGGCGCTGTCTATGACGACCAGCTTATTAAAGATTTATGCGAACTGGCCAGAGAACATAATTTGATTATTTACTCTGATGAAATCTATGACAAAATTGTCTATGACGATCATAAGCACACGCCAACCATGTGCTTTGCAGATGATTTAATCTGCGTCAGCTTTAGTGGTTTCTCAAAAAACTATAGAGCCGCAGGGTTTCGATTAGGTTGGATGACACTGCGAGACCCTTTAGGACGAGCCCAACACTATGCTCAAGGCTTAAAAATGCTGGCCTCAATGCGTTTATGTTCAAATGTGCCTGCGCAATACGGGGTGCAAACTGGTTTAAACGGTTTTCAAAGCATTGAAGCTCTCGTCGCCCCAGGTGGCCGGCTTCGCAAGCAACGAGATTAGCCTGGGAGAAAATTAATCAAATCCCTGGCCTAAGCTGCGTTCAACCAAAAGGCGCACTCTATCTTTTTCCCAAAATTGATCCCAATGTCTATTCAATTGCCGACGACGAGAAGCTTATTCTGAAAATACTACAAGAAGAGCGAATTTTACTGGTACACGGCCGCGCATTCAACTGGCCAACACCCGATCACTTTCGAATTGTGTTTTTGCCAAACACAGATGATTTAACCATTGCGTTTGACAAGCTTGGGGCATTTTTTGAAAGACTAAGATCGAGGGTTTAGTTGGGCAATTCGAGAATTGCCCCTACCAAGAAGGTTAGCGAATTGACCGGTGTTAGTTGCCTGACTATTTGAGCAATAGCGATAATTTATAAATAAGTTCTGCACGAACTTTTAATCGCTCAGCTATGCCTTGCTGATGTTGAGCTACCAGTTGGGCACTGGCATCCAGTGTTGATTCATCTAGTCGTTGAGATAGATCAATGACTTCTTCACACAAATTGTGTAAAACAGTGGTGATCGCTGTGGCTTTATTGCCGTATTTTATTTTTCGTACAGTACCCATAATTAATTCCTTTTAATGTTTAAGTTTTTGATGGTCATCTGCAAGGCGCGTCTCAATGTGCATAGCCTGTAATAAATCAGCAATGCCTGCTTCAAATACTTGGATAATTTGATCAAATTCAAATTCAGGCTGAATATAAGCCATGGACCTTAACAGAGCGCCAGCTTCCACCAGCACTGTTTCCAGTACATCTGTCAGACTGATGACTTCTTGCGCCGTGGCTGCATTAATACCAATTTGACGAATGGCTTTTTCGGCACTAAACAATCGATCTCTAAGTTGATAAGCGCCAATATTGGCGGCGCCGCCACGCATGTTATGTAATCTTTGGACCAGCTCATCTCGATCGAGCTGCTCAAGCAATTGACGTACAATGACAGGCTGCATCCGACAACGGCCATAAAAGCGCAGCAAGCTGCGCCTAAAAAGCTCGACGTCTTTATTTAACAACCGAATAGCGCTTTGAAACTCGATAACTGGTGCACATTCATGACTTTCAGCGGCGCTGCTTTGCATCATGTGTACACCAAAAGTGGAGAGATCGATCCATCCACCGAGGCATTTAATCAATGTCTCTTTGTGCACAGGTTTGGTGAGAAAGTCGTTCATACCAGTCTGCAGTGCCTTGTCACGATCTTGAGACTCTTCACTGGCGGTCAAGGCGATAATTGGCAGTTTATGACCGTACAAGGTGCGAATCTCTTGCGTTGCCTCAAAGCCATTCATCACCGGCATTCGAACATCCATAATGACTAAATCAAACTTGTGTTGTGTCAATAGGTCAAGCGCTACAGCTGCAGATTCTGCAATCTCCACATCTGCTCCTATTTCGCCGAGTAAATCAGAGACAAGGTGCAACATCACGCCATCGTCATCGACCACAAGCACCAGTGGTCGCTTCTGATGATGCGGCGCATGGAGTTTTGGTTCGGACTGCGCAGAACTCAATGTCATTAAAGAAGCAGATCTTTCCATAACATGACTGCCAATCACATCACGACTCGCGACGCTAGTACTGGGGACGCTTTTGCTTTTCTTAAGTGTTTGAGCTTGCTTTGTCTTTAATACGCCTTGGATCAATAGGGTACTTCGTGCTGGTTTGGTAACGATTGACTCTACCGCTAATTGATTAAATTTATGTTGATTTAAATCTTCGCCATGATGGGTCATCAAACAAACAGGAATAATGTGCCCAGTGGCGCTTCGAAGGGCGTTAAGTGCTTGGTGATCAACCGCTGTAGCAAAACCCAGGCTGTACACCAGTACGTCTGGCTTATGTACTCGTAGCTGTTTAAACAGTTGCGACGGATCTGAACCAAATTGAACCGCAGCCCCCGCCCGTGCTATGGTTTTAGCAATAACTTCTGCACAAAGATCAAAGGCATCAAAAACATAAACCTTTACATCTTTTAATGCTGCTGATGGATCTGCACTCACTCTATTTTGTGTCACTTCTACTGGCCAATCTACTGTTATGGCTTGACCGCCTAAGGCAGAGCCACTCGCGGTGATAGAGCCACCAATTTTATTGACAACCGCATGAATAAAACGCAGATTAAGATCAATATTTCCATGTATATCTTGTGGTGAGCTGCTCTGATTAAAAAAGCTGAGCACTTCATCTCGACCAGAGTCGGAATCATGCGCACTAGTGCGTAATACCATTTTATGAGTTTGGCTATCCACACCAACACTGTGATCTAAGGCTGCTTGTTCACTTAACCCTAGCTCAGCAATCCAGCGAATTTTAATTAAGACTTGTCGGCCGTGAGAATGAGCAATACTATACTCGAATAGAGACTCAAGCGCTTTTTGCAAACGCACGCCGTCTGTCGTAATACAATTATGCTGCCCCAAATCATAATCGACAATAAGCTCTGTACCCACCATAAACGCCTGCTTTGCGTAGTCTAACATCACCTTTTCAATGAGTTGTTGACAATCAAATGAATGGCTATAATTTTTAATCGAACTACTGTCCATATGGCAAATATCATCCAGACGAGCCAGCACATTGGTGATATGCTGGCTACTGGTGTTAATAATTGCCATAGTGTTAAGATCGCTAGATTTGCATGCATCATGAATCGCTTTGGTTGGCACTTTTAATGCGACTAAAACTTCACTGAGCAGGTGACCTGCCTTCATTGTTTTTTGATCTAAAGAAGCTTGCTGCGCCGTGGCTAAAAATTGGTTTCTTTTATATCGGGTGACATCATAGCCATAGATATTGACAACCCCAAGCTTGCCATGGGGTCGAAAGTAAAAACAAAGCCAAAACCCCGATCTATTTTGCTCGATTTCAAAAACTGTATCGTTGTCTACAATAGTACGCCATTGGTTTTTAGTCAGCTCAGGAAAAAAATCAAAAACACTTCGCTGGCGCACACCATCTCTATTTGTATAAAAAAAAGTCTTCGCGCAGGAGTTTTTCGAGATAAGCTGACCATAGCGATCAAAACGCAACACTGGCCAAGGGTTTAACGTCGAAAAAAGCGCTTGAAGTTGTAAGTCTTTATTATTTTCCGTGACTTGTTCAAACCAGCTGGTTTGATAACGTCTTGCAAAGGTGTAAAAACCAAGCCACAACGCACAAGCGCTGACCAGGAGAAATCCAACAAAGCCAAAGTAGCCAACATACTGTTGAGAGAGTAAAATATATTCAAATAATAAGGCGCAGCACGCGGCAAGGGTAGAAAAAACCGCCAGCCGCCCAGCGACTCTTGATGAGGTTTGACTGGATTTCACTGTGCAGCTCCTTGTTATAGATATTATACAATTAATGATAGCTTATAAACCTTAAAAGGCCCTCTGGTATGAACCCTCAAGAAATGCAAGGCTTGGCAAGTCAATTAATCGATAGTTTTTTAAAAATTGAGGTCATGACTCATTCTTTAGCCACCAAAATAGGCAACCTTGATAAGGATTTTGGTAGCTTTACCTTGGGGCTCAATGATTCATTATGGCGAGCAGCGTCTGCACAGCCGCCGCATGGATCTCAACATCATCATTGGGCCAGTGAAATTATCAACTGCTTAGAGCATCGGCACGATGGCGATGGACGAGACACTTGGCAAATGGCAGGTGCTTTAGTAGTACCAACCGATATGGTTGAAAGCGCGAAAACGCTCAATCAAGAGAAAGATGTGTTTGCAACTTTAATTCATCGTTATCGGCAAATTCAAACCCTAAAGCCAGGCCTGGATCGAATTTTTCATCCAGAAAAAATAACCCAAATTGTCAATACTGGCCAACACACTCGTCAGGTGTTGAAGCGCATAGCTCGAGGCCGAGTACATTTACGCCATGTCACACGGCACATTTTATGTTTAAAAGAATACCCAAAATTTATGAGCTTAAGCTGGGTACGACAAAGACGCTCTATCCAAAAGATGAGTTACGAACAATGCTTACACCGTTTAGACAAGTTAAATAGGGACGCTCAATCAAGTAATATTAGCCAACAAATAGCAGCGCTAAATCGGGTACCAAAACATCAACATCACCTACTGCGCTTAGTGCAAACCGTGGCCTACCCATCAATAAAAACTAAAGTCACCTGGATGGACGGCTCGGATGATCATCTTGGCTATTTAAGCTTGCCAGCCCTCATACCACAGGGCCCAACAAGGGCTCTACCAGCAATGACAAAAATCGCTCCAGAGCCACCGCCAGCGCGCGCTCGAAAGCGAAGTGACAACACCTTACCGGATGAGCCTTTATGCCCCTCAATCAGAGTGTATTTAGCGAATGCGCAAGAGGTGGTTTAAACCAAATACAAAGGTGCTTGTAAAATCTGCTCATCGCCATCGCTTTGATGAGAATCCAACCGAATATGACCATTACGCTGGCCACACAACCACATGCCGTGAATTAATGCGTGCATTTGCCACTTAGCGTTTATAGTATGAGCGGCGTCGTACATGAGCGGCTCCAGGCGATTCGATTTCATGTGATACGTTAAGCAATGGGTGACTGGCCCGGTTTTAATTCGACGAACTTGGCCTGGGCCTAGATCAATGCGTAGTAGCCTGGTTTGATTTAAGTGTTGAATTTTTTCCACCGAATGAATTGCGTCAACCACATCTAACACTCGCTGTTTCACATCATCAACCAATTCTTGGGTTTGCAGCGTATGGGGTTGCCAAGCAAAGAGCTCATTAATATCTATTTGCCGTACTGAGGTGGACAACCACTGCTCTAAATCTGGTTGTAATTGATGTAACGCTGTCTCTAAAGTTAAATGCTGTCCCTGCCAGACAATTGGTTGACATAATAAATCGTCCAATACTGTACCAGTAAAATAGCAAAACGGATAGCCTGCATCATACTCGTCTCCAGCACACACGGCATCGTGTATAAATGGCAGTGCTGCTAAATCTCGACGATCAATAATTGATTGCTGGGCCTCGAATAAAACTTCAAAAATACGCAAGAAAATCATTCGCTGTGTAATATGTGACACATCGCTTACTGGCATGCTTGTTCCCCTCTCCATCGACCTCATACTGAGCCGCTTTAATGTGTATCGGCAGGTCTAGCAATTTCTGAAGGGTTATTGTGTTTTTTTCTTTAAAGCTGAATAACTTGAACTGTTCTAGAATTAAAATATGAGCACACTCATTTATTATTAAAAGGAATTTTCATGATTCAAGCGACTCAATTGCAAACCAAACCAGTTTTGGTCCCAATCATGGACCAAATTCTAGCGCAACGGCCGGAATGGCGATTTCTACAACAACAACGCCACCTGAAAGATATTACTCGACTGATGATTCGCCAGGTTGAATCTTTATGTACCAGCCAAAATGATGTCGAACATTGCTCACCACACCAGCTCGAAAAAGCGCTAACTTATGCCTGGATTGGTCTCTTAATTGCTCAAGAAATGCAATTACCCCCCCAGCTGACAGGCTCAATTTTTGCTGATCATTTTTTTCGAGTGTGTCAGTCAGCTCAGTCAGACATAGCCGCTACAACTTGGACTGATTTAACGATGTTTGAGCAAGCCTGTTCATTGGATGCCCAAACCATCCAAAACGTGGCTTTTGGACTCACCGCACAGTTGTATCGATTGGAGCATCAATATCTAGCCGCAACCAAGCCTTGGTATTTGCTCAACATGCTTTTGCCATTTTTAAATCATCAAGCACCTAAAGTTTGGCTTAATAGAATCAGCGACATGATGCTGGTGTTGCATCATTATGAATCGATTACTCATGGTCATGTCTCATTTAGCAAGCCGCAACTCAATGCTCATCACCCACTGCGTAAAACTGCACTTAAACAACAAGCCAAAGCTGTACAACAATTTCAAGAATGGGACAGGCAAATCACCGCTCATATTGATGCCTTGCATGACAGCAACAGCTTGCATCGAATGCAACAGACCCTGTACTCCTTTGCGCCGCAAACCACAGTTGTCGGGCTCAATCAATTGTGTCAGGCTATTATTCAAATGCAACAAGCCTGGCATAAAACCCAAATACTTAAAACCTCAAGTAGTATCGATCAAGAATTAAAGACCTGGTTATTTGACGAAGCGAAAGTTCAAAAAGACACGATTGCACACGAATTTAAGCCACTTATAGACCACATGATTACTCGTGCAAAAGATGTAGATCTAGCTGGACTGCTGGTAGCTCTTTTTGCGCTACCAGCATAGTCAGTTGCTTATCGAGCAGAATCAATAGGTACGATTTCAATTTCCACTCGACGGTTCGCCGATCGCCCTTGGGCAGTGCTATTGTCTGCAATAGGCGCTCGCTCACCATAGCCGAAGGCTTCTACTCGATTAGCAGAGATGCCATTCGACGTTAGATAATCGGCAACACTGAGCGCGCGTTTTTCTGAAAGATCCTGATTAAATGCATCACTGCCCATGGAATCAGTGTGACCAGTTATTTTAACCTTGGTTTTTGAAAATTCTTTGAAAACACCAGCGACAGACTTTAAAACATCATAAAAATTAGATTGTATTTCTGCTCGACCAGTTTCAAAGGTAACATTACCTGGCATGTTTAATTCGATTTGATCACCGTTACGAGTCACGGACACGCCCGTGCCCTCAAGAGATGCTTTTAGCTTCTGCTCTTGACGATCCATGTAGTAACCACCACCACCAAGTGCTGCTGCGCCTATTAACGCACCTTTGCCCCGATCTTTTTTACTTGACACCGCAGCGCCCAAAACAGCACCAGCCACTGCGCCAATGGCAGCTTTTGACGGTTTACGCTCTTGCGTGTACGGATCACTAGTGCACCCCACTACAAAAAAACCGAGCATACCAGTGACAATTAGGGTTTTCACTCGACTACTATTTGATAGGCTTGTATTTGATAGTCTTGACTTTAATGAAAGGGCGTTAAAAGTACTTTGCACAGATGACTTTGACATACTAAAGACCTCATATAAATTAAACTGCCATAAAAAAATAATGCACTGTATATCTAGAGTAGCAGACTGAGTCTGAACACTCACTAACCTTAAGCCAATAGAGAAAATAATGATGTCCAATTCATCACCATTCAAACAAAGCCCTTGTGTAGGCCGTTGCTCAACCGTGTATGGTGACCCTATCTGTCGCGGCTGCAAGCGCTTCATTAACGAAGTATCATTTTGGAACCAGATAACGCTGAGCGAAAAAACCGGTATATGGTCTCGCTTAGATGCTATGGCAACACGTGTGGTACCTCAATATGTAGACTTGATCAATGCAGCACAGCTTGAAGCTTTTTTAAATAACAATGCTATACGATATCCATTTCATTTATCCACTTTAAGCTGGGCCTTGCACTGTATTGAAAACTTTCCATTCGATCTAGGTCGATTGTCTGAGGCTGGTCTTGTGACAAAAGATCCTCTGCTCATTACTTTAAAGCAGCTAAGGTTGTGCCTGCAGCGAGGCATGTATGAGTTATCTTTGGCGGAAAAAAGCCGACACCAGCAAATTCCGGTGGTTATGCAGGAGTAACCAGCTCTGGCTTCGGTTTATACAGCGCTAATGCCAATGTCTCTGAGAGCTGGCTGCGCAACTCAGGATCACCGGGCGCACTGCCATGCTCCCGAATGTACTGTTCAATCCAATGAACAGAAGGCATAATGCCCCTTTTATTACAAATTT
>Ga0115567_10003431_pt1 | contig 15576 bp, 8 predicted proteins | sample COGITO_mtgs_1204_2_FD_88679 | JGI IMG/M metagenome (GOLD analysis project Ga0115567, IMG submission 88679) | Pelagic marine microbial communities from North Sea - COGITO_mtgs_120412 | ecosystem: Environmental > Aquatic > Marine > Epipelagic | place: Germany:Helgoland, sampling site Kabeltonne... | reverse complement strand
TGATTTCGTGCACGTGTATGCGAAAATCAACCTCGCAAAACATCAATTGCATGCCTTCGCATTCGCCACTCGCGTCCCAATACGTCACGATCTTCTCGCAGTTGTTCCTCAAAAACGCCAACACCTCGACGAAGTCACCACACAACGTTCCCAACTCTTCTGCAAAAATGTCTTCTTCCTCTCGGGGATCATCTAAACTGATCTCTTCATCACGTACCGTCGGCATGCCTAAACGTTCGAAATACTCCAAAACGCGTTCTTTAACCTCACTTTTCTTCGCGGTTGAATCCCGTTTTAATCGCACCTCCACGTCGCACCTCATATTCTTCAACTTCCTCTGGTGTTGGTGTTGGTGGTTCTTGATGATGATTTTGTCCTCGTCTTCCCAAGAGACGCTTTTTCTCTTCCTATTCTCCAATACTAATAACGATTCCTCCTCCTTGTCAACATCATCGTCAAAAGCGAGCGCGCAATTACCGCCGCGTTTGAACCCGTTTCCGTTGTTGTTGTTGTTGTTCACGGAAAGGCGTCTCGTTTCGTCGTCGACATCATCTTCAATCAGATTGTGTCGCTTATTAATAAAAAGAGAGAATTTTTGAATTTTCGTAAGAGTGTTTAGGGTTTTTCTCTTAAGGGGAATTTAAGGTTTCGCAAAAACCGAAAAACGAATGCTGCATTTCTCTTCCCTAAATTGCGCTTTCGCTCTCTCTTCTCGTTGGAGTGTTCACAACGGTTTAAAAGAACGCAACCATGCCACCGCGCAGAAAACCAACCGAACGGGGGAACCCGATCTCCCGCGCCGTGAAGGCGGTACAATCGCAAGCCATGAAAATGGTCGGGTCGCAAAGTCCAAGAAAGGTACGTGTTTCTATTTTTTTTCAACTATCGATCCGTTGGTGGAATTCATTCAATTCTCGAACCTTAAATCGAGCGCAATGGAACCTTAAACGCGACGACGGGTACGACGACGGTTCGCGATGCGAAGTTTCTTTCTCCCTTCTCTCTTCGTAAAAACACGCTGACGTATTTCTTCCACTCGATGCGCTTTCGAACACATAAATACTAGGAAGCGATCGGGTCCTTCGATGAGGACGAGAATACCATCGTGCAGACGCAAACCGCCTCCCAGGGGGGCGGACAATTCTTGTCCCCGCACCAAACGCACTCGCCGAGAGTTTTACCGGTCGTCCCGATGCTCCCGCTCCCGCGAGAGTACCGGTCGAGAGACGACACGAATCAAAAGGAAAAACCAGCGGGGTGGATTCAACGCACGTGCGTCGGGGAAAACTGCGTTAAGAGGCAAAAGAGCGGACGGTATCTCCGCAAGCCCGGGACGGCGGAAGGCGACGACCAATACTTGTGCTTCACGTGTTGGTCGCACGACCACGTGAAGAACCAGAACAGGGAGTGTTTCGTGTGCGCGCGTCCAGATGCCGGCGGGTGTTGGTATAAGAGCAAGCTGCACGAAGGGAAGGATTTGTGCACTCGATGTTACGAACGCGAGAGAAGAGAGCGTTTGCAAGCGAGCGGGACGTTGAAGTGCTGGTGTTGCGGCGCCCGCCACTCGAGCTCGAAATGGAGAACGAGTAAAGACAAATCGGAAGGGAAGAAGGATTTGTGCAACAAGTGCTACTTGAAAGAGTGCAGATCGACGAAGCAGGCCATGGCGTCGGGTAAGTCGTGCTGCGTGTGCTCGACGCAAATTACCACGGAGTGGAAGGAAAGCGCTTACGCCAAAGACGCGAACGGCAAGCAGGATATTTGCGACCAGTGCTTTCGAAGAGATCCGGCGCACGCCGGAGCGGCCGCGGCCTCGTTGGAAGGTTAAACTTTTGATTTGACGACGAGCGACGAAAGAAAGAAGAGGAAGAAAGAGAGAAGGAGAAGAGAGAGAGAGAGAGAGAGAGACCCAGAGAGAGACCGAGTGTTGTTTAAAAGAAGAACACGAGGCTCTCCGTTTTATCATTTTGTTTTACTATACGTTTTATACTGAAATTTTAAAAATACACAACACACACACACACACTACTTTTACATGGCTACCTACGCTACGCTTGTTTTTCGAGCTAACGTGCTTCCTTTCACGTCTATCCGTTCGCCGCTCGGACCAAAGTTATCCCACAATAGCCCCCAGGCTTTCCAATCCTCCTCGCTCGGGTTTGGCTTTTGGATTCTCGAGACTAAAGGATCGATCAGTTGGTGCGTTATGCGCGTGTCTTCGTAAAAATGCACGCGTCCTCTTTTGACTTTTATTGATCGCATCAACGCAGCGTCGGCGAATTTGGAGCTGTACAGTAACAGCTCGACGTCTGTTTCTCCTAAGAGGGTCATATCGACCATGGATTTCAACCACGCGCTTCGGGGGTCGCTGGCGATGCACGAGTCCGAGGCGTCGTCGCAGACGCCGGTGTTGGAGAATTTCACGTTGCCGAAGGAGCCAACCGTGCTTAAGACTTCCGTCCCGTTCACTCGTAAAACTTCCAACGCTTCCGGGGAATGTAAGATGGCGTTGATGGCTGGTGAATCCGTCGTAAAAAACAAACCCAACGGGTCGCTTTCTTTCAATCGGACGTCTCTCATTAAATCGGCAAGACATTTCAAGAAGAGCGTCAACGGCGCCGAGCCGGCGCCGGCGTCTTCATCGTCGCTCCCCCTCGGCCAACTCACACTGTGTTCATCTTTTTTAATCGGACACTTCGGTTCCGGATATGTTCTTTTCGTTCGTTCCGTCGCTAAAAGTTCGTCAACGGACGCTAAGTCTGCCTGTTTTACAACTCTTGGAACATTCGTCGGCGGTTCGACTTGACTCATATCCGCAAAGCCGGTGCGAATGTGCGCGCCGACGATTTGTTTCCACCCTCTTCTGGACATTTCCTCGAACGCTGGAAGCATGGCTATTTTTAAATGCTTCCTCGGCATCAACATTTGCGTTCCAAAACACGACCCTACTCCGCACGCCTCGCCGCATTTGCTCGACGTAAAATTGTTCTCGAAATTCGTCGCCCAGCGATAGGACAAACAAATCCCCCAATCGGACGGTTTCGGATGGCACCAGTGGCCAAAATTCGTTTTGATTCGAATGCGAGCGACGCGAGCGGCTTGAAACTTCGGGTGTTCCATAGTTTTCACGATTGAATTCTCATCCGGTTCGGCGTAAAATCCACCTTTATACCTTTCCGGTTGCTCGTCGCCGATGTACGCGCCCTTTTGACTCCACGTAAACACCGTCTCCTCGAAATCGCCTTCCTCGAACAACTCTTTCTTCGCACGTCTTCTCTTCCCCTTATCCCACTTCCAATCGACATCGCCGTAGCCGATGAAATAATCTCCCAAATCAAACTGGCACTTCCTCGCTAAATCCTCGTACGTTTTAGAGTTCTCAATCTCGTCGCCTTCCGAGACGCCCAATCCGTCGCACTCTGCTTTTTGCGTCTTGACGTACGCCGCTCTCCCTGTCGAAACGCCGATGATAAACAACTCTTGATAATGTTGCATCTCGTCTCCGATGCCGTTCTGATAATTTTCCGACCAATCAATGATGACAATCCTGTTCGTTTTCAAATCTTCGTACCTCGGTTTCAACGTCTCTTGGAAATACGTCTTCACTTCTTGGCACTGATTTTTGCTCAATCCTATAGAACCGTCCCGTTTTTGCATCATGTAATCGAACCGCTCGACGTCTTCGAGATCTTTCGCGGTGAACTCCACGAAACTTTTTGGCGTCAGGTCGTCTTCCGCTATTCGTTGCTCTCGTTCGTCTCCTTCTTCTCGCGGCGCTTCTCCTTTCGTCTCCTCTCGTTCAACGCTCGACGCCGCCGCCGGTTGTTCTCGCTGTTCTTCTTCTTTTATTTCTACTTCTTTCGTCGTCACATCGGTAGGCTTCTCCTCTTCCTTCTCTTTCACTTCATCCATCGTCGTCGTCGTCGATGGTGTATCGATCTCCTTCGCGCTTTCGTCTTCTTCCTTTCCTACTTCTTCTTCTTCTTCTTCGATATCTCCAAACGCACCACCACCACTGTCCTCGGAGGAGGACTCATCGCTCGGCCGCTCGTACTTCATCTCCTCCACCTCGTGCATGATTTCTTCCTTCGTCGTCGTCGCCGTCGACGCCCGCAGCACGGAATCAATCAACCCGAAGCCCGGTCGTCGTCGTCCTCGGTCGTTGTCCTTCTTCTCGTTTTTCATCAAATCGAAAGCGTCGTCGTTTTTTTCCCCGGCCTTTCTTTCATCAACGAACGCGAGGTTGTCGATGCCAAAGACACAGACGACGAGCACGCACGCGAACGAGAGAAACAAAAACGAACGCCTGAGACAAAGTTTGACAGTCTCGCGCGCAGGTCGGGATGATTTAATTACGATGGGTTTTATAGGGAGGAGGACCATTTTTGTGGTCGTTTTTTAAGTGCCTTTTTGTGACGACTTTGACCTTTGCAATGAAAAATATTCGCGGGCCGGCGGGCGTGAATGCGCGCTCTGCGTAGTATATATCATTCTTTGCACGTAGTAGTATTACAAGTTTCAGGGAGCGACGGACCTCATGCCGAAAGCGTTATCGGAGTCCGATGATTCGGCGTCTTCAAAATCGTCGTCTCCCTTTTTCTCCTCTTTGTCTTCTTCTTCGCCTTCGCGCGGACGTTTGGTTCCGGTCGGAGTGTGTGACTTCTTCTTCTCTTTCGTTTCGTTCTTCGCGACCGTGTTAAATGCACCATCGTCGTCGTCCGAGTCGTCGTCGTCTGAGTCATCGTCAGATCCAGAGTTAGCATCATCATCATCATCATCATCATCGTCGTCATCTTCTCCTTCTTCAGATTCCTCGCCTTTGAAATCGTCGTCCGAGTCGTCGTCGTCGTCGGAATCCGAGTTGACATCTTGGAGAATATCTTGCGTCGTGTCCTCTTTTTTGCTACTTCTCTTTTTCATTCCTCCATCCTCTTCGTCGTCGCCGTCGTCACCCTCCGCCCGCGCTTCCTCGCATACCATTGACAGCCACTCTCTCACCGGCAACAAATATTCCTTCGAAATGTTCAAAAACTCGTATTCGACGCCGTCCAATTTACACGCTAAATCAAAGTTGCTCGACCCTCCAGCTTCCGCTCTCATGATCCGTAACTCGTCCAAATCTTCCACTAAAGTCACAATCGCCGGCCGTTCGAGAAAAATCAAACGTTTCCTCAGCAAAAACAAATACCCGTCGTTGAATTTCAACACGCACTTCACTTTCACGAACCCTTTGGTGTACTCTTTCACACCGCACGATTTGACGTAACACCTCATCAATCCAACTGAATTTTTCAACGTATCTTCTTCGCTCAAGTCGTGCTCGCCAACCGTAAACGCGTCTTTCACTTCTTTCTCCGACATGGCGCCTTCGCCTCCTTCGCCGACGGTCACTTTCAATTTTTTCTCCGCCGCGGATAACTGCGCCCTCGATTGCCACACGATAGCTTTAATCCCATTTTTTACCGACGGTAACGTCACCTCCTCTTTCAAAGAAACCACCAAATATTGCGTCCCGTTCGAGTCCTCCGTCGGTAACACCGCGAACGTGGCCATGTTCTCTTTCCTCAGCAACAAACTCTCCTTCTTTTTCGGATTGCAGGAATACAACAAAATCGAAGACGAATTTCTCATCTTATACACGTCAAATTTCCCTCTCGGCGTGCTCAACGACACGTCTCTGGTCACAAAATCGTACTCGTTTGCTTTCGGCGCTTCGTCAAACGTCGTCGCAGTCGTCGTCGCATTATTTTCTTCTGAGAGAGAGAAAAAAAACTTTGCCAAGGGAACTAAACTCGTCGCCAAAGCGTCCCTTTTCTCTCGATTTTCCAAATCCGCGATCTGTTTCAAAGGCTCTCGCCAAAGTTTTCTCGTTTTGTCTTCGTCTCCTCCTCCTTTCCGCGACAAAACGGCCGCTTCCAAGGCCTCCATGATGATGATGTAATGATGATTTGATATGTGATGTATATATCACAGAAGAGCAAAAGAAAGTGAGAAAAGAGACGAGAGTGAGAATTTTTTTTTTTGAATTTTTTTGTCTTTTTGACCAAAAGTGTGCAGTTTGAGACAAATTTTTGCATCGAGAGTCTTCGATTGATTTCAGCCATCGAATAATACTTCCACACAAAGAACAACAAAGAAGAAGGTCTTTCTAAAACCACATCATCATCATCAAAAGAAGAGATGGGGAAAACACCGGCGCAGGAGAACCGCCTGAAGGCGAAGAAAGCCGGGATGTCGCACCAAGACGTCCTGGACGAGAAGAAGAGAGAGGACTCCAAGTTGAAAAAGCTCGCCTCGGCGAACCAGTCGTTTGGGCAAGTGAAAGGCGCGGCGATGAACACGAAACACGCGAAGGAGATGCAACGTTTGAAAGACTTGAACGACCCGACGACGAAGATTGGACGAGAACATCTCCGGGCGCAAAAGAAAGCGGCGAAAGAAGCGCAGGAGTTTCTGTTGAGAACGAAAGGGATCGACATCAAACAGCCGGAAGTGGCGGAAGGCGTGGATAAGAAGACGGTTTTGTGCGAGTTTTTTAAGCACGGATGTTGCGCCAAGACCGGGGATAAGTGCGCGTTTTCGCACGATTTGGCCATCAACGAAAAAATCGCCAAGAGGAGTTTGTTCGAAAACGTAGATTCCATCGACGATTGGGATCAGAAGAAGTTAGAGGCGGTGATTCAAAAGAAACACGGGCAAGAGGTGAATTCGAGCAACGAGACGCAAATTATTTGCAAACACTTTCTCGACGCGGTGGAGAAGAAGTTATACGGGTGGTTTTGGCAGTGCGCGGACGGGAAGGATTGCAAGTATAAGCACAAGTTACCGCCCGGGTACGTGTTCGCCGCGGATATTCGAGCCGCGGAGTTAGAGGCTATGAAGAATAGAAAAACGGACCAGGATCTTTTGAGAGAAAAGTTGAACGAGTTAAAAGTAAAAGGTGGGACTGGGACGCCGGTGACGTTGGAGAATTACTTGGCGTGGAAGGAAAAGAAAGTCGCGGCGAGGAAAGCGACGGACGAGGAAGAATTGAGAGAAAGGCACAAGAAGAAATTGTTCACCGGGAAGGAGTTGGTCGAAGAAATTACGAATGATACGGACGATAAGACGGAAGGCGAAGACGAGATTACGCGTTTGTTGGCGGAAAGAGCGAAAGCGAACCAAGAGAGCGAAGATGCGGCGAGAAAAGAGGCGGAGGAGAACTTAGCGCGAGCGAAAGAATTGGGTGATTTGTACAACGAAGATATGCTTCCGGACGATGATAGAGGCATGATGGACGATTTAGAGGAAGATCTGGTTGTTCCAGAAGGTTGGTCCGAAGACGCGATCGCACCGAACGTGGTTGCTGGTACGAGAGAAGCGAAGGAAATTATGAGCGCGTTGGAGGTCCCCGAGCAAAAAGGTATGACAGAAAAGCAAAAGAAAATTCTCGAGGAGAAGAAGAAGTTGGAAGAAGAAGGCATTGCCATCGCACAGGATACGAAGAAGCCGAAAGATCCGGACGATATTTACAAACCTCAGACAGAAATTCCGGATGAATTCAAAGATATGGACGAGTTAGATCCGAAAGCTTTGGGCGAGGCCATAGCGAAGAAACGCGCGGCAGAGGAAGCCGAAGCGTCCGCGCTGATTTTACAAGTCGCCGAAGAAAAAGCGAAAAAAGAAGCCGCCAAGGCGGAAAAGAAAGCGGCGAGAGAGGCGGAGAGAGCGAAGAAGAAAAAGTCAAAGAAAGGGATTAAAGGCGAAGACGAGGAGGAAGAAATTACGAGCTTGGAACAAGCGATTGGTAAGGCGGAAATCAGCGGCATCTCCAAAGCTGGTTTGAAACGAACCGTCACCGGCGTTCTCTCTTCGCAAATTGCCGCCAGAGATATTAAAATTACAAACTTCTCCATGACGATGAATGGCAGAGTGTTAATCGACGAATGCGATATTGAGTTGACCATCGGTAGACGATACGGTTTGATTGGGCAAAACGGCTCTGGAAAGACCAACTTTCTCGAGTGTTTAGCCATGAGAGAGGTGCCAATCCCAGATCACGTAGACATTTATCACTTGAAAACTGAAGCGGAACCGTCGGATAGATCTGCGATTCAGTGCGTTATCGACGAGCTCGTGGAAGAGATGGAACGATTGAACAAGTTTGAGCAACATTTGTTGGAGAATTTCGGCCCGGACGACGAGCGCTTGATGTCTTTGTACGATCGATTGGAGGAAATTGATCCATCCACGTTCGAGGCAAGAGCGAGCGAATTGCTGCACTCGTTAGGTTTCTCCGCGGAAATGATTGATCGTCCGACGAAGGACATGTCGGGGGGGTGGCGCATGCGCGTGGCGTTGGCGAAAGCGTTGTTTGCGACGCCGACAATCTTGTTGCTCGACGAACCGACGAACCATTTGGATTTAGAAGCGTGCGTGTGGTTAGAAAACCACTTGGCTTTGTACAAGAAATGTTTAGTCGTCGTTTCTCATTCGCAAGATTTCTTAAACGGCGTGTGTTCGCACATGATTTGGCTCACCGACGGCAAATTGAAGTATTATTCCGGGAACTACGACACGTACTGTCGCACCGTTGAGGAAGACAACATCGTCCAACAGCGTAAATACGAAAAAGAACAATCTGATATTAACCACTTGAAAGAGTTTATTCGATCGTGCGGGACGTACGCGAACGCGAGAAAGCAAGCGGAATCGAAACAGAAAATCATCGATAAAATGATCGCCGCCGGCTTAACTCCGCCGGTGCACAAGGAGAGAACGTTTACGTTCAATTTTCCGGATTGCGATAAGGTACCGCCGCCGGTGTTACCGTTCGACCAGGTCTCGTTCGCGTACAACGGTAAAGAAGAAAATTACTTGTACGACAAACTGGATTTAGGCGTTGACTGCGACAGTCGCGTGGCTTTAGTTGGACCGAACGGCGCCGGTAAATCCACTTTATTGAAGCTCATGACGGGCGAGTTGACTCCAACCAAAGGTTCGGTCTCTCGACACTCCGCTTTGAACATCGGTAAATACCATCAGCACTCCGTCGAAGTTTTGGATCGAAGCAAAACCGTTTTGCAATTTTTCATGGATACTTATCCCAACGTCCACGGTAAGTTTAAACGAGACATTGACGAATGGCGCGCGTTTCTCGGAAAATACGGCATCGCCGGTAAACAACAAACGACGCTTATTGGTGAACTGTCCGAAGGACAACAATCTCGCTTAGTCTTTGCGATGATTTGTATGGGCAAACCAAACTTGTTGTTACTCGATGAGCCTACGAATCACTTGGATTTAGAAGCCATTGATGCGTTAGCCGAAGCTATTAAGGTGTACAACGGCGGTGTCATTTTGGTTTCGCACGATTTCCGTTTAATCGACCAAGTCGCGAGAGATATTTGGGTGTGCGAAGACAAAACCGTTCGCAGATGGGACAAAGACATTCGCGAGTACAAGAAACACTTGTCTAAGAAAGCGGAAAGAGAGGCGAAAGAGAGAAAGTTGGCGAAGAAGTAAGAAGATAATAAAGAGTAAGAACGAGAAAGAGTATATAAACATTGACCATCTTAAAAAACGACATCATTGAACGTTATTATTATTATTTTAGCCGTTCTTTTAAACGCGTATACAAGAACACAACTTGAATAATACACATCACACGAATACACATTCTAATAAATACTAAACTATCGCGCGCAGCACTCTACTTCTTCTACATCACGGCAATAACAACCACGATCTAAACGCCACGATGCACCAATCGATGCACCCCAACATCGCCGTAAACACACACAAACCGACTAAAATGACCATCGCGTTCCCGCACACGTCTCGCCCGGTTTGCTTGCTCAAAAGCACCGCATCGGGCCATTTCAAAAGTGGCGCCGCGTTTTTCGCGTTTTGCACTTGTTTCTCTACCCAACCGATGCATTTTTTTATGCACCACAACATGCCACCGCCTTCGTTGTTTGCATTCGTCTCGTCGTCGTTGACGTACTCACCGTTACCACCCGACGATGTTCCTTCAAAACTCCTCGGGGAAATCATCGTCGGGAAAGAAGACCTTCGTCGGAACAAAATTCTCGTCGGTGATGGTGGTGTTAATGTTCGCCCGTTTTTGTCTCCTCCTCCTCCGCGAGTCGCAGTAAACCGAACGATGTCGTGTCGTCTTCGTCTCCCGCTTTGTCTCGACGACAGCGACGGTTGGAGAACCCCGAGAGCAAGAGCAGCGCGCGTCATGTGATGTGCGTTTGGAAACACCTTTAGGGGAAATTGAAATGACGCGAAAGCGTCAAAAGCCTCACAAGAAACATGTCTTCATCCATCGCGCCTCGAGCATCGGTACAGTTCTTCCGCCACCAAAGCGCGAGGAAAAGAACCAGGAGGATAGGAACTTTCGTTTCTTCTTCGTTCAGTCCGTTCCAAACGAAACTGGGGGCAATGGTGTACGATTCTGGGTACCGACAGTTGTTTCGCCTGTTGGGATATCCCGGGTGCGAGAAAGAGGCGGAGGAAGTGGTGTCCATCTTAGCGAGCGAGAACGAACGAGCGATGCAGTTATTGGACGTGTCGTGCGGTCCCGGCGTGGTGACGAAAAGTATCATCTCCTCGAAGATGTTTGCGAAAGTTTACGCGCTCGATTTTTACGAGAGCATGTGCGAACGAGCGAAAGAAACGTTCGAGAGAGAGTGCACTGGGAACAACAACAGTTACGAAGTCGTGCGAGGAGACGTGTCGGATTTACCGTTCGCGAACGAAACGTTCGAAAAAGTGTCCTCGACGGCTGGAATGCACTGTTGGCCGAACCCGGTGAAAGGAATGAAAGAAATCAAAAGGGTGTTGAAACCGTCCGCGAGGAGCGACGAAGACGATTGGGGCGTTTTGTTCAGCACGGTCGTGTTGCCGCGGAAAGGCAACGAGACGAGAGAGACGTACAAATGGGAGACGAATAAGCCGTTTTTGGATCGCGAGGCGGTTTTGGATATCGTGAGAGAGAGCGGGTTCGACGAATACGAAGTCGTGAGGGAAGATAAGGCGTATATACTCGTCAAAGCGCGGTACTTTTAGGAGGTAGAAACTAGTTTATGAAGAGAATGTATTTTAGACAGACACACGCGCGGCGCGAAAATTATTATTCGTTGACAATCTCATTCAAAGCGTCGGTAATCGTTTCGTACTCGAATCGATATCCTTCTCTCAAGAGCTCCTTTGGCAACACTTTCTGTCCTTGCAACACTAACGAGCTCCCTTCTCCTAAAAGCGCTTGCAACGCGAAATCTGGAACCGGCATCCAACTCGGTCTCCCTAACTCCTTCCCTAACGAGTTGGTCAAATCCCTCATTTTCACCGGAAACGGCGCAGTCGCGTTTATCGCGCCTTTCAATTCTTCGTTCACTAAACTCTCCCTAATAATCTTCACCGCATCTTTCCTGTGAATCCACGAAAACCACTGACCACCGTCACCAATCGGACCTCCCATGAAGAGCTGAAAAGTAGGCAACATCTTCCCCAACGCGCCTCCGTCTCTATCTAAAACAATCCCCAACCTCACAAACACGACTCTCGTCTCGCCGTTCGTCATCTCCTCCGCCTTCTTCGCCGCCTTCTCCCACGCTAGACACACGCTCGATAAGTAATCCTTCCCCGAGTTGCTCGACTCATCGAACGTCTCCTCGTCGCTCGTCCCGTAATACCCAATCGCGCTCGCGGTCACCAAAACCTTCGGCCGTTTACTTTCCTCCTTCACGTTCGCTATCGCCGAAACCACCGCCTCGGTCGCTTTCACTCGGCTGTTCATGATTTCTTTCTTCACGTTCTCGTCCCATCGCGTACTGATTGGTTCTCCGGCTAAATTGACCACGTGCGTGGATCCTTTAATCCCTAACGGCCATTTCGTCGGTTCGATTAAGAGTAGCGTTCCTTTCGGTAACGTTTCCGGTTTCAATTTTTTCTTCGCCTGTTTTATCGACCGAGTGAGCACTCGCACCTCGTGTCCGTCTTTCAGTAAACTTTCCACCAGTTTCGTGCCGACGAACCCAGTCGCGCCGGTTATGCTGACCACCATTTTGTTCTCTGATTCTTCTTCTTTATCGTCCTTCGCCTTTGCGTCGCTAAACGACGCGACCAAAACACCACCCTTGAGTCTTCTCGTGCCTCTCGTTCGCCTCGACGACACGTGAGACGAGGACGACGAAGAATCAACAAAAGAAGAAGAAAACGAAGGAGAAGACATCGAAGAACAACCCCGCGCAAAGCTCATCATCGCTCTTGCTGTTATTCTAAACGACGACAAAAGAGAGAGAGAGAGAGAGAGAGAGAGAAAACCCGGGCGCAGAAGTGAAGAGTGCGGGGTGTTTTGGAGAAATTTGTGATGTGATGTGAAACTTAATTGTGTAAACTTTTTCTCTCGATTTTTTCTCTCTGCTGCTGCTCCTTTTCATCGAGCGCTCGCCGACGGATGCCGATCAAAACCGCCGTTGCCATTTTTGGTGTTGCCGTATTTCGCAAAGAAACCACCATCATCGTCGGCAGTCGGACGGTTTAAATCGATTTCGTCGTTTTCGGAGGAAGAGGAGGATCCGACAGAAAACGATTTCAACCACGCGTGCCGCAACGCGTCGTCCGGGGTCAGCCTCTCCTCCGGGTCCCACTCGAAACACCTTTGTAAAAACTGCGCGAACTTTATCGAGCACCCTCGCCCGAGCGCTTTTTTGAGGCCTTCGGCGGCGAGTTTACGACGCGAGGCTTTTTCGCGCGCGGTTTCGAAGGGTAAGAATAAAGAGGACGACCCCGAGGACGGCGCCGCCGGGGCGGTTGTTTTTGAGGTGGTTGTTTCGAAGTCGTCTTCGTCTTCGTCTCGGTGTTGATGATGATGTTCGTTTTCATTTTCTTCGCCGTCGAAGACATCGGTTTCGACGGGATCGTTCGCGCGATCGGCGAGAAGTCGGCGGCTTTTAACGCCCTTTTTCGTTTTCATCGGCGTGGTTGGGACGACGCGCGAAAGCGAGGCGCGCGCGTGGGAGTCGTGTTTTTTCATGCTGTTCTTCGTTAATTCGTCGTCAAAGTCCGAGTCGGACGACGTCTTTCTAGATTCCTCTTCGCGTCTGAGTTTGTTAAGAAATGCGCTCGACGGTGCGCCCAAGGTTTCTTTTGCCAATTCCAATTGTTCGGCTTCGTCCGTCCCGGGCCAAATCGGCGAACCTCGTTTGAGTTCGGCTAAAACGCACGCGAATGACCACATATCGATGGATTGGTCGTATTCGCGGTCGCGAAGCATGACTTCTGGTGCGCGATAGAATCGAGATTGGACGTACGGGTAGATGCGCGGGACGTGGGCGAAGCACGAGGAGCCGAAATCGATGAGTTTGACGCGAATGTTGTTCCCGTTGCCGGCGTCGTATTTTTGAGTCGAAGAAGGGAAACCAGCGCGCGCGGTGGAAGGGTAAGATGATACCTTTGAGAGCGGATTTGCCGACACCGTTTCGCTTCTTCTTTCGAGTAAAATATTCTCTGGCTTCACGTCGCAATGGATAATGCCGAGCGATTTGAGAAAGGACAGCGCTCGAGCGAGCTGTTTGGCGACGGTTTTGCACACGCGTTCCGAGGCGCCGGTGAAGCGCTGATCCACCATCCACTCGTACAAATTGCAATGCAACAACTCGAACACAATGCAAGCGTGCGTTCGAAAGTTGAAATGTTCAATAGCTCGAACGACGCACTCCGTGTTTCGTTTCATTCGCGCTCTTTCTCTTTTCTCTTCTCTTTCTTTTTCTTCTTCGTCCTCTGCGAGACCGATTCGAGCGGATTCAATCGCTTCGAGCACGGCGAGTTCCGTCCTTGCTTGAATGCGATACTCTTCTTTGTTCTTGATTATTTTTATCGCCACCGAACGCTTTTGTCCGGCATTTTCGTCGTGTGAACGCACGTCGTGGTCGACGCACTTCACCACGCGACCAAACGTGCCGGATCCGAGCGTCTCTTTCACCTCGAAGCGAAAGGCGAGATGGTCGCCCGGGCGCGCTCGATAATCGCCTTTGGAATCCGTACGACTCGTGGTACTCTTTATCGAGGACGTTTTCCTTTTCGTCGACTTCGATTGCTGTTGCGCAAACGCAGTGATTGCGCTGAGTCCTCCACTTCCTGTCGTTTTCTGCGTTTTCGGTTTGCTTCGTGGCGGAGGTAAATAAAACACGCGAAAGTCGTTCGTTTCGTCGTTTACGCGCGCGTCTAAATCCCGCACGTCTTCCTCTTCCAATCGCTCTTTGTGAAAGCGTAGCGCGTGATTCGCCGACATCGACTCGCGTATGACTTTAGCCTCCATCGTTTCCTTTCCATCGATGATAATAACCGGAGCTTCTTTAATGTTATCCTTGCCCGATGATGGTTTCTCGAAAAGTAGTAAAGCGTCTTCTTCTACTTCTTCTTTGGCGGCGGCGGCGATAGTTTCTCGATTGTTTGACTTTGACGACGAAAAGCTTTTTTCGAGTTGATGGATTGCCCCGGCGATGACGTTCATATTCGCGTACTTCTCGTGCTCTCTTGTGGTTTCTCTCGCGGTTACCGCCGCCGTCGTCGTCGTCGTTCTCTTCGCGATTTTCCTATTCTTCCCGTCTCCCTCCTCTTTCTTTCGCGCGGTCTCATTTACGCTACCTTTCCCTCTACCTCTCGCCGATTGCGGCGGCTTTCTCGGCGTCATCGCTGGAAACAACTTTTCCGATGGATGACGATCCCTTTCAATCCTTTTTTCTTCCCTGTCTTTGACTTCACTCGCCTTCGTCTTCTTCATCTTTCTCGCCCCGTTCTCCTTCTCTTCGCCTTCTCTCGCCTCCACATCCTTCGTCGTCGTCTTCGTCGTCTCCTTCTTCTCCCTCGCGCCTCCTCCTCTCGCCGATGCCAACACCTCCGTTTTCCTTTGCAACTCCTTCTGCGCCTCTCGCGCGCGTTTCATCGCGAATTCGATCGAGCTCCTCTGACTCCTCCGCTCAGGCGATGGGGAGATATTTTTTCTTTGACTCCTTTGACTCTCAAAATAATCCACCACCTGTTCCGTTGGCGCTCGTTTTCCTCGCACTTCCTCCGCGATAAACGCGAAGATTCTTTCACTCGTCTCACCACCTCCTCCACCACCTCCTCCTCCTCCTCCTTTTCTTCCGTCTCTTTGCAGCGCGACTCGCGTAATCTTTCCAACAGAGATGAGATGAGATGAGATGAGAGATGCGCTTTTTTTTTCTCGCAAAGGAAAAAAAAACGTTTCTCTCAACACAACGGAAGTTCTTCGCGCTTTCTTTTTTGCTCTCTCTCTGTCTCTCTTTCTCTCTCTCTCTCTCTTTGTGCAAGTAATTTTTGAGGGGAGGAGAGAGAGACTGCTTTTCTGCCGCTGTTCTTTTGCAGTCGTCGTCTCGCTGTTCGCGGCTGCGTCGTCGCGTGTCTCTGCTCTTTCTCTTTTCTTTCGTTGTCTGTCTGCGTGTATCTTTTAAAAGAAAGTGAAGAAGAGAAAAAAGGACGAAAGAGGAAAAAAAAGACCAAAAAGACGGACCTTTTTTTTTTCTTTCTCTGAATCAAATCTCTACAAAAACACACTACTCGAAT
>Ga0115567_10003428_pt1 | contig 15589 bp, 7 predicted proteins | sample COGITO_mtgs_1204_2_FD_88679 | JGI IMG/M metagenome (GOLD analysis project Ga0115567, IMG submission 88679) | Pelagic marine microbial communities from North Sea - COGITO_mtgs_120412 | ecosystem: Environmental > Aquatic > Marine > Epipelagic | place: Germany:Helgoland, sampling site Kabeltonne... | reverse complement strand
GCGCGCCGTTCGGACGTTTTTCTAGACCTGCGCGGATCTCGCTGTGACGGGACAGATCGCGAGCGGTGAGACCGGGATAGGCCTTGTACCACACCTGCGTGGCCTGCTGACGATTGCGCAGGTAGCGTTTGAATTTCCCTTCCTGTTCCGCGCCGTCCTTGATCAGAAACCGCGTCGACGGGTAGCCGACACCATTGGAGAAAACGAGGTTCAGACCCCAGGCGACCTTGTTGACGAAATCGTCCATGTAGCTTTCGAGCGCGCCGTCGTAATTGCTGCAAAACAGCACCCGGCGGTTGTCATCCAGAAACACCCAGCGAGCGAAATGGATTGTCTGCACCCGCGTCAGGTAACCCCGGCCATAGATGTATTTCGCTGCATAGTTCAGCAGGTAGAGAAAGACCGTCGCCGCCGTTCTGCGGAACGGGCCGGGTTTCAGATCACCGACCGCCGAGAACGGATTGGTGACGTCATGATCCTCGAACGTGCCGAGCGCGCTGATGGTGTCATCTGCCGGGCGGGGCAGAATTTCGGGGTCGCGGCTCTCAAGCCTCCGAAGGTACAACAGCAAAAACGGCGCGGCCAGCACCAGCAACGGCGAGATCAGCAAAAGCCCGAGCGGCACACCGACCATCTCTGCCAGATCGGCGATGCGTCTGCCCGGCGGGGTGGGCTCCGGGGGCGTCAGATGCACGCGGCCCGCCTTGCGTTCCTTAAGTATGAAGGCCGCCAGCCGGTCATGCAGGTCAAACGCATCTGCCGCCCCGTGACGGTCGACCAGCCGCTCCAGTTCCGGCTTCAACGCGGCGGCGAGCGCTGCCTCCTGACGGATCCGGCGCACCGTGCGCCCGCGGGTGTTGACATAGTTCGCGGCCTCCACGACGTTGTGTCCGCGCATCCAGTCCAGCAGATCGGTCTGCGCGTCAAAGCCGTCGCAGTGCAGGAAAATCTGCCGCAACCCGTCCTTCGCCGTGTCGACAAGCTGTTTTAAAAACTGATCACCGTCGCCGTCGATGTCACCGACACACGCAAGTTGGACCGGGTAAGGGCGCGGCGTGACGCCGTAGGCTTCGATATCGCGCCAGGTTTCGACGTCCAGAAGGAAAAACCGCGCGACATGCAGGGTGTCGAACCGCGCGAACGGCACCAGCGCGTTGTCCGGATCGGCCCAGCCCGGTTTCAACACCATGCCCGACAATAGCGCCAACAGATCCTCCATCCGGCCTTGGGCGACCGGGGCGAGAATGAGGAAAGTGGCTTGCGGTGTCATAATCCCGGATCGCTTTTCTCAGGTGGCGGTGTCTGTGTTGAAGTTCAATGCAAAGTCGATAAGCCGCGTGTCGTCCCAGTAGACCTTTCCAAGATAGATCCCGGGCTCGATCTCGCGAATTTCGTCGCGGATCCATTGCGCGACGATCGACGTGTCGGAGTAGTCGAGAACGATACATTCCTTGCCGTCGAGCCAGCTTTTGTCCTTGTAGACGCGTGCCAGTATCGCGTTGAGCCCGAAGGGCAGGATCCGGTTCTTCAGCACGCCCTTGTCCGCGTCAAATACTTTTCCCTGCCACGCGAAACTATTAATGAATCGCGAGATCAGCGGCGAAAACCGTGTGCCCGGAGCGATGATCGCCGTGCCTTCTGCTTCTCCTTGCGGGATCGGCCCGGCGTCCACGCTGGAAAACAGCGCGTCGAGATCGTCTTGTTCCATATCCATCAGTTCATCGATGCTATGTGTCATGGGTCATGTCCTCTTTGGGTTGCTGGTGCTGGCGCGCGTCCTCCAGAATGACCTGCGCTGCCTTCTCGCCGATCATGTAGACGGAGGATGCGATGAAAAATCCGGGGATCTGCGGAAAGACCGACGCATCGGCCACGCGCAGCCCGTCGGTGCCGTGAACGCGCAGGCGGCTGTCAAGAACGCCGCCGCCCTGACGCGGGCCGATGGGACAACTGCACGACGCGTGGTGGCCCCAGCAGCTCTCGCGCACGAAGCGGGCAATCTGCGCATCGGACTGGATGTCGGGGCCCGGTATCTCCTCGGCAATGATGCGGCCATCGTCGTGCAGCGGACGAGTCAGTTCGCGGACAAACTTGACCCCCTCCACCACGGCCCTCAGGTCATCGTCACCGCCTTGCTCAAAGTAGTTAAATTCGATGATGGGCCTGTCGCGCGGATCGCCCGAAGCCAGCCGCACCCGGCCCGCGCGGTTTGCGGTATGGGCCTTGAGGATCGCCCAGCTGAGATGATTGCGGCTGCGCGCAAGATCGGCGGCATAGCCCGGATAGTAGCCGCTGAACCTGCCCAGAAGCGCCATGCAGAACAGGTCGGGCGGCCCCTGCGCCACCGAAGAACGCCGGATCAGCGCGATCGCCGCCCCGTTGGTGGCGTAAAGCCCGTTGCCCTCGGCCTGCCATTTCTGCCACAGGGGATCGCCTTGCGCGTAGGTGCAGTCGGCCATGCTATCCCAGCTGTCAAAGGCCATCCGGTTGACGACCGACACTTCGTAGCGGTCCTGCAGGTTGCGCCCGACGCCGGGCAGATCCACCCGCTGCGGGATGTCATGGGCGGACAGTTCATCCCGGTCGCCGATCCCCGACAGCATCAGAAGCTGCGGGGTATTGAAGGCACCACCGGCCAGGATCACCTCGCGCGTGGCACGGGCCTGTTTCGGTGTACCGTCAGCATTGCTCGGGACAGCGTGCGCCTTGTAGAGTCTCGCACCCTTGAGATATTCCACCCCGACTGCGCGCTGATCGTCATCAAGCAATACGCGCGTTGCAAGGGCGTCAAGCTCTATCGTCAGGCGGTCGGGGTGTCGGCGGGCCACATCAAGCACACGCTCGCGCGATCCAACGCGCCTGCCATTCCGGGTCGAGAGCGGCGTATAGACCAGACCGTCGGCATCGTCGCCGATCCGGTCACGATCGTTCGGATCGGCCGCACTCTTACTCAGCCACAAGAGCCGGCGCACGGTTTCACTGACCGAACCGAGGCTTTCGCGGACGGAGTTGCGGATCACATCCATGATGTCGTCATCGCGCAGGGCGGCCCGCGGAATGGCTTTCTCGGTCGAGAGCCAGCCGTCAAAGCCGTGTCCCGTCCGATCGATCCCGATGGCGCTGAGCGCGCGCTGTACCGGGCGATGGCCGCAATCCTCAATTTTCCGAAAGATCCTGTGCATGGCCTCCGGTGCCCAGCTTGCATCGCCAGTGATGGTTTCGATCCGCCGCCAGTCGTCATTATGCGGATAGACAAAGATCATGGCGTTATGGGCCGTGCATCCGCCGAGGGTTCCGGCCCGCGGATAAAGCACGCCGTCTGGCCCGGCCTTCGGATCGCGGGCCTGCGCCTCGGCCTCGCGGTGATGGCTGACGAAAAAATCCCACCTCAGGGCGTCGTTTTCCGAAGCGAACGGATGGAAGGCGGGCACGTCATAATCGGCGGGCAGGCGGTTGGCCAAGTCGTCCAGATCGCGCACGCCACCTGTCATTTCACGCGGGTCACCCCCCGCCTCCAGCAGCAGCACCTGCATCCCCTCTTCGGCCAGACGCGCGGCCAGCGTACCGCCGCCGGCACCGGAGCCGACGACGATGTAGTCAAATGAGGGGCGTGGCACGGCGTCCGCCTCAGAACTGCTTGAGGTAGGCGATCAGGTTCGCCTTGTCGGCATCGGTCAATCTGCTGCCGAAATAATGCCCGCGGTTGACGACGTAGTCGGGGCATTTACTCAGCTCCAGCAACGGTTCGATCAGGTCGGCAAAGACCGCGCGCGCCTGTTCGTCGCTGACGTTCTCGGGAAGGTCCTTGAGATCCCGCTTGATCTTGATCACCAGCCGGGCGAGTTTGAAATCATGCTCCAGACGGTCGAGAATATCGGCGTTGTCGAGGCGCAGGTTCAGGTTGGCCAAAAGGCCGATGGCGGTATCCTTGGGGATTGGCCCCAGCTCGATGTCGCCGTTCGCCTTGAACAGCCACGGCAGATCATCACGCAGCGGCTCGAACAGATTGACCAGAAAGCTGGGCTGAAACCCGCGTGGAATGATCAGATAGCTTTGCTCGGTGGTACGGTCGATGAGCCCGGGCACCTTGTCGCCCAGAACGGGGTCTTTCGCCCGAAGTTCCGGCCAGAGCATCTTTTCGATCCCGTCCTCGAACGCCTTCATCCGACCCTCGACCGAAGGGTCAGGTTCATAATAGCCCACCGAATTGTTGAGCAGATAGGGCGCGGTCGACCACAGGCCGATCAGGGACGGCACGCGGGTATAGCCGCGGCCACCGGCGGGCATTTCATAGTCATAGGCCTCGCCGGTCTTGGGGTGATGGACCTTGATGGTGCCGACCGACGGCAACTCCTTGTAGGAGGTCGAGGAGAAGTTATCCCAGATGTTGCCCGCGATGGAGTTGGTCGCGAGCGGGCTGCATGCATTGGTTTCCAGAAGCGTCACCGGAATGCGCAATTCGTTCGACAGATAGTTGGCGTCGAGAAAATCGTCCGCCTTGACGATGTCGCGCATCTCGGACTTGAACGCGTTGGTATTGGTCAGTTCCCAATACTCCTCGAAACATTGCAGATAGCCCGCGCCCGAACAGCCGCCGGGCATGGCGTCATAGGCGGATTGGGGCAGTTTGCTGGAATGACACCGGGCGCAATTTTCGGCAAAGATCGTCTGGCCGTTTTCTACGGCCGCCGCATCTTGGGTCAGGAACTGATCGCTGCCGGGGGCGTCCTTCAGCCGGTCCGGCCGCCCTGCTTTCAGGAAATACAGCGCCGTCAGAGGGGTCTGCGCCTCGGTCACGCGCCAGTAGGTGGAATTTTTCTGGGCGGTCTCGATCTCCATCGGCGTGATCGTCCGGCCACCGACAATGGGGTTAAAATGGCGCGTCCATTCCTCACTGAACAGTCCGATATTGAGATAGACCCGGTTCAGCGCACCAAGCACACCGACGGAATCGGCACCGTCCTTCAGAACCCGCGGGCTGAGACTAAGGTCGGGGGCCTCGAAATAGTCCAGAAGTGGGCCTTCGCTGACCACATCCTGAAACTGTTTGTTGTCGCGCTCGCCGCCGGTAAGGCGTTCTTCCCCGAACCGCAGGGCGACGCGTAAACGCTCTTCGAGCAGGTATATGGCATTCATGGTGCGCGGATTGTTGATGTAATCGGAGGACACCAGCGACGTATCAAGCGTGCCGGGCCGTGCGGTGTGGATCAGCTGAACCATGTATTGCCGTTCATCGGGCTTCCACGCGAAGATGCGGTCAAACCAGAAATACTGCGCGCCGACAGTGGCATTGAGATTGTGCATATCCGGGTTTTCGGGATCGGCCGGTGGGTCAATGGGGCTAGGCCCGACATGGCAGAATGCGCAGGACATCCCGACGCGATAGGGCCGGACCAGATCGTCGTCGTTGTAGTAATCCGGATCGTCATAGTAGCGCTGCGGATCCCAGACACGTTCGGCCTTTTCGTCAAATTCGGGGTTCGGGAACAGCCGCAAACCAAGCACGCCAGTCGGCTCGCCATAATAGGACCAGACCGGCATGTTGCGCCCGCGCGCGCCGATTTTGACGCCGGGATATTTCTCTCCGTTGGCGAAAGGGTCGGGCGCGCAATCGTTGCGGCGCATATCAAGCCAGAGCCCGTGACGATCCGGGTTGGGTGCGGTCGCCTCATCGAAACACGGCTCGTTGATGAGCCCGAGATAGTTAAAGCGGTTGCTGCGTTGAGCGGGCAGATCGGGATGCGATGACAGGGTTTTCAGCAGGTCGAACTGGCCGAACGTGTCGGTGGTCAGCCGATCCCACAGCAGATCATTGCCGCCCGTCCAGACCAGCCACATGTTGCGGCCCTTGATCTCATCGGGGCTCAGCGCGATGCCGTTATCCATCTGCGCGAAATAGTCTTCGTCCGCCGGGGAAAACGAGGGGTCGTCGCGACCGACCAGTTGCGCCTCATCCAGCGGTCCCGAGAAAAGCTGGGCTGTGGCATCGAGCGGGGCCAAAGCCATGACGAACAGTGAAATCAGAATGCGGAAACTCATAAGAAACCTCCTGAAAGTCTTCGAAATGGAACAGGTTAATAACGCAATCGAATGGTGTCAGTGTCGGATCAGTTCGCAGTTTATGCAATTAAGTTCGGGCAGATCAGCCGATTGGGCAGTATTCCTCCGAAACCGCCATTTTCATTCGTCGGGCTCGACAGCGTTCAACAAGAATAGAGTGGCCAGTGTGCGCGTCATCTTGCGGCCGCCAAAATTTGCGGAGAAAATCCCCGCAATCTCGTTGCGGTTGGAGAAGATTTCATAAATCCGCCGCTGGACGAATCGGATCAGATCGGGCCGGGATTTATTGATGACAAGCGCGTAAGGTTCATAGGTGTAGGTCTCGATTATCTTCTCAACATTGCGGCAGTCTGGGTGGTCTTTCTTCCCGTCTCTGCCGATCTTTCCCTCCAGTTTGCCGACAATGATGTCGCGGTCGCCGAAATAGGCACGGTCGGTGATGGTGTCTTCATCAGAACAGAACCAGTTGATGGCTTCGGTGTGGCTATCGAAAGTACAAAAATAGTACTTTCGGAGCGCGACCTTTTCTTCCTCGCCCTCCTTTGGTTTTTGTAGTTCCGGGTTATCCGCTATTAAATCCTTGCAACTGCCCCATTTGCGGCTTTCGGCTTCGGCAACATTGCGAATTTCATTGCCGCACTTGTTTTGTGAGTTTTTCTCGCGGCGCACTTTGCGCAAGTCTGAACGGCAGGCTCTGTCAGCTACCAACGCAGCGGTCGCGCCATTGACCCAGGACAGGATGAAATTGCCGTCGCCATAACTTGGTTTTCTGGCTAGGTACGACACGCCCGAGGCGAAGACGATGGGTGAAAAGACGCCCCCATCTCGTCCGGTATCGTTTTCATCGCGCGTCCCTAGAGGTTGGAACGCTATCGTGACAGGATCGCATAGCACGTCTATCCTTGGGTCTTGCGGGACATTCTTAAAAGCGTTGAAGCGGTTGGCCACGTCGACCTTGACAATTTCCACGTCATAGTTTGTCTCGCCATTAACTGAGCCTACCTGCCCTGAGAAAATGCGGAGACAAAGATCGACCAGATAACCACGATAACGTTGTTCATCTTCGTCGAAATAGGAAAACGGTTGCACGTCATCGCGAAACCCCAGACGCACCGTTTCTCGCGCCGGTTGCGCCTGTTCGGCGCTTTGGGCTCGCACTGCGTCCGGCCCCGCGAGGGTGAGCACCATGGCAAGAAACAGCACTGCCTTTACGCCGGTAAACAGCGCTTTTACCCGCGCGGCCGCGCGGTGGATCAACCCGGAAGCGTGCGACAGGAACGCCCCCTGATCTGCCGCGAGTGGGATAAAATAGCACGCGCTGCCAAAGGCCAGCAAGGCGTAGACGTAAAGATCAGTGCCGTCATAGGTCTTGTAGCATGCGGTGTTCGGCCCGCTGAGCAAAAGCTGCCGCATCACACTGAACGCAGTCCCTTGACCGGGGCAGTATTGAAACCCCAGAAAGCCGTTGATATGCGCAGCCCAAAGGATCAACACCAGTACCGCGTTCAGCAGGCCGAGCGGTATTAACGGCAGGATTGAGCGAGGCTTGTAGATCTGAACGAAATCGACCGCGATCAGAGTGATTGCCGTTGTCGTCACCGAGATCATGAACTGCGATGCGAGAAACGGCAGAAAGCCGTAGGTGTTGCCGATGTAGAGTTCGCGAAACTGCTCATCGGTACGCGAAATGAGGGCCGCCCAAAGCAGGCCCAGCAGTGCGAGAAGCAAAATCGCGGCCACGGCTGCTATCAGGCAGGCGCGCAATAGCTGGCGCATCATCGTCCGGTCCATGCGCAGGATGTCGATCAGAACCCAAGTGTCATCGTTTTCGCGCAGGATGTGGCGCCAGCCCAAGACGATGGAGACCGGGATGCAGAATTGGATCGCGGTCTTGATCGTGTTGACAAGCGCGCTCAGCGTCACGGCCCACGCGGTCGGATCAAAATTGCTGAGCATGGAATGATGTTCGTTCTTAATGGCCACCCAGTAAATCGCCGCGACTGGGATCAGCGCCAGATAGAGCCAGAAGACTGGGCTATCCTCACGCGACAACTCACCACGCGCCGCATCGACCACGTCTTTGAGTTGCGGATTGCTGATTTCATCGGTGCGGTCGTCGTGTTCGATGAATATCGCCAGCATCGAGGCCAGTTCGTCGCGCGATCTTTCCATACGGGTTGTCAGATCGTTCCACTCCCGCTCAAGCCTGCGCCTGTGGCGCAGCAGCGCGTCGCGGCTTCCGGTAGCATACGACAGCAACCGCCCGTCGCGGTCGGTCATCCCCTGCCCCCGAACACTGGCCGCCGCTTCGGCCATTGGCGGATTGTCTGACACACCGGCCTCCTCGCCGGTGACGCGGTCATAGCTTTCGATCAGCAGGTCGTCGAACGCCTCAAGGGTCAGGAAGGCGGCCAGAGTCTCTTCGATTTCGATCTCCTTGAGGACGTCTCGGGCCTGCGCGCTTGGCCAATAGGCGCGCTGATCCTTGGACCAGTCCAGCAGATAGCGCAGCTGGGCACGAGACCTGAACGCGCGCATCTGTTCGCTTTTCGGCGCGATCTTTTCCAGCCAGGCCGGTGCCTGATCGAAGTCCGGTGCCGGACCGGTCAGCGTGTCGAGCGCCTTTTTGATCCGGTTGGATTGTTGCGTAATGCGGATCGGGATGCCCGCCGACCTATGGGCCCAAGCGCGCAATCGCTGTTCGATCAGTTCGACCGGTTTGAGCAGTGGCACGAAACCCGCGATGCCCAAGCCGATCAGCAGTGGCCATTCCGGACTTTCGAAATCGACGTTCTTGGTGTCGACCTGAAGCCCGGCAACGGCAGGCAACTGGTTGATCGCCTGTAACACCAGACTGCCAAACAGGGTAAGCGCGAGATAAATTACCAGCAGCACACCGACATAGCGGAGATAGGCCTGAGACATCAGCGCACCACCGCGCAGGTCCATTGGTTTGAGCTCGCGCAGCGCCCTTACATCGATGCTGTGCGCGTCAACCGAATGGGTGTTGAACCGACGTAGGGCGAACATCACAATGATGATCGCACCCCCGGCGAGGGCAAGGTAGAAATCATTGGAAAAGCTGTATCCCATAAACGGGATATTGTGCGGCTGTTGCAGCGCACCATAGTTCCACAACGACCTGCCGAGGTCGCTGGGCCAAATGTGGTCCAACGTGCTCATCATTTACCTACAGGATCGGGCCTACAACGGCAGACCTAGGGGATCAAACGTGCAGTCAGGTACATTTCCTGATCCTTGGATTGCACGGATTGGCCGCAATCTCGGCGTTTTCATCGGGGGTGGTGATCACCCTGTCGTCCGGGAGGGAGGAATTGAGACCTGTAATCAGCAGGCCGACGGTCAGAAAAAAAGCAAGGAATTTCATAATGGCACTCCTCAAAATAAATTAAATATAGAGTTTCAACTTAGCGTAGAATTAATGATTCTTCAATGCTGACGCGTCTGCAGCGCCAAAATCGCCCGCGACGCTCCCTGTTTTCAGACCCCGAACCAACCCGTCAGATCAGCACGCTGATCAGTGCAGTTTGTATTTTTTGCGCCCAACGCTTCAGATTTATGCTATGGATCTAACAGACGATTGATTTTTTGAAATATTATTTTTTGACGTGCGTTCTTAAAAATGGACATTGATAATGGACATCGCAGAAGCCATTAAAAATACCTCTGTGCGTGCCGACTGGATTGATTTGCGCGACCAGAATTATGTACCAAATCTCTCGGTTTTGCGCGATAGTATGACGCTTGATCCCAAGCTGGTTTCGCTTGATCCGGATACCGGTCTCTACACGCTGAATTTCGGCGTGCGCAATCAAGGTAACAGCGGGCGATGCGTCGGTTTCGCACTGGCCAATCTGGTCGATATCCAACGCAATATGCAACGGCTGCGTCGTCCTGAAAACGCCGTGGCCGCCGCACCTAACAGCACCAAGCCGTTTCTGCCGGATATCGTCAGCGCCGACATGCTGTACCGGATGGCGTTCTTTCACGATCGATATCCCGATCTCGAAGGTCAGGAGGTTCCGTCGGTCGAGGGTGTGCGCACGCTGCGCTCCGCGATCAAGGGGCTTTATCACCATGGTGTTTGCATGGATTGGCCTTTGTGCGAAACCGCCAACGGGCCGGATCGCTGGCAAAGCAGCTGTTACAACGAGGTGAGCCAGGACTGCACCCGGCTGTTTCCAACCGTCGATCAGGCCAAGGCCGCCCGAAATGTGGGTCTGGGGGCCTATTTCCGCCTGGCCTCTGTTCTGAACCATTTTCACGCAGCCCTGAACGACGCCGAGGCGATCCTGACCACCGCCAATATCCATGACGGCTGGGCCGACGCCAAGCCAGAGCAGGGCGGCATCATCACCTGGCCGCCCAAACAAGGCATCACCGGGATGCATGCCTTCGTTCTGACCGGCTATGACCAGAACGGTTTTCACGTGCTCAATTCCTGGGGGCCGGAATGGGGCGGCTACAATCGGCAGGCAGGGATCGCGCTGTGGTCTTATGCCGACTGGGCGCAGAACGTGGTCGACAGTTGGGTGCTTCGGCTGGCGGTCTACGCGCCGTCGGCCTTCGGTGCGTCGATCGGTGAAAAAGGGGTTAAGGGGATACACGGCAAGATCCAGACGGGTTCGACCCCGTGCTCGGAGCTTGTGGGCCATTATATGCATCTTGATGACGGGTTTCAGGTCTCCACCGGGTCTTACCCGTCGTTTTCCGACGGCTGGCCACGGACGCGCGACTACCTTGAAAAGCACTTCGATTCCGAAGCCTGCGCAGACGAAAAATCCAAAGCCTACAAGGGGGTTCTGGTCTGGATCCCGGGCAGTCTGGAAGGCACCAAGAAGGCATTTGACGCCGCCGTTCACCGCAAGAATCTGATCAAAGGTGTGAAGCTTTATCCCTACACAATTTTTTGGTGCAACAACTTCGTCGAGAAATCGATGGAAGTTCTGCACGGGCTCTTTGACAGTTGCGAAGAACAGGCGGGTGAGAATGCCGCCCATCTTGACGATCTGATCGAAAGCCGCGTGCGCGGGGTCGGGCGGGCGTTCTGGCGTGACATCGAAATGGGCGCGCGACGTGCGGTGCGCGGCAGTGGCGAGTTGCCGTACGAGCCGGCCGAGATCGACAAGCTGGATCGGATCAAGCAGGGGTTTGCCAAGCTGTGCATTCTGGATCTGATCAAGCTCAAGCAGGACACCGGCTGCGAGCTTCACGTCGTTGCCGAAGGGGCGGGCGCGCTGATGGTACACGAAATCCTGAGCGCCCTGGACGAGGATGCGAAGGCGAAGGACCGCGACCACAACGTCCATACAAACTGGCGCAAGGAAGACATTTTCGATACGTTGCACCTCGTCCATCCCGCCATCGGGATGCCACGAGCAGAGAAACTGCTGCTCCCGTTTATCGAAAAGATGAACGGGCCCATCGACGGCAAGAAACGCCGCAAGAGTTCCGCGCGAGAGCCGAAGGTGCGGTCCGTTCTGAAAACCGATGCCGATCCGCGCGCCCGCATCTATATTCCCGATCATGACCTAGAAGACCGGGTGCATTTCGGAAGTTACGGGCGATCCGTCATTCATCTGGTCTCGCGCGCGTTCGAGGACCGCTACCTCGCTTCATCCGATTCCAAGGATAACGACGTGCCGATCTTCAGCGAGGCGCGTCCGTTTCTGGGGATGGCCAAGATTGCCGATGACGCGGATTTCGGCGCGCGCGGTGCCTTGTTCCAACTAAACGAGGTTTCGATGCCCCGCCGTGAGAACGACCGCATTTCGCAGATGGAACTGACCGACGATCAAACCATTACGACCGACATTCTCGAGACAGTCGAACGGCACCGCACCCGGACGTGACTATATTTCAAGGAGATGAAAATGGCTAAAATTACTGTTGAACAGCTTTTGGCGAAAATGTCCGACGCAGATGCTGGGGACGGCAGACTGGCCGAATACTTCATCGTCGATCCGGAAAATTCCAGGCCCTTCTCTCCGCGGCTGAAACTCAACCCTGCCACGGTCGAAATTCCGCGCGGGACAGAAGCCGCCGTGCGCTCCGCATTGGCGATGAACGGTGCCAACTGGCTGGAGCGTCTGGGCCGTAAGAGCCGGTATCACAAGATGATAACCTCAGGGTATGACGGCCCGCGCATCGTCTCCGAAGGCGACAGCTGGTTTCAATACCCCATCCTCCTGAAAGACACGATCGATTATCTCAGCGATCACTACGCGGTCTACTCGCTGGGTGCGGCGGGCGATCTGCTCAAGAACATGGCCGACAAGCAGGAATATATCGCCGCATTGCGCGAAACGGGCGCGGGTATTCTGCTCTTGTCGGGCGGTGGCAACGATCTGGTCGCGGGCGGCGCGCTGGCATCTCACCTTGAAGAATTCGACGCCGATCTGATGCCCGCTGATTACCTTCTGTCGTCGTTCCAGGCACTGCTTGACGACGCGTTGTCCCATTACAGCCGGATGTTTCGCCAGGTGCATCAGCACTTCCCGCATGTCACCATACTGTGTCACGGCTATGACTACCCGGTCCCCAACAAGGATCGCTGGCTGGGCAAACCGATGGAATCGCGGGGCATCCGCGACAGGTCGCTGCAAAAAGCCATCGCGCGCTGCATGATGGACCAGTTCAACCGCAGACTGCGCCGTGCGGCCAAGGCCATGCCCAACGTGACCTATATCGATTGCCGCAATGTGGTGGGCGATCATCGCTGGTACGATGGCCTGCACCCCGACAATTCCGGCTATGCCGATGTCGCGCGCAAGTTCGCCCACGAGATCACCAAGATCGCCAATCGGCGCAGCGCTCCGACCCCGATCATCAGCGGCCCGTTCGGATCCGCGTCAGAGCTGTCGCGCGCCATTCCGTCGCCCGCCGTCGTCGCAGGCGGTGCCTCCAAGGGCATGTCGCTGCATGTGGGTCTGAACACCGTCGATCCGGCGCATTACGATGGCTGGGACGGCAAGCTGAACGCATGCGAGGCGGATGCCCATGCCATGCTGGCGCTGGCCAGCGGCGAAGGGTTCACCCCCGAACTGCTGCTGTCGGCGGACGCGACTCGCCAAAACGTGATTGATCAGGTCAAGAAGGCGGCCAGCGATCTGAAGGCGGGTGACATGTTTTTGTTCACCGTCTCTGGCCACGGCGGTCGCCTGCCGGACTTCAATCAGGACGAAGACCACGATGGCGACGTCAAGATGGACGAAACCCTTTGCCTGTACGATTTCCAGATCGCCGATGACGAACTTTACATGCTCTGGTCCGAATTCCGGGCGGGCGTTCGGGTGCTGATGGTGCCCGATACCTGCCATTCCGGTTCGATGGCCCGCATGGGCAGCGCCCCGATGCCGATGCAGTTGTGGGGCCGCGATATCGACGCGGGCCCGGCCGTCCGCCAAATGCCGCTTTGGGTGGAAGACCGCGTCTGGCGCGCCAACGAGGCCGCTTATCGCACCGCGTCCAAATCCTATAGCGCGATCAAGGAAAGCGTGATGACTGCACCCCTGTCCTCGCCGATCCGGGCCTCCGTTCTGAACCTCGGTGCCTGCAAGGACGACCAATTCGCGATGGACGGCCCGCAGAACGGCGCGTTCACCGGCGCATTGCTGGAGGTCTGGGACAACGGGCGTTTCAGCGGCGGCTACCACGCGTTCCGCACGGCGATCGAAGGCCGCATCAATAGCGCGACGCAAATCCCGCAGCTCTTTGAAAAACTGCTGCAAGAGCCGAATTTCGTGACCGAACGCCCCTTCACACTCCAACCCTATGTGCAAGGCACGGCAGGCGCGACCACCGCACCCACGATGACGCCGGTCGCGGCCAGTGCGCCCCAGACCGAAGATACCGAAGGCGATGAAAACGACCTGATGCCGGATGCCGAGATATCGGCAATTTTCGAGACCAAGTCCCGCGGTGCCGGCATGCGCTCTTCCGCGGCGATGGGATGGTCCGACTACGGGGATTTCGACACGTTCATCAAGACGCTGGGGTTAAAGAACTTCACCATCGACGAATTCCTGATCCTCGGCGGCAGCCACAACACCCCCGGCGGTGCCTGCGCGGGCAAGAACACCTACCCGCCTCGCGGGCTCTGGACGAATATCGCCAGGACCGCCCAGGTTCTCGACCACTTCCGGGACCGTCTGGGCAAGCCGATTGCCATCACCAACGCTTATCGTGGGCCCGAGTACAACAAGTGCATCGGTGGCGCGAAAGGCAGCCAGCACATGCAATTCACCGCGCTGGATTTCAAGGTCTCCGGCATGGCCGCCCCCGACGTGGCGCAGGCCCTGCGCTGGTTGCGCGACAAGGAAGGATTCTTCAAGGGCGGCATCGGCGAATACAACAGCTTTACCCATGTCGACACGCGCGGCCACAACGCGACCTGGCCGAGACCCTTCGCCAATTCAGGCGGGCCGACCAGCTCGCCACTTCTGGAACGTGCGCCGCGTGACCTGGCAGAGCGTCTGGCGATCATCCATTTCACTCAGCTTGCCGCCCCGCGGGGTGGTCTGCCGCGCAGTGCGAAAATCGACTCTTCTTTCGCACAGCCGTCGACGCGGGCGGGCGATACTTTCGATCCCGCCTCCGAGATCGCCGCCCATCAGCAGAACCTAAAGGCCGCTGTCAGCGCCTCCAGTGTCATTTCCTTCGTGGAAAACCTGACGCCGGGCCAAAAGGAGGACGTGCTGTTGTCCACTCTCTTCGCGCAGCGGGCCGCCGACGCCAAGGCCGATCCGATCAAATTGCGCGAGAAGTGGTTCGATGCCTATACCAAGGTTCTGTCGGCGTTGGGCTGGGTCCGCGAAAACACGCCCTTCGAGGCATCGCAAAAGATGCAGGCGCAGGGCAGCTTTGATCAGGTCATCCTGACGACGCTGGCGCAGGTCGCGACGGGCAACCAGTTCAAGATCATCGAAAGCGCGATAGAGGCGCTGCGTGGATTGACCAAGGGCGATGGCAAGATCAAGCTGTTCGATCTGGAAACCTCCAGCACCACCGGCGGCAACTTTCAGATCGGAAGTGCCGAGGCAACCGGCGACGTGATCAGCATGGCCATCGGTGCGTTCAATTTCGGCTACAAGGACAAGAAGCAGAACATTCTGTTCGTATCCTGGGGAAAGAATGAGCTGGATTACTGGCTGTCCGCCCAGCAGATGACCCTGAGCCCCGCGATCTATGCCGACGTGCGCGATGTCGTGAAATCAAGACTGGCCGACTCCCGACGCACACTCATCGCAGATATCGAGATCTGACCTTCGTCCCTTTGGAGGCTGATCAGAAACCGGTCGGGCTGATGTGACAATGCCCTTTCAACGGTTGGCGTGTTCCAGTCGGTCCGTCGGCAGAACATCCGGATGATACAATGCGCTGGCATACCTCAGATCAGCCAGAGGATTGACAAGGGTTCAAAGCTCCCGATCCAGAAGCGCCTTGATGGTAGGCTGATCAGAACAGACGATCACATTTCACGGCCGGTAGGCCCCACGCACCAGCACGG
>Ga0115567_10003425_pt1 | contig 15603 bp, 15 predicted proteins | sample COGITO_mtgs_1204_2_FD_88679 | JGI IMG/M metagenome (GOLD analysis project Ga0115567, IMG submission 88679) | Pelagic marine microbial communities from North Sea - COGITO_mtgs_120412 | ecosystem: Environmental > Aquatic > Marine > Epipelagic | place: Germany:Helgoland, sampling site Kabeltonne... | reverse complement strand
TATGGTTAGGCCTTATCGCGAAAAAAACATACCAAGAAGCAATGGGTAAGCTTTTAAGGGACACCTATAAAGTGTGGCCATGGGTAGTATTTTATTTGGGCTACAGCGCAGCAAACGTCTATTTCAGTATTATGCCTAATCTTGATGCACAGACCTTTGTGCCTGCCTTAATAAACGGGCTTATATTTGGCGCTGCGGGTTATGGTACCTATAATCTTACTTGCTATAGTGTGCTCAAAGACTGGCCCTTGGGCATAACCCTGAAAGATTGGGCATGGGGCACGTTCGCCACGGCCTCCAGCGCATGTGTTGGTTGGTATATGGTTGCTGGCTAGTAGCATGCCATCGCTTAAATATTTGTCTGCTTACGCGCCAAACTTACAGCAAAAAATTGCGCAATTGCTAGCGCAAGATCAATTGAAAGATTATTTACTCGACAAATATCCAGCGGTTGGGAGTGTGCCAAACGACAATGCATTACGTGACTACGTGATGGGTCTAAAGAATCAGTATCTCAAGAAGTCACAGCCCTTAAGCAAAATTGTATTTGATAAGAAAATCCATGTGGTCAACAACGCGCTTGGCTTACATAGCTTCGTGTCTCATGTGCAAGGCCTTAAGCTCAAAAGTAAGAATGAAATTCGTATTAGTACTTTGTTCAAAAATACCCCAGAACCGTTTCTCAACATGATTGTGGTGCATGAATTAGCGCACCTGAAAGAAAAGGAGCATAATAAGGCCTTCTACAAGCTATGCCAGCACATGTTGCCCGATTATCATCAAGTAGAATTTGACGTAAGGGTTTATTTGACTCAAATAGAGGAAAAAGGCGAAGTTTATATTAACCCCAACTCGGGATCTTATTAGTTGAGAGGTTTGCATAACAGCACAGTTAACTTCATATATTTGAAAGAAACATAAAGTCGAGGGACTAATGAATTATCAATTTAAACGGAATCGAAAAGGTAAACCACTTGCGCAATTCGACATGGGCAGTGAGGCTTTTTCACACTGGTTTTCACAAGAATTGGGAGGCGACAAAGAAAAAATTGAGCTCCTTCGCAAGGTAGTTAAGCAGTTACAGAACAAAGAAATCAAAGAATTCGCACTACCCGGTAAAGAGATAAACTTATCACTCGATTTATATGAAGTAGAAGTAAAGTCGACAATGTTAAGTATGGATGCGCCCGATGACATGCCGGAAGGCACAGAGTTATACGATCAAGAATCTATATCTGGGTGTGGTCTTGAAGATTTTTCTCATGTTTTGGACTCTTGGCTCGATTTTGTTAGCGAACAATAGACGGCAACGCCACGGGTTCTCTATGAAATCTCCAGAATGAACCCTATTATTGACACGTTTGTTGCACCCGTGTGTTTGCAACAGATTGAAATTTTAGTGCAAGATGAACACTTTTTACTAATTGAAAAGCCCAGTGGTTTGTTATCACTATCTGGTAAAAACCCCTTGAATAGAGATTCGGTGCATTTTCGACTAATACAAGATTTTCCGACCGCACGTCTTGTGCATCGCCTAGACTTTGGCACTTCTGGCATTATGTTAGTTGCGCTCAATGCACCAGCAACGGCAAAGCTAGCCAAGCAATTTGAATTACAAAGTGTATCAAAAACTTACGTAAGTTTAGTAGATGGCTATGTGGTAAACGACTCTGGGCAAATTAATGCACCTATAGCAAAAGATTCATCGTTATTTCCACGAGTCAAAATTTGCCACCAACTCGGCAAACCTGCACAAACCAATTATCAGGTAATTGAACGCTTGCAAAATTCTAAGTCAACGCACTTAAGATACTTTCCAAAAACGGGTAGAACGCATCAGTTGCGTATTCATAGTCAACACATTGGGCATCCTATTCTGGGCTGTGATCTTTACGGTTCGAAAACTAGTCATCACGCAACAAGCAGACTTATGCTGCACGCAGAAAAAATTGGCTTTGATCATCCGGTGTCTGGTAAACGGATAGTAACTGAAAGCGTTTGCCGTTTTTAAGAACGGGGGTCAAAGTTCTCTAACCCATATATTCCTGAAACTGTTGGCGCTACCGTGATCTTGTAATTTAATGGGCAAACATCCATGTGGGTGATATTTTGCATCGCCAATCCACTGAGTTTGGCCAGCAAGCTCAACGTGATTTTGCACCAAAACGCCATTATGAAGCACCGTCAAAAACGCAGGGCTGACGAGCTTATTATCCTCAAAACGAGGAGCTGTGAATATAATGTCATAGCTCTGCCATTCTTGCGCAGGGCGCGAGGCGTTTACTAAGGGAATAAACTGCTTGTAGACCGCGCCTGCCTGACCGTTGACATAGGTAGTATTCGTATAACTGTCGAGCATTTGTACTTCATAGTGGTTTTGCAAAAATATGCCACTGTTAGCTTTGTTTTGGCCGCTCTTTTCATCTTCTCGTGCACTGCGCCATTCTATATGCAACTGCACGTCGCAAAACGACTGTTTAGTAGAAATGTCACCCTCACCGGGCTTTATTGTAAGGGCATAGGGAGAACTTTCCCATTGTGCAGGTTTACCGTTTTGATTTACCCAGCTTTCTAAGCCGCTGCCGTTAAATAAAACCACGGCATCAGACGGTGCTTTGCCTTGCACCGCCTCAATTTTTGCCGGCACTGGCGTCCACACTTCTGTTTTTTGAGATTCCTCGTAACGCGATTTGGCTTGGTCTTGATTTAGTGAAACTAAATGGGGTGATGCAGCAAAACTGCTCACTGAAAGAAAAATTATAAGCGCAGTTAAGGTGCTAGTTGAGTAGAACATAAAGATCTCCAAACAATATTGTTTTTATTAGAATTGGTAAACAAACGCGTAGTAGTATACTAAGCCCAATTTGGGATAAAAAATAGCGCATGACTCTGATATATTAATAAAACCCAATTTTATAAAGCATAGACAAACTTATATACTTGAGCATATAATTCAATTTCAATCACAATAAATCACATGCGGTCAAAAATGCTTATCTTTAACAAAATAAGTTTGTTACATATTTTTTGCCTAAGTATAGCATTGCTGAGTTCATGCTCAGATACACCCGCGCCAACTGCTGAATCAAAAGGTTTAACAGAAAAGCCGCCTCGCCCGAACATTGTATTAATTCTCATGGATGATATGGGCTACTCAGACTTAAGCAGTTTTGGTGGTGAAATTCCTACGCCCAATATTGATGCTCTGGCTCAGCAAGGCGTTAAATTTCGCCAATTTTACAACGGCGGTAAATGCGAGCCCACACGAGCGAGCTTAATGTCGGGTCAATACTGGACAACGACTGGTCTTGGCGTAAAGAAAGGTCCTACCTTGGGCGAAGTATTGCAAAGCGCAGATTATCGGACTTACGCGATAGGTAAATGGCACTTAGACGGCAACCCTACTGAACGTGGTTTCAATCACTTTTTCGGACATTTAAGCGGCGCCACTGATTTATTTCGAGGCAACAAAACCTTCCGCTTAGATAAGCAAGCGTTTACACCTAATGAAGACTTTTACGCGACTGTAGATTATACAAATTATGCAATCGATTTTATTAACGAAGGCTTAACGATAGCACCTGACAAACCATTCTTTTTGTACTTAGCGCATACCGCACCGCACTCTCCTATGCAGGCTTTGCCAAAAGACATTGAAAAATTTGAAAATGCTTATAGCCAAGGTTGGGATATTTTACGAGAACAACGCATCACGCGAATGCGCGCTTTAAAGGTATTAGATGAGCAGTGGGAAGCGAGCCCAAGACCAAATACAATACCATCTTGGGACACCTTAACCGAGCAAAACAAGGCATTTGAAGCGAAGCGCATGGCGATCTATGCCGCGATGATTTATAGAGTCGACCAAGAGCTAGCACGCCTAATTGATGTTTTAAAAAGCAAAAAACAGCTTGAGAACACCCTGGTTATCTTTATGAGCGACAACGGCGCAAGCCCCTTTGATCGAGTTCGTCGCGGGGAAATAGGCACTGCTGGCTCATTCTTTAATGTAGGAATAGGTTGGGCCTGGATGAGCGGCGCACCGTTTAAACATTATAAGAGAAACCAATACCAAGGCGGCATACTTACGTCGGCAATTGTGAACTGGCCCGCTGGCATTAGCGAGCAAAGCAAAGGCAGAATGCTCGACAGCCCTAAACACATTATTGACTTGCTCCCCACTTTCATGGCCGCTTCTGGAGCGCGTTATCAGACTACATTTAAGCAGCAAACCTTAAATTTACCGCCCGGGCAGAGTTTACTTCCCGAACTGCAGGGACAAAGCGCAAGCAAGCGTGATGCGCTCTACTTTCAACTATTTGATCATTGGGCAATGATTGAAGATGGTTACAAAATTGCGTCCGATTGGGGACGTCCGCCAGCCCTATTTGATTTGACAACAGACCGGACAGAGATGAACAACTTGGCCGAAGCTGAACCGATGCGTTTGCAACGTATGCAACAAAAATGGCAGCGTTGGGCCAGTCAGCATGGCAAAGCGCTAAAGACTGCTGGTGACGAGCCTAAACATTGGGTTTTCCCTGGAAAAGGGGAGCCGCTTCCGCCAAGAAAAAACAAACCAGTGATTAATAAAGCCAACAAGAACAAAGACATCTAGATTTTCGTATGTGTCGTTAAAGTTCGAATAACGAACGTTAACTACAGCTTATCTACTTCCAGCCTAACAGCTTCTCAAAATCGTCATCTAGCTTTTTGGCGAATTCTTTCCCGTGAATTGCCACCTGCTCTAGCTTTTTATCTTCTTCTGTCTCGGCCATAAACTTGGGCACTTGCACGGGGTAACCGGCTTCGTCTACTGCCATAAAAGTGATAAAGCAGCGGTTTGTTACTGCTATCGCGTCTTCTTTCGGATCGCTAGCTTTCACAACTACATATATATGAATACTTGTTTTGCCGGTATGCACTATTCGCGCCTGTATGGTTACCATTTGACCAACCAATATGGGCCGAATAAAACGAATAGCATTTGCTGAAACTGTCACGCAGTAGCGCTTACTCCACTGGGCGGCGCAGGCGTAAGACACTTGGTCTATCCATTTCATAACCATCCCGCCGTGCACTTTGCCGCCAAAGTTAACGTCGGTGGGTTCAGCTAAAAATCGAAATGTGGTTTCGCTATTTATTGTCATGCTATTCATTTTCAGGTAGTCCAATTCGAATTATTAGCAACATTTGTAATGCCTTTACAGTATCAGGTAGCTTTAGCTTAGCACTGTGTAAAATATTCGTTAATCGTTACTATGCAAGCTTTCATTCAAACCGCCCCATTTCGACGAGTCAGCCACTATTGCTTCAACACTGCCGGTTTGGCTATTGCGCCTGAATAACAGGCCGTTCATGCCCGACAGTTGCCGTGCGGCAACTATTTCGCCGTCGGGAGTTTTAACCTTGGTGCCTGCGGTAACATACAAGCCCGCTTCTACAATACAATCATCTCCTAAAGAAATGCCTATACCCGCGTTTGCGCCAAGCAAACTTCGCTCGCCTATTGCGTTAGTGGTTTTACCGCCTCCCGACAAGGTTCCCATAATAGACGCGCCAGCGCCTACATCTGAGTTTTTGCCCACAATAACCCCCGGCGTTACGCGGCCTTCCACCATCGAATTACCTAGCGTGCCTGCATTGAAATTAACAAATCCCTCGTGCATCACAGTAGTGCCCGGTGCCAAATGCGCGCCTAAGCGAACCCGATCGGCATCGCCAATACGCACGCCCTCGGGAATAACGTAATCGGTCATGCGTGGAAACTTGTCGATTGAGGTCACGCTTAGGTGGTGGTTGTGAGTACTAATCAATTCGCGCAACTGCTCGATTTTAGCAGGTAATACTGGCCCTGCAGAAGTCCATGCCACGTTATTAAGCAGTCCAAACACACCGTCAAGATTAATGGTGTTCGGCTTTACTGTACCCTCTGACAACAAGTGTAATCGCAAATATGCATCTTCTGCCGATTGCGGGGCCGCGTCTATGTCAATCGTAATTTCTATGAATTCACTGGTAACTAAACCAACTTCGCTGGCCAAACAGCTACGTGCAATTTGCTTATTACTGCGCGGATACCAAACATCTAAGGTTTTACTGCTTTCACTATCTATATATTTATGGCCGGTGCGGGTGACTGTCATTTATATTTCCTAAAATCATATTAATTTGAATTCGCTTTTCAGCATTCTACATTGCTTGAGCTTGTTTTTGATGAGAAATATTAAGGTAATATTCCATAAATGAATACTTGGGCCATATCTCAGGGTGTTTCACATTACGACCTTGTTAATTAACCTCAATCACTTGGATATAAATGTCCCATTATTCTGCCTAGCGACTTCTGTCATTAAAGTAGAAAACCGTAAACTGTCTTCGCCCAAGTTACGCCTAGCTTGGCGAAAGCCAATAGCATGAATACGTGCTAATTTTTGGCCTTTGCCACCCGTGTTTAAACGGTTAATGCTGGCAAGCGTAATATCGTAAGAGCCACCAGAGTAATCATCACCGAAAACGTACAAGGCCAATGAATCTGTGCGTCCGCCGTAAGCTTGCAAAGCAAGCTCAATGCCTTCAACGGGCGAGCTATTTGAACTGCCCGACCATGAGCGCATTGCTCGTAAAATAGCATTTCGCTGGGCGCTAGTATCTTTGCGCCAGCGACCAGCACTGGAGGGCAATAAATATTCGCCGTTGTCAGACATCACTTGAAAGCCTTTCACCTCAGGGTGATTATTTAGCACTTCACGCATACTATCTATTACGTTTAACCACATGCTTTTCATACTGCCTGAGGTATCTACAATGAATACAACATAGTCACTGTCTACTGGAATGCCGCCTACTTCGTCGTCGCGCTCGTTTGCGCTACCGGCGCTTATAGCGGCGCGCTTACGACGCTGTAAGGTAACTTCAAGCCCAGACGCTTGGTCGGTGAGTTGTGTTAGGCTGCGTTGAGATTTTGCAATATCAACTTGTAAAGCTTCTGCTTTAGTTTGATTACTAGCACCTTCTAATTGCGCGCGTTGAAGCTGAGCTAATTGTGCTGCCATTTTCGCTTCTAAAGACTCAAGGCTATTTTCAGCCGCTGAAAGTGCTTGAATTGTTTCGCTAATTTGTGACACATCGGCAGATTCACTAAAATCGTCTTGCTCACCGTTTTTTGCTAACAGGATGAGCATTACCACCGCGCCAAACGCACACGAAATTACGTCTAGAAAAGACAGGCTAAACACCTCTATTGGAGTACGCGTCTTTTTCATAACGACATTCTCATAAGCGTGATCTCGCAAATAAAACTACGAAAAAGTCGCTGCAAAAAAAAGCACCTTCGACATGTCTTCATAAACGCTGTCTCATGGCCATGTGCCTGCAGGACTAATAAACGTTCCACCCGTATAGCTAGCCCATTGCCAATACAACGCTGGTGCTTGTGGATCACCTTCAAGGGGCAGCAAAATTACGTTCGTTTTAACACCCGACAGTCTATTAATGCCAAGCGTGCGCTGCATCACCTGCACCCTACAAGAACCGCTAATTGTAGTTTGACCACCGGGCAATGGATTGCAAGCTCGTGAGCTTGAAAAGCCACTCGACTTACTGATCAACGAAGGTAGGCCATCTGTAATAATGTATAAGTCGGTCATACTCGGCATGGTGCGCTGAAGCGCTTCTAAGCCCTCTTGTAAGTTGGTGCCGTTTTGAGGCACTAATGAATTTATCTCGGAGACAAGTCCGCCAATATTCGCGCTAACTTTTGCGCTACTCATTGGCGCTGGGCCTAGGGCTTTTGCAGTATTGTTAAAGCTCACCACTGACACTTGCGAACTTTCAGGTAAGCGTGACAACATCCAACGAACGATGCGCAAGGCCCGCTGCCATTTTGGCCCTGACTGTTTCACGCTGTCACTGGAAAGTTTGCGTTTGATAATTTCTATTAATGAGTCGTCTGTCATCGATGCACTGGTATCAATCAATATGCCTATCCTGCGACCTTCTACCACTAAGCCTAATAAATAGGTTTCTTCATTAATCGACGGCAACTCTATTACATCATCAGCGGTTTCAGGCGCTATTGCAGCGATGGCATCTTGTAGTTGCGCAATGACTGCTTTTTTACTAGCTATAGCTTGTTTCAAGGCTTTTTGCGTCAGCGTTAAGGTCGCCACATTTTGCGCTTGCTCACTTGCATTTGCTTGTTCGGTAGATATGTCTGCTTTTTGGTCTTCAAGGCTGCTAGTGGCAGATTCAGATTGCGATTGCGTGGCGGCGAGCTCTTGTGCAAGCTTTTCAATTTCGTCGCTTGGAATAGGCGTGTCATCGTTAAAGTTAACAATTATTAAAATAAGCAACACCGCGCCTAGCCCGCAAGCCATTACGTCTAAAAACGCTAGGTTAAACCCGCTTTCGCGCCGCTTAGTTATCATTGCTATTTATCATAGTCTAGTAATCACAGGCTAAAAATCATAACAGTTGCACTTACTTATGCAGTTGAGTGAGTAAGTGTTTTTCACAATTCTTTTGGGTATTAATGACCATTTCATCTTGTCGATTATTTAAAACATGCAGTAAGTACATCAGAATAATCGAAATAACAAGACTCACCAAGGTCGAATTAAAGGCCACGCCAAGCTTGTCGACCATGCCAGAAATATCGCCCGCTACGGCTTCTTCTGCCTTCGCTAAGGCAGAACCAATACCGCGCACTGTGCCAATAAATCCAATACTTGGAATCGCCCAAATAAAATAGCGGATCATACTGTTGCCAGATTCAAGTTGTGCCGCGAGAATTTCTACGTTTTCGGTTATAGCGTTAGAGGCGTGCTGCACGTTTTGAGTGTTTTTGTACCTTCGTAGGCAATTTATCCAAGTAGACATTGAGCTATTTTCAGCATACGCACTTTTTTCGAGCTCGCTTAGCGCCTGGCTCACATCGAGCGCTTCACTTTTATCGTAGGCGGCTAAATAGTCCATGGTAAAAAGGGGCTCTTCGTGAAAGACAATGCGCTGGTACTTATAAATAATGAGAAATGCGCAGAACAATCCAATAGATACGCTCGCTTGTTGTTCGAAGTCTTTGAATATGACCCAGATATTACTGGTAGCGCCGCTTCCGTATGCTGCAACCGCAGCCTCAGCAAAAGGCCTCACGGCACCTTGATAAACTAAGTGCACAATTGCAACAATCGCTAAAAATACCACCAAAGAAATCACTGGAGAAGGGTTCATGCTCGACTTATGTGCACTTACATTTTTCATATTATATGTCGCTCGGTAAACTTGCTGGTGCATCTAGACTAATTTGCATCGCAGTAACTGCAGCGGTAGCAATAAGTCCGCTTAGGCATAAACCTGCAAGTAGTAATATAAGTTTAGTTGGTCTTTTCATTCGTTACTCTCGTGCACACTTAGCATGCTAAATTGTCTTTTAGTATTTCAGTTTCGGAAAGCTTAGTTATCGTAACGCGCAATTCTAAACCCTACGGTCGGCTTACCTGTTGCCGAATACTCTCGATACGCAGCGCGTAGTTCACGCAATCTGCCCGTTTCAAAGTTCCCACCTTTAATCACCCACGACTCACCTCTAGGCGAGCCCAAATAATTGACATGTCGCTGACTAGTGTCGGGCAGTCCATTGGTATAGTAATCGTGAACCCATTCACTTACGTTGCCGTCTAAATCGTAAAGCCCAGCCCTATCAGCTTTAAAACTGCCAACTTCGGCCACGCCGGTTTTGCCATCGCTATAGGTATCAAAGAAAATAAGCTGTTTGCCGTTCATGGTCTTGTCGGCAAAGTTGCCTAAGTTGTCACGCAGTTTTTCTTGATTGCCCCATACATATAATGTGCTCACCGCTCGCCTTGACTTTTTCGCCAACCATTCCCATTCAGCCTCGGTAGGTAGCCTATAGCCATTTGATGAGGCATTTACGCCAGCAAAGCGCCCATTTTGAAAACGATAAAAAACGGGCAAGCCCTCTTTTTCGCTTAACCAATTAGTATATTGGGCAGCCTCTAACCAGCTTACACCCGTTACAGGCAAGTTAGATTTGACCGATTGACCCGCGCCTAAAAAAGCAGTGAATTGTGATTGCGTAATTTCTGTTTCAGACACCCAAAAAGGCCTTGAGAAATCGACTTCAACTTCATGCTCGTTGCGTCGGCGGCCAGTCTCATTAGCCGGCGAGCCGAGCGTAAAAGCATTGGCTCGAAATTTTTGCATCGTTATGCCAAGTGTATTCACGAACAGTGGTTTACCTTCTCGGCGTCTCGCCTCAAATTCGGTCACCAAGGTGATATCTATGCTCATACTTTTGTTGGGACGCGGGGTAAACGTTTGCTTAATAGTTCGGTAGCCGTCGGCAGAAACCTCTAGCTTATTTTCAACCGCCAGCAAGCGCTTGCTTAGTGGCGCCCTTTCGGTGCTGCTGCCGTTAATACTAACCAATGCAGGCACGTTAGTATTAACGACTACCTGCCCGTAAAGAGGCTCCAAAACGACTTGAATATTAACCGGTTTGCGCTTGTCTAATGTAATGGTTTTTATAAAGCTTGAATGTCCTGCTTTCTTATATTCAATTTTGTGCGACTTATTAGCGGGGAGTTCTATGCTACCTAACGCGTATTCCACGTTATTAATCAATAAAAGTCCGCCTTCAGGCTTTGCACTAATATTCAATACGCCAGGTCTAGCAAGCAACTGATAGTTTCGTGTAGGGTGAAGAAACTTCGTTAACACATCAACACTATCTTGAATTGTTTTATATTCGTCGCTCAACAGAACTACCTGATACTCGCCGCCCTTTGCTACAATAGTAAGAGGCGTTTTTCCTTTACTCACGCCATCAATGCTGACATCAATGCCCTGAGGAGCAGAATTAATGCTAATACTGCCCTCTACCGACTGCAAAATCAGTTTTGCATCTACTTGTTCTGCCCTTGCCAATATGAGTGTTTCACTCGCACTTTCGTAATAGCGATTGGTGGCTTCTAAGTGATACTTTCCCGGAGGCGTTTTGTATGAAAGCACCTTACCGACGTGCACAAGGTTTGCGTTTAGGTACCACTGACTTTCCGATAAATAATCGTTCCTTGAAGCGCGTTGATCATCCAAAATTGCCTGCGCATTAATAACTGCAGGACTAGGCAACAATATAACTTCAAGGGTAGAAGGGCTTTGTTCATCTATGGCTAACTGCACAGTTTCAAAGGTGTCGGCGCTTATCGTTATGCTCACATCGCCCCCCAAGGTATACACTTTGCTATCGCTTACCCATGCCAACCCCGAGGCCAAATCAACCTTCGCGCTAGTTGCCGCCTCAGTAGGCCCAATTAATAAGCTGTACCCTTTGATTAAAAACAACCAAAAAATAAATCCAAGTAGCACCATCATGGTGAAAAAACCTGACAATATATATACGCCGGCGCCTCTTCGCTGAGCTTGTTTTATCCTAGTGTCTATTGCTTGGGGCATGTGAACCTTCAGTTCCTTTTAGTCGCTATATACATCATTTTCTGCTTAAATTTTTTCGTCGCAAATAAGTGTCAATACAAGCGGTGTGTTGCTAATGACAGTAAACTCGAGGCGTTTATTTCGATAGCCTTCGCGCTTGCCTTGAAGTACGTAATTGCCCGGCGTAAGGCTTATCACCTTTTCTCTGTGTTCTCCTACGTGGCCCACTCCAGATACAACAATATATGTTTTACCGTCTGAAACAACCGTAACGTCTACCGGGCTTTTATACTGATCTATCATATTGGCAGCTTGCTCAATTTGCTGCTGTAAACTGGGTGACAATAACGAAGGCGCAAACGCGCTTTGGATAGCTTTTGTTGCAGCTTCACGAATGTTGTCGTCGGCAAGGCGGCCAGGTCGGGCAATAAAAATAGCCAATGACTTTTTTGCTGAGATGACTTGCTGCGCTTGAGATTGAAACTCTTTTAACTCAGCATCAGTTGGATAGTTCTGCAAAGCACTACTGCTTATGCTTGCAACTTCTTCCCAATTATCTTGTTCTGCCGTTCGCGTTAACGAGGCTTTAATTGAGCGCAAACTTTGCTGAGCTTTTACTTGGGCTATGCGATTGTTTAGCGATTGTGCACCTTTGCTGCTAGGCTTTATTGCCGTCGCTTCGTTTACCAATTGCTGGGCTTTACTTAACTGATTGGCAGCAAGCGCGCTTTCTGCACTTGAAAGTAGACTAGCTAATGTTTGTTGATTATAACTCACTTTAATATCGTCTAAATCTTCATTTAGCTCGCTACGTTGTGGGTCGAGCTCTATGATATCTTTAAGTAAGCTAATTTGTTTAGGCAAATTATTTTCGATCTTGGCAACCTGCAAATCTCTTAATAAAATGGCGACTTCGCTATAAGCATCTAACCTGCTTTGTAATTCCATTGCTTCGCTATTTGTCGGCATTAATGCGAGCGCTTTGTTGAGGTTAAGCTGCGCTTGAGGAATTTGGTCGTTCTCGAAAGCAGATTTTGCATCTTCAATATGCTGTTCCGTTTGCGCCTGCCACTCTAAGATTAAGGTGTTAGATTTTGTATAGAGGGTGTCGAAATATTGTTTTGCTTGTAAAAATGCTCCTTCTGCAAAAGCGGTTAATGCCCGGTTTTTTAATAAAGGAAGTTCGGTAACCTTTGATGCTTCCCAATCGGATAGCATAATTTTGTCAATGTTGGGCTGAACGTCATTTTCATATTGCGTTAGCGCCAATTTGAACTGCGCACGATAAGACGCTAACTCTGAGTCGGAAAGCTCGGGAGTGGCTTGGATTAATGGAGGGTCAATGCTGGCAGAGTCGCTATCGCTTAGTAATTTATATGCAACAGAGCCCACTACAACAATTAATAAAAGAGCAACTACCACGCCAATTATTTTTTGTAAATGGCGCTGATGTTGTTGTTGATGAGCCTGAATTTGTGCGTCGGCATTATTTGTCAGCCTAGATGCATTGTCGGCAGGTTCATCAATACTCTTTTTTAGTTGTTCTTTATCTTCAATATCTTGTTTAGACGCTTTCGCGTCATTTTGCTCTTCACTCGACACCTATGCTTCCTTTTTTACTGCCAACAAACGCGATCTTTTTTTACATCTTAAACTAAAAGGCATGTTTCTTTGCGTTATAGCTGAATATCAGGCGTTTTTTCTTCTTCAAAAACTTTTCGAAGATGTGTTTTCCACTGTAAGTATTGCTCTTGTGCGGTGCCTTTGAGTTCAACTGTTTGATTTTCAAACTCTATAATGGTGGGGCTTACGCTTATGTCTAAAGCTTGTCCTTGCTCATCTATAACGGCACTGTGTACTTTCATTCTGGCGTTGTTTTTAAAGGCTTCATTTATAGCCCAGACTGATCCTACGCCCGCGGCTATAGCACCAATATCGTAGTCAGGCGCACCGGTCCCTCCTCTTTGACGGCTTTTTTCGACGCCTTTCTTAAGCAAAATTGCCGCTAAAATTGCTGCACCAATACCCAGAATAGCTTTCGTATTTCGCTCAGTTCTTGCCTCTCGGGCAGCAATTATTTCGGGTAGGGTTTCGGCTTGCCAAGTTGAGTATGCATCACGGGTTTCAGCTTCAAATACTTCATAGTTGTCTTGTAACCTATCTACAAAAAGTAGCTCTTGCGCGCGCAAATCTTCAATACGTCTCAGCATTGGGTCGCTAGCATCGGGAATGCCGGTGAGTTCAAATTTATAATAACGTTGCCCGCCCTTTCTTTTCACTTCACTGCTTAAGTATTGTGAGTAATTCTCGGGGGAGTAGTAACGTGCATAACGCATTAACGACATATTTTTTATATACTGTTTATCTTCCATAGACAACTTTGCCAGCAGGCTTACCACATAATCGCTGGCTTTTAGAAAAACAGGTTGGTATGGATTTTTACCTGCATTTAATTGATCGCGTAAAAAGCCTTTGGACACAGTGTGTTCAAATGATGAATTTCCTAAGATTTCGCCAGTACTGTCTACTACCGTTAATTCAATTTCAACGACTTCACTGTCTGAATGTAATATTTCACCCAACACAAATAAATCCGATGGAGTGCTTGCGTCAGGCGTGACGCTGACGCTACCAAACACTTTTTCACTCTCTAATGCCGTTTTCATTTCTGATGCAAAAAGTTTCGCTTCGGTCCGTCTCAACTGCGGCCAAATGCCTTCTTCTTCTAATTCGTCGCCGTCAATTTCGCCGTAATTATCAAGCGGTAAACCGGGCGCAAATGATGGTATGGCAACGTCTAAATAAATGGAGGCGTTGACTAACTCTGAAGGGGCTTGTGTACTTTCACTCCCACTAACAGTTTCAGACGCCGATGGACCCACTAATATTGGTGAGCGCCCTACTGTAGAGGCACTCTGGCATCCTGCCAAAACAATAACAGCACTAAAAATTGCCCATAATGATAGTCTGCTTATTTTTAAAAAAAATACGCTTAGCAAACCTTTACTTACTGTAGCTTTCGGTAGGCCAAGAGAAACATGGTGCTTACTTCGCGTTAATTTCATCAATTTGTCTATCCACATTTATAATTGCTGTACTGTTGCTTGAGTCCCTTTAGCATATCAGGATCTTGCGTCTTTGTGATTTCTTGAAACAATAATTTGCATATAATTTTGTCATTATCCTTTGGAGGGATGATGCCTCTTGTTGCTGGCGTTGACGAGTTTCCTCTCGATGACGGTTGAGTGCTTAAAGGAACCTCCTCAGGTGTATCCGCCTGCCCTTGTTGCTTAGAGTTCTGCCCATCGTCTGCGTTTTCTAAATTGGCAGAATCGTCTTCGCCACTAGCATTCTGGTTACCTTTATCGCCGTTGGCACTATTGCCCCCGCCACCAGATCCCTGCCCAGAGCCGCCGCCAGACATATCTTGAGCAGCGATGCTTACGCAACTGCTGTAGCTGTCTATTGATTCACTTAGCGAATTGTCGAGCAGTGCAATACGTTCTTTTTTAGTAAGCAATGCTGAGTCAGGGTCTTCTAGAGATACTTGCGTGCACTCATATGCTGACGTAATATTTGCTTGGTCTTGTTGCCAAGCATAAACTAATGAGCACATCGAAAGAGCAGCAACACACATACCGGAGCCAAATACTTTGAGGCAGTGTCTGAAATTAAGATAAGAAACGGGTTTTTCGACCACAGTCGATTGCTTACATTGGTCTATTATCATCTAAGCCACTTTAGCTAATTTATATTAATATTAGAATAGTATATCTTAGAAAGGTTCATACGGGTCAATAATTGCCTGTTGAAAGCACGGAGGTATAAGCGACTAGATTGTATCCTTAAGTGGGTGACATTAAATCACACACTTAAGGAATGGGGAGTTATCAAATCATCAAATCTACTCGTGGACTACGGATTGAGTATAGATTCTAACGGACTTTTACCATTAAACAATTCAACAATTCGGTTTTGTTCGCTGGTTGTGCCAGCACTGTACAACAAGGCATGCGCTACATCTGCCCTAGTGATTTTCGCATCATCGCGCTTGCTTGGTCGTTCATTAGTGTATTTACCTGTGGGCTCATCATCTGTAAGTGCACCCGGACGCAGTATCAAATAATGTAGACCACTATTTAATAAGTG